>JAEEGL011421704.1_pt1 | contig 22107 bp, 13 predicted proteins | sample 9134231 | NCBI WGS metagenome assembly JAEEGL01 (sample SAMN16246548, study PRJNA631951) | gut metagenome | biome: gut microbiome; feature: rumen; material: fiber-attached | host: Bos | place: Iran: Karaj | collected 2018-10 | reverse complement strand
GCAATCTCTGAACAAAAGTGATTGTCACATAGAGTGGCAGCTGTTTTTTATTTTTTTCGTTTTTTATTTCTTTGTTTGCAATTATTTTACTATCTTTGCCGACATCTAATGGAAATACTAAAAACAATATGATATGAAAAGGATATGCTTATCTGTTCTATTGGCTATATTAGTTGGTAATGTATCGGCTGAATTGCGAGTTGAGGTGTCAGAGACTGTTGAACTGACATCTATTTTGGCTACACTGGCTGGATACGAGGAGTATAACCAAGAATATGGTACTTCCTATAAACAGGATGTGCTGGAATGGTTTGAACCATACAGAGCCCATACTTCAGTAGCATATTTCTCTACTCTGCGATCGAGAAATAACATTATGTATGATGCGGTGGCCAGTATGGGCATCCATCTGTATATTGAAGGAGGAAATGTAAAAATGCAGGAGAATACCACTCTTATGGATTCCCGTAGCCAGAGTGTTGATAGGAACGAGCTGGTACAGCATCTGACCCGTTTTTATAAAGACAGCCATTTCCACGATTTTTTTGAAAAACACCAGAGCCTGTACGAAGCGACACTTAACCAATATAGGGAGGCAGTCTTGCCATATGTGTCTGAAGAATGGTATCCTAGGTTTTATGGTACTGCGTCGAAAGGTAATTTTGTAGTGGTACTGGCTTTTAATAATGGCTATAACGCTTATGGTCCAAAACGCCAAACAGACGATGGTACACGTGAGGCATTCAGCGTCATTGGAATTTTTGGTGGGATAGACTTCTCGAGAAATGGAACTGACCAAGCTTCTACAATTATCCATGAGTTTAATCACTCCTATGTTAATTATCTTTTGGAAGAATCTCAGTCGAATCAGGATTTGCTGAAAGAATCTGGTGAGTGGCTTTATCATCTGACAGCATGGACAATGAACGATCAGGCTTATACAGAGTGGATGACTGTTATTAATGAAACTATTGTGCGTGCAGGTGAGGTAATGTATGCTTTTGATAATAATTACACTGCCGATCAGATTGAAAACCTTGTCAAATATCAGATATCAAGAGGATTCCTATGGACTCCGGAAATTGTGGAGCAACTGCGAATCTACTCACAAAATCGTGACAAGTATCCATCATTAGCAGATTTCTATCCAGAACTTATTAATTGTATAAACAGCTATGTAGAGAAAGAGAAAGAAAGGCTTGACAGATGTATTGGACTACCGAAGGCAGAGACTATCAAACTGACAGAGAATAAGATCAATTATATATTCAAGTCAAACAGGGATACTCCTACTACGCTCACGCTTACAGGGGCTGAAAATATCAATAACAGACCAATGGTAATTCCGTCATCAGCTAACGGATATCCTGTTAAGTATATTGGGGAAAAAGCATTTAGAGATAATCATTCCCTGACTAAGGTCGTCATTCCTGAGGGGGTGGAAAGTATTAAGGATGATGCTTTTTCTTGGAGTTCATTAGATGAAATATCGCTTCCGTCAACATTGAAATCAATTGGATTTTCAAGCCTTGCTGTGTGTAATGGCCTGCATCAACTGCATATCCCGGCTTCTGTGACTAATCTTGACTATCAATGCATTGCCAACAACAGCATTACTACATTGACTGTCGATAAGGACAATCCCGTCTTTGATTCAAGAGAAAATTGCAATGCCATCATCGAAACAGCCACAAACACGCTTCTTCATGCTACCCTTACTACAGAGATACCCAAGAGCGTGACAGCACTTGGTACAGAGGCATTCAATACCCTGCAAAGAATGACCAGTGTCACCATACCGAGCTGGATTACAAGTATTGGTAGTCGTGCGTTTCAGTATTGTACTGGTCTGCAAACTATTTATTGTGAAATCGAGAAACCATTCCCAATAAGTAACGAGACATTTATTTGGGTAACAGACAATGCAACTTTATATGTGCCATACGGAACAAAATCCTTATATCAGGCTACAGAGGGTTGGAAGCTATTCACTAATATTGTAGAGATGTCTCAGTCGGCAATCCGTGAAATCAAGCGGCCTACCATAACATCTGATGCAGTCTATGGCCTAAATGGAACTCGCATGAATTCACCCAAGAAAGGCCTGATTATAAGAAATGGCCAGAAATTAATCTGGAAATGAATAAGCATTTTACAACTTTAGCCTACATCACACGGTGACAGGCAAGGTTTTACAAAAGAAATCAGGCAGAGCACTCAAAGGAGTACCTGCCTAATCTTGTTAGACCCTATTATATTAAGGATTTTTGCACTTTGCAATTTTGCACACCTTATTCCAACTTGCGGTATTTGCCTTTGTCCTGACCTGCACGGATACGTTGTGCTCTACCATCATCCTGAAGACGTTTAATACAGCTATAGATGCTATTCTTGTTACCTTCATATCCATAGCATCTGTCAATGTCTTCAGTAGTGAATACCTCTGGTAGTCTGCTATATGCTAAAGCTGTATGACCCTGATAGTTCTTGCCAGAGAGCTGTTTCGAATCCATCTTGTCATAATACTGCTCTGCAATAGCCTTGAAGAAATAGTGCTGGAAAGCTAATTGTGCCTTGGCAATAAGAAGAGCAAGTTGACGGTCATACTTGTCTGTGCTGAAGTTTTCACCACAGAGCCAATACTCATTATCGTCATGCTCCATCATATCCCAATGATGTAACTACTGCTATAGCAGAGTGGAAGGCAGCGCATGGTGGAGGTAGTAGCTCTCAGGGCTCTGGGACAGGAGAGAGCACAGGCGGCTCTTCGACAGGCTCAGAGACCGCTGGAGGCTCAGAGACCGAGACTGTAGAGGTACCTGTCATTGACGGAACAACACCATTTGATGAGAGTACAGAGGTGACCATCACTGGTCCTGAGGATGCAGAGATCCGTTATACTACAGATGGCACTGCACCCAACGCGCAGAGCACGCTGTATGATACAGCAATCACCCTGACTGACACTGCGACCGTGAAGGCTATCGCCATCAAGAACAGTGTATCCAGCGAGGTTGCAACCAAGGTCTTCACCAAGAACGGAAGCAACGTAGGTAGTGGTGGTTTTGAAACAGGTAACTAATTAAGCCCTGGTAATCTCTAAACAAAGTCGGCTGCCACTCTATGTGACAGCCGCTTTTTATGTAAAAATGATATTTTGTTATCGGCTTTATTCTTTCTTTACGAATTATTTGCTATCTTTGCAGCATCGATTTATAAAATTCTAAAAACTCAAGAGGCTGAATATGATAGAACTTAAAAACGACCTGCTGACGGTCATCGTGTCAGAGAAGGGAGCAGAGCTCCAGAGTATTAAGGATGCAGAGGGAAAGGAATATCTGTGGCAGGCAGACCCGAAGTATTGGGGGCGTCGCTCACCTATACTGTTTCCTATCGTTTGCAGTGTGAATAATGAGACCTATCGTGTGGATGGTAAGGAGTATCATCTTCCACGTCATGGATTCGCTCGAGATGCTGAGTTTACACTTATCTCCAAGAGTGATCGTAAGGTTACTCTGGCTCTGGAGTCGTCAGAGAAGACAAAGGAGGTGTATCCATACGAATTTACCCTCTCTGTGAGCTATGTGCTTGATGATAACAAGATAGGAGTGATCTGGCACGTTCACAACACTGATACTCGTGAGATTCACTTCCAGATAGGTGGTCATCCGGCTTTCAACGTGCCCGATATGAAGCCTGGAGCAGATCAGCAGGGGCGTATCCGTCTGGATAATTCAGACCCCATGGATGCCCTTCACAGCTATCCTGACAGCTCGCATGAGATGGACGAGGTGCCTTTCATCGAGGCAGAGGACGGAATGATGGAGTTCTCAAACAATACCTGGCGCAATGACTCTATCAAGGTGCATAAGTGCCAGCTGCATCGTGCTGAGCTGCTCAACAAGGCTGGAGAGCCAGAGGTGACTGTAGAGTTCCGTACGCCTGTTGTGGCTTTCTGGAGCCCTTACGGCAAGCAGGCACCTTTCGTATGCATTGAGCCTTGGTATGGCATTGGTGACCCTCGTGGCTTCGATGGTGAGTTCAAGGACAAACCCCTGATGAATCATCTCCAGCCAGGAGCATCTTTCATGTCGAAATATACAATCGCTATAGGATAGATTTCAGTTAACAAAAAATTGGGTCAGGATCAATGTGCGATTACACAACAGTCCTGACCCAATGTGTACTATAAATAATGTTTAGAATGGGATAACGACACCTGCTTTGAGGAAGCTTCCGCCAGTGCCCTGAGTCTTGTAGTTGTACTCAAGTTTTATTGCAACACTTGAAGCAACTGGGACCTCTATACCACCACCAATGTTAACGCCAAGTTTAGAGTTACTATCAAGGCCTTCAACCTTTGCACCGAAAACGTTCAGACCAAACAGAGGATAAATAGTAAATTTACCTTCTGCTAAACGTAACAGATACTCAACATTTGCATCTACTTCCCAAGCAGTAACATAGTCTTTCTTGAAATAGTAGTCGAACTCAGCAACACCACGAACGTTGTCGATAAACTCGTAACCGATGTTGGCACCAATACCGATGTTCTTGTTGTCTTGAAGCAGGAAAGAAGCGTGAGCACCAAATGTAGCAGTACCCTGCTGAGCTGAAGCGCCTAAACTAATCAGCGCTACGCATAAAGTCAGAAATAGTTTTTTCATAATTGAAACATTTTATTAGTTAATAATGTAACTGCGGGGCAAAGATATAAATTATTATTGAAAGTTCCAAATTTTATCTAAAAAATCAAGGTTATTGACTCTGAGTTCAAAGAAAAGCCCCTGATGAATCATCTCCAATCAGGGGCTTCGTTTATGTCTAAGTATACGAAAGCTATCGGATAATAAATTTCTTGTCGTTAATTATGTAGACTCCCTTTGTCAGTCCATAAATTGCTTCGCTGTAGTTATTTGCCGAACGTATGAGTCTTCCATCGAGAGCATATACTTTAATCTTTTGTTGCGATTCAGACTTGATACTATTTATTCCTGTAGCTGTTACTGTACCGAAAAGACCTGTCTTAATATAATAGCCGCAATTAGTGTAGTTGAGATTTTCTGTCTGCGGTGAACCATTGTTGCTAAATATAATCTTCGCAGGCTTTGTGGCTGATGAATTCTTCTGTTTTGTGCCATCCCAAGTCCACTTCCACACTTTGTTGCCATTCTTAGCTTCCCCCAGATACTGGCAGGCTGCACCAGGCCAGGTCCCACCAGTAAAATTGTCAGATGGCGAATCTGTCCAAGCCCAACAATGAATGGTGTTACTCCATGCCGCTGGAGCCTCGAAGAAAGCGCATATTTCATTCTCGTTTACCTTGCAGAAATCAGGTATCTCAATTTCAGGCTCCTGCTCTTTCTCCTTATAAGTAAACACGCGGGTGATGATTCCACTTACGGTGCTTCCAACAAGGAGACCCACCTTTAAAGTCGTGGTCTTCTCAATCTTCAGTTTTGCGCCTGTTTCAACCTTTGTTCCATTTGATGCAGAAGGATTAGAACCATCAGTAGTATAAACCAGTTTCGCTCCGTTATCAGCAGAAACAGCTGTCAAAACAACCTCGAAAGGATCTGTAAAGTCGCCACTGCCTTTATTTGCCCAAGCTGTCTCCAATGAGTTAGACATATAATAGGCATAGTGATAGCCTGATAGAATCATTGTCCACTTATCTGTTTCTGGAGTTAGCTTAGAGGTATTACCCACTACTACCAGTATTTTATCATCAATGGTATTTGCATAATAGGTGGTCACGTTAGGCGAACTGTATCTAGAGTATGTTGAGGTGTTAGTTATACCGGCCAGTTTCCTAGCTTCTATCATTGCCTTTATTTCAGCCTTGTAGGTTTGCCAATGTTTCAGGAATACACAAGGTGTGCCCGGCATTGCCAACATGAATGCATTGGCTGCTAGCGTATCTTTTTTCAGTGGATCCTGAGCGGCATTAGAGCGCTTCTCGGTATCATGGTTCTCAACGAATGTGACAGCATATTGTCTATATGCTCCATTCTCATAACTGCTACTAATAAGAGGCCAGTTGCCCTCATTCTGCTGACTGAGTTTTATCCAATTACTATTGTTGAATGCATTGCGAACTGTATATCTGAACTGGAAGTCAAAAGCTGCACTAGTCTTTTCTGTGGCATCAATCCATTTCCTTATCGTAGATGTACCGTCCCAACATTCGCCTACAGAGAATTGAGGTTTGCTATCCTCGTTATATAATTTGGTATACTCACCTTTGTAGCCTTTTACCATGTCATAACGGAATCCGGTGTAACCAAGGTCTTTTAACAAGAACTTAAGATAAGCCTTTACGATACGCTGGACATTATCACTCTTGTGGTCCAAATCGCGCATACCATCCCAACCTTCGCCTGTATCCTTATTGCTGCTAAGGCTATATCCGTTTTGATCTGCCCACTTCTTAGTCTCTCCTTTATCGTCATCTGAACAGATGTCTGTGGAGAGCATTTCGTAAGTCTCACCATTATAGGTCTCTTTTGGAAAATCAACCCAACTACTAATATTACGACGATGATTGATAACAACATCAGCAATGGTTCCAAGTCCTTTCTCCTTGAAAGTCTTAATCATCGAACGTAGTTGTTTCTCATTACCAAAAGAACTGTCATAGTTATTAAACCACCATAGGTCGTCATATCCCATTGATGATCCGCCACAGTTTCCACTTTGTGGAATCCAGATGAGGTCGAAACTTGAAGCAAGATCATTGGCTTGTTTCTCTAATGTGACCCACTGTGAGTCATCCCAAGAGTCCCAATAGAACCCCTGTAGCATGACGCCCTTATAATCCTTTGGCCACCCCTGTGCAAACGCAGCAATTGCTATGAAGCAAACAATAAATGTGGAGTATAATCTTCTCATATGTTATTTGTTATTAATCAGAATTCTTCAATGCGATATTCAAATGGCTCGAGAGTAACAGTATCGCCAAGTTTTTTCCAATCTTCAGGGATATTCACTTTCTTTGCCTCATTGCGAACGTTAACGAGAATAAGGAATCGTTCATTGCTGTCTGATTTCTCAAATACTAACACATCATTGTCTGGATATGCTGTCATCTTACCTTTACGTAGGGCTGTATGCTTGTTATAGAGGGCTATCAGCTCTTTGTATTCCTTGTAAATCTCAGGTTTTGCATTCCAGTCTACAGGTACATACTTAAAGAAGTTGATAGGTTCGGGATAGCCAACCTCCTGAGAACTATAGATTAATGCTCCACCATGAGGGAAAATGCTCGCTACATATGCTGCCATTGCTCCCCTGTCGTTAGTAAACTGGACACAAGGTTCTGCCTCTGTAGCGTGGTCGTGATTTGTTGTAAAGCGCAGTTTAACCTTTCCGGCAGGCAGACTGTCGTATTCTGTCTTATCGGCCTTGATGAGGTCAGAAGCAGGAGCTCCTTTCCATACTTTAACAATCTCGTCCTTATAGTCCCAACCATAATTCATGTCGAAACCACCAACAGTAAAGTTGTCTGATCGTTTGCCTTCTGCCAGCATCACAATCTTTCGTTCTCCAGCAGCAGACCTTAGCTGGTCTATAGCATCTTTCCAAAAGTCTGCAGGCACACCATCGGCCACATCACAACGGAAGCCATCGATACCTACTTCCACAATCCAGAACTTCATTGCGTCGATCATTGCTTCGCGCATTTCCTTGTTGTCATAGTTCAGGTCAGCTACATCGTACCAATCCCAAGGACGCGGATGTATTATTGTGTCAGCCTTTTCATCATGGGTGTACCAGTCGGGATGATCTTTAACCCAGGGATGATCCCAGGCTGTATGGTTGGCTACCCAGTCGAGAATAATACCCATTCCATGTTCGTGACATACCCTTGTGAGGTTCTTGAAATCGTCGATAGTGCCAAATTCTGGAGCGATAGCTTTATAGTCGCTGATGCAGTATGGAGAGTTCTTTCCCTTTTCAATACCTATTGGATAGATGGGCATTACCCACATTATATTAACACCCAAATCACGAATAGAGTCGATGCGGGCAGCAACAGCATTTAGAGATTTTTCAGGTGCAAACACTCGGGGATTCACCTGATACATTGCGATGTCGTCGATTGCTGGCAGTTCAAATGCCCCTGTCGTCTTTGCTTCCTTGGCAGGCTTGCATGAAGCCATAAGTGAAAGGAGAAATAGTGATAATAATATATTCTTCATAAAGGATGATGGTTTTGTGAAAAATCAAGCGAGCCGTTGCAAAAAGCGGCTCGCATGATTCAATATAGGTTACCAATTACTGCTTCGTAATTTTGCAATATGACTTTGTCTCGCAAGTTGCGAAGAGCTGAACGAAGTATGTGCCGGCTTCATTAATCTTTAAGTTGGCACCACCTTGGGTCAGATTGTCAACAGAGCCACCCCAGTTGATGTCCCAGCCATCGTTTGCACGGAACTTAAGCTCGTCAGCAGCCAATTCAATTGTTGTCTCCCATGCACGTGTCTCGGGGTTATAGGTCATGTCTGTGTCATCACCCCAGCCACCAGCCTGGGCTGGACCAACAATGCCAATAGTGGTAATCGGAGTCAGTTTGTAAGTCATTTCGGCAAGATTTATCTCTGCGTAATAGAAACCTGGAGTTACCATGATGTTGTCTCCACCTTCCTTCAGTGTACCGCCATTGTCGTCACCACTGTCGAATCCGTAGTTTACATCCCAGCTGTTGAAGTCTTTCTGGAACTTGAATGCACCCTTGCCGCCAGACCAGTCAGCATCCTGTGCAAAGAAGAATCCTTTATAAGTGCCATTGCCATCTCCGCAATAAAGTGGCTGTGCGTCAGAACCCCAGTTGTTGTTTACGCCAGCTTCCCAGAGATACTCTGCGAAGTTCAGAGGTGTAATGGTATATGTCATCTCAGACATATTGATGGTGAGACGGTAGAACTTGGCTGTTCCATCTACGCAGAATGAATTGTCACCAGGTAGGTTATAACGGCGATCGAATGATCCGCTCAAATCTGTGCTGGATCCTGTAGTACCGAAGAGCTGTTTCCAGTCTCCATTATCGATAGCATCCAGCGCGTCTGCATCACCGAATGCAAACCAAATGTCGCCAGTACCGCCATTTCCTTCAAATGTGTAGGTGAAAACAGGATCGTCGAATACATCAGCGCTGCTATGGCTGAACTTCTGACTCTTGTCACTGCTCCATGAACCAGGACCGCCAACAAGATAGTATGAATCAGCAATATTCACTGGTTCGATTGTATAGCTGTACTCCATCATGTCGAGTGTGATACGGATCTTCTTGGCTCCAGTAACGTGGAATGAGTGGTCACCACCGAGGTTGTAACGGAAGTCCATTGTTCCCTTAAGGTCTTCGCTAGCACCTTTGGTACCGAAAAGCTTCGACCAGTCATTGTCAGCACTTATAGCGTTAAGGGCTTCGTCATCACCGATAGCAAACCAACAGTCATCGCCACCAGCATCTACTACGATAGAGAATATTGTATCATCGTAAACATCAGCATCGCTGTGCTGGAACTTCTGTGTACGAGCTGCGTCAGCACTCCATCCTGCACCTGCACCGATAACATAATATGCAGGAGAAATCTTGATCTTGTTCAGTGGAGTAAGGCTCACCGTACGTGTTGCATAATAGTTCTCGCCTGGTTTGCCGACGATAGCAACAGCGTTGCCGCCAGTAACAGTATACAGAACAGTTCTGATATACAGATTGGTGGTAGCGGGGTTGCGGGTAATGTTCTTAAAGTATGCATCCTGCAACTGGCCAGGCTGAACACTAATCTCATTATTTCCATCAAGGCTGTTAGCTTCGAGGGTGATAGAGTTTGCGAAATCTGCGTCTCTAGAGAACTCAACTTCTGCCTTAAGGATAGTGTTGGAAGGTAATGCGCCTTCTCTTACACTTACAGTACCCATAGGAATAGGAGTCTCAATTCCTGTCTCTTCATTTATGAAGCTAGCGATGTTTATGGCAGTTGCAGAATTGGTTGCAACACTAACGTCGCTTGTCTGTAGCTGGCTCTCTGGCAGGTTAGTCTGCGGCTCAAACACGGTTTCGAAGTCTTGGTTACAGCCCACGAGTCCCATGCTGAGAAGAGCCATCATATATAAACCTAATTTTTTCATCTTCTTATTCATTTGATTAAACGATCTTTATAATACTGACGAAATTATTGGAGTACGAACTTAACGGTATTCTTGTTCATGTCAACCGTTATATCCATCTTTCCACCAGCGAATCCGGCAAATGCCCAAGAACCCTTACCAACGGTAGCTGTACTAGAGAAAGAACCATTGGTGAACTCGAAGTTTGTAGCTTCATCAGGAACCTGGAATCCGTAAGAGTCACCTCCGTCCCAGCCAGTAAGTTTGCTATAGAAGCGGAATGTCAAATCACCCTCAGGCATCTCAACAACACCCTGGAAGACCTTGCTACCGATTTCTGTCTCCATGATATACCAGCCTCCGTCGAGGAGTTTCTGCTTGTTGCTTGGTGATGGCTCTGGCCAACCACAGCAAGAACCGATGACGTAGAGGGTAGCCTTGCTTGGTACATTGCAATATGCAGCCATATGCTTGAAGTAAACAGGCTCAGAAACGATACTTGTTCCCTCAATGAGCTGCTGGCTTGTTGTATAGATACTTGCAGCAACACGCATTGCAACCTCACGGAATCCTTTATCTACATAGTCGTCTTCTGTCTTAAAGCCGTCGAGCTTACAGATTGCCTTTGCTATCTCCTCGCCACTGACGTTGACGTTACAAGAGTTAAAGCCTGTATCGAGATAGCTGTCTGCCCATGCGATACTACCATTGTTTACCAAGCCAACCTGTACCTTATAGTTTACTACTGTGTTTACACCATAGTCAGGTTGAGTCCAAGTGAGGTTCACAGTATTGTCAGGCGAAAGCTGAATATACTGGTCTGCCAAAGCCGATGTGTTTACCACAAATGTCTTGGCTGTATGATTTGGTCCGAGTGTTGGGTTGTCATCGCGATCGGAGTCGCAGGCAGCAAACAGCATGGCGAAAGCTGCAAACAACACACTCTTAAATATTTTTGTATTCATAATCACTATTCTTAATTTATAGTCCGACAAATATAATTAATAGCCAGCATTCTGCTTCAGGTTTGTATTTGAAATAACATCGCTTGAAGCCAGTGGGAACAGATTGTACTTGCTATCAACAGCATGAGGAGTACCAGTGTTGTTGTTCATACCTTTGTGTGACCAGAGGTAGTCGCCAGTGGTAAGAAGGTTGAAACGAACGAGGTCGCTACGACGATGACATTCCCAAGCCAGCTCTCGAGCACGCTCATCAATGATATTTGCTCTGGTTGGGTTTGCAATAGTAGCAACTCCAGCACGTGTGCGGATCTCATTAAACTTAGCAATACCATTGTAACCGCTAACACCACCAAGAACCTCACACTCTGCCAGCATCAGATAAACGTCTGCCAGACGGAAAACTGGGAAGTCGGTATCGGGGAATGAGTTTGCATCGGCCATAACGCTACCGTCTGCCTTCAGGTTTGTGAACTTAGTGAAGGCATATCCGCTTGCAAAGTCGCTGATGTCGATAATCTCCTTTGACTGACCATCTGTGAAGAATGTTGCACGCTGGTCACCATCCTCAAACTTGTCAACGAACTGTGGTGTTACACGGATACCACCCCAACCGTTACCTCCGAGTCCATAGTCAGCATAAGCCATATTACCGCCCACCTGTGCATTGATGATATAGGTAGTACCACCGTAAGCCTGGGTGTTGATATGATCCTGATATACACTGAAGATAATCTCATGACCTATGCCCAGCATCTGGTCGTTATCAGCACAGAACAGCTTCCAGTAATTATTTGCAGACTCAAGCTTGTAGCCCAGGTCGATAATCTTCTGACAGTACTCTGCACATTTTGCATAGTTTGGTGTGCCAGTATAAACGGCAGCATTCAGATAGAGCTTAGCCAGAATCATGTAGGCAAGACCCTTGCCAGCACGATACTTCTCTGGATTAGCAGGAAGTGCATTGGCTGTCTCTTCCATATCATTAACCAGCCATGCAAAAAGGTCTGAACGGCTGATCTGCTCTGGGTTTCCACCGCCTACCTCGCTCTTCTCGTCAGTGAAAGGTACATTACCGAACAAGTCGATAGCGTGGAGATAGCTCAGGCCACGAATGGCACGAGCCTCAGCACGATACTGCTGCATAAGTGCATCATTGCTGCCTGCTGCATCAATACGACGGATCACCTCATTACATATTGAGATCTGGTAGAATACACGGCTGTAAGCTGCACTTACAAAAACATCGGAAGATGTCCACTGCAGTCCGTGCAAATCTTTCAATGTCTGGTCGTTCCAACCAATAACTGCCTCGTCAGTAGGCAATTCCTGCATATTATAGAGAGCACGCAGATACTGACCGAATCCACCGTCGATACCCTGAATATCTGGGCTACCGCTATCACCATCAGGAGAGCTTACGGAAAGACCAGAGTAACATTTTGCCAGCATTTGGTTATATGCCTCAGTGTTTGTGAGCACATTCTCCGGAGTGTCCAGATTTGGGTCGATTGGAGTTACATCCAAATCTTTCACGCATGATGTCAGAGACACGGCGGTAGCAAAGGCGAGGCTGTATATTCCGTTTTTCTTTATATTGAATTTCATATTCTTATCCTCCTATTAATTAAAAGTTAAAGCTTGCACCTAAGATAAAGTTGCGTGAGCGGGGATACATGTTGTTGTCGATACCACTACCTACCTCAGGATCTACACCCTTATAATTAGTAATGGTGAAGACGTTCTGAGCGGTGAGGTTAACACGTACCCAAGGTGCAATGTTATAAGCCAGTGTCACCTTATCAAGTTTCAAGAACGAAGCGTTCTGAACATAGTAGTCGCTCTTATACTGAGCCTGAGCGAAGTTGCTGTAAGGAGCAGTAGCAACACGGTTGCAAATAAAGTTGTTTGTCCACATGTCTGCCTTCATCTCAGTGTTTGAAGCAATATTGTTGTATACATAGTTACCAAGACTAGAACGGAATGATGCAGAGAGAGTCCACTTCTTATAGCTCAGCTCTGTGTTCAGACCGATATTCACGTCAGCATCGGGCTTGTAGTATACATAACGGTCGTCGTCGGTAATCTGACCGTCGTGGTTGCGATCTACATATACACCCTCTAATGGCTTGCCATCCTCGCCGTAAACCTGCTGGAATACTAAGAATGAGTTGATAGGATGGCCTACTCTCTGAATCTGGATGTTGTTACCTACACCACCTGAGATTCCACCAGTCTCTACACCAATATAACTTGGATCCTCACTAGCTGTCAGCTTGGTAATCTTATTCTTATTATAAGAGATGTTGAATCCGATTTCCCAACGAAGGTCTTTCTTCTCGATGGGCACTACATTCAGAGCACCTTCAATACCCTTATTCTCCATATCACCTACGTTCATAAGCAGGTAGTTGGTAAGGTTGGTACCAGCAGCTACAGGAACGGTATTCAACAGATCCTTTGTCTTACGCTGGTAAATATCGATGCTACCGTTGATGCGGTTACGTGCGAAACCGAAGTCGATACCGATGTTGTAAGTCGTTGTCTCCTCCCATTTGATCTGAGCGGCATAGCCCTTAGGTGTGATAGGAGTAACAATGCCATTGCCGAACCAGTAAAGTGAACCATGCTGGTTGGTATGGTAAGTAGGAATTGATGGATAGTCACCCTGGTTGATATTCTGCTGACCAGTGATACCATAACCAAGACGGAGCTTCAAGTTAGAGAGCCACTCTACATCCTTAAGGAATGGTTCCTCATTTACACGCCATGCAAGAGCTGCTGATGGGAAGAGACCCCACTTGTTGTTCTGGAAACGAGAGGTACCATCATCACGCAGAGTGAAGGTGAAGAGGTAGCGATCCATGAATGTATAGTTCAAACGTCCGTAGAATGATACAAGATAACTCTCTGTTTTAAACAAGGTTGGATCACCATAGATCTTTGCATTTGATCCATCATTAGCAACCTTCTCATCAGTTGTCTCATTGTAGAAGTGCTGCCAGCTATAACCAGCAAGAACGTCGAAACGGCTATTGATTTCTTTAAGTTCCTTTGCGTATGCGAGATAGAACTCTAAAGTTTGGTCACGGCGTAACTGAGTATATTTCTCCCAAAGGCCAGTACCATTTTCAACCTTATTGTGATAAGAGATTTCACTGCCCTTTTCTGTGATGTTCCAACCAGAAGTTGTAGAGTAATCAAGACCAAGGTTCAAATTTGCACGAAGGCCTTCGAGGAACTTGAACTTATAGTCGAACTGTGCATTTCCAACAAAACGACGTACGTAGGAGCTCTTATTCTGCTGATACAGCTGAGCAACAGGGTTCAGTGTTGACATAGTGTTAGGAACACCATTGCTCTCCCAACGAGAATAGCTGCCATCAGGGTTGTTGACAGGTCTCAGAGGGTTGTACTGAACAGCAGCACCGATAGCACCCTCATCAGCGAACGAATTGTGAGTGAATACACCCTTACCGTTCAAGTTGATGGTGAGACGATCATCGAGCAATGTTGGAGTCAGGTTGAATCCCAAAGTGGTACGATTCATGCCTGAGGTCTTCAGGTTACCATCATTGTTCAAGAATCCAGCACTTACACGATAAGGCATCTTAAAGGTCTTTTCCTTAGAAACATATCCGCCTGTTACGCTGGCGTTGATTTCCTCAGCAAAGGCTGTCTTGTAAATTTCGTCCTGCCAGTTTGTGTTGGCATTACCAAGAGCTGCAACAGCATCTGCATTGTCGCCATAGTTGGCCATGAAGAACTCACGGAAAGCATCGGCACTGAGAACGTCAACCTTCTTGCCAACAGTCTTGAAAGTACCGCTGATATCAACGTTGATACGTGGTTTTGCACCTGCCTTACCCTTCTTGGTGGTAATCAGGATGACACCATTAGAAGCACGGCTACCATAGATGGCAGTAGCAGATGCGTCTTTCAGAATTGAGAAGCTCTCAATGTCATTAGGGTTGATGGTGTTCAGCACGTCACCACCAGAAATCTCGGTAGAGCTGATGGGCAGACCATCGATAACGATCAGAGGGTCGTTAGATGCTGACAGTGAAGAACCTCCACGGATACGGATCTTAGATCCTGCACCAGGGGCACCGCTGTTAGTAGTAATCTGTACACCAGGAGTCTTACCCTGCAACAGGTCGGCCGGAGAAGTGGCAAGACCTTTGTTCAACTGGTCTGCTTCTACAGACATCACTGAACCAGTAGCATCACTCTTGCGTACAGTACCATAACCAATAACTACAACATCTTGCAGAACTGTCTGATCGTCCTGAAGAGTGATTTCGAGATTTGGTGCAGCTTTCACTATTGCGGTTTGATAGCCGACAAAGCTAATACTGATGTCTGCACCCTGATTTGCCTTAATAACGAAGTTACCATCGAAGTCAGTAACAGTAGCGGTCTGAGTACCAACCACTCGTACTGTAGCACCGATAACATCTTCGCCTGTAGCATCTTTCACATGGCCTTTGACATCAATCTGAGCAAAGGCACCTACCGATAGGAACAAGCCTAACAAAAGGCCGAGCATCCTAAGCGGAACTTGAATGTTTACCTGCTTCATCATTACATTTAATTAGAGTTAATTTGTTATATGTTATATTCGTTTTGATCGCGATTTGGCGCAATTTCACGTTGCAAAATTACAATTCTTTCAAATACGTTATTCATTTTTTTCTTTAAAAATGTAATTAGAGCCATGCAAACGTTTGCATTGATATATGTCAACTTTATTAAAAAATAGTGAATAGTGAATTATTAAAAGTTGTATCTTTGCACAAGAAAACTAAAAACGGATGGAGAAGACAGCACCATTGACAATGAAGGATATCGCACTGGAATTCGGTGTTTCCGTTGCTACGGTGTCACGTGCCCTGAAGGATTCGCCACGTATCAGCGAAGAGCGCAGGAAGGCTATACAGGCGTACGCACGCGAACATAATTTTTATCCTAATGCACTGGGTGAGGCTCTGAGATACAGCAGGGTGATGCCCCAGAAGGTGATAGGAGTGATAGTGCCGGAACTGACCCACTATTATTTCTCTTCCATCCTTACCGGTATAGTGGAGGCAGCTGCTGCAAGGGGATTTAATGTGATGGTGGCGCTGAGTGACGAAAAATATGAGCGGGAGGCAAGGATATGCGAAAATTTCCATCGCTCGAAGGTGAGTGGTGTGATTGTGTCGCAGGCAAAGGATACTCGTAACTACGATCATTATCAGAAACTTATCGACGCAGGTATCCCCATCGTGTTTTATGACCGTATCTGTACAGGCGTGAACGCAAGCAGAGTGGTGGTGGATGACTATATGGGTGCTTATAATGCCGTTACTCATCTGATAGAGGCTGGTTGTGGGAGAATAGCTTTCTATGGCAGTCCGATGCAGCTGGAGATATCCAAAAACAGATATAATGGATATAAGGATGCGCTGCTGAAACATGGTATAGCTGTTGACGAGTCGATAGTAAGGATATGCGATAATCGTAGTGATGCAGAGGCGATTACGCCGGAGATGCTGGCTTTGGATCACAGGCCCGACGGTTTTTTCGCTGTTAACGATGATACTGCCATAGGAATACTCTATACAGTGAAAAAAGCAGGGCTGAAGGTTCCAGAGGATATACAGATATGCGGTTTTACCAACGGACAGAGGGCTATAGCGTGTGATCCGATGCTTACCACCGTTGAGCAACGGGGTAGACTTGTTGGAGAAGAGGCAGCAGAGATACTGATGGATAAGGTGGAGGGTCTCTCGCCGATGGAGAAGGTTGAAAAAAGGGTGGTAAGGACGAGGCTGATAATACGAGGAACGACGAGATAAGCGCTACGCTAAAGAGCGCTACGCTAAATAAAAAATAAAAAATAATAAATAAAAAATATATGAAGCTAAAACCTGATTTAAGTTTCTGGAAGTTATGGAATCTGAGTTTCGGATTCTTTGGTGTGCAAATAGCTTACGCACTGCAGTCGGCCAATATATCGAGAATATTCGCTACATTGGGTGCAGACCCTCACAATCTGAGCTATTTCTGGATTTTACCCCCACTGATGGGTATACTTGTGCAACCGATTGTCGGAACACTGAGTGACAAGACCTGGACACGCTTCGGACGTCGTATTCCATATCTGTTTGTCGGAGCTGCAGTGGCAGTGTTGGTAATGTGTCTGTTGCCCAACTCCGGTTCGTTAGGCCTGACCATCAGTGCAGCAATGATTTTCGGTCTTATTGCCCTGATGTTCCTCGATACCAGTATCAATATGGCCATGCAGCCTTTTAAGATGCTGGTGGGTGATATGGTAAATGAGAAGCAGAAGGCAAAGGCTTACTCCATTCAGTCGTTCCTGTGCAATGCAGGAAGTGTGATGGGATATGTGTTCCCCTTTGTATTTACTTTTATCGGCATTAGCAACGTGGCAGAAAAGGGGGTTGTTCCCGATTCTGTCATCTGGTCATTCTATGTAGGAGCAGCTATTCTTATACTTTGCGTGATTTATACCACTTCGAAGGTTCGTGAGTGGAATCCTAAGGAATATGCTGAGTATAATCCGGTATCGGATGAAAAGGAAGACAGTGCCAACTGGATCACATTGCTTAAAAATGCTCCTTCTACATTCTGGAAGGTAGGATTGGTGCAGTTCTTCAGTTGGGCAGCAATGCTTTATATGTGGAACTATACTACTGGTGCCATCGCTGAAGTAGTATGGAACACCACTGATCCTGCCAGCGAGGCATTCCAGGAGGCAGGCAACTGGGTGGGTATTCTGTTTGCTGTTCAGGCTGTGGGTTCTGTAATCTGGGCTGCATTGTTGCCCCAGTTTAAGAATACTAAGATGGCATATTCGCTGAGTCTGATAATCGGAGCCATCGGCTTTATTCTCGTGCCATATATCAGCGATCAGTATCTGCAGTTTATTCCCTTCCTGATGATTGGTTGTGCCTGGGCTGCAATGTTGGCTATGCCGTTCACGTTTGTTACTAATGCTCTTCAGGGTTATGGTCATATGGGAGCTTACCTCGGCCTGTTTAATGGTACCATCTGTATACCTCAGATTGTTGCCGCAATATGTGGTGGAGCCGTTCTCTCGCTCGTAGGTCACCATCAGTCAACGATGATGATTGTTGCAGGAGTAAGCTTCCTCATTGCTTCGGCATGCGTGTTTGTGATAAAGAATAAATGATAAATAAATAATAAGGAGACGATCTATGAAACTACAGTTTAATATAGAGTACCAGACTACTTTCGGAGAAGAACTGGTGTTGAATGTCCTTAGTGGTGAGAAAACCTCACATAAGGTAGAAAAGCATAAGATGACCACGTTGGATGGTCTTCACTGGAATTGTGAATTGAACAAGTCTGTAAAGACAAGTGCGTATATCGATTATTACTATAGTGTACAGCGTGGTGAAGATGAAGCCCGACACGAATGGCTTGTGGAGCCTCACCGCTTGGAGTTTGCTGCTATAAGAGGCATACGTTACACTATATATGATCACTGGATTGATATCCCAGAGGATAGCTATATGTATTCTTCTGCGTTTACGGATTGTGTTTCTGCACGTAAGCGTGGAATGAGTGAACAGAAAGAGTTCGGTAAGACCGTTCGTCTGAAGGTTCGTGCTCCACAGCTTCGCAGTAATGAGCGTCTGGCAATCGTAGGAGGAGGTCCGGCTCTTGGCAACTGGGAGGCTCGTCACGCTATGGCTATGGTTGAGCATGATGCCAATGAGTGGGTCGTATCTCTCGATGCAGACAAGTTGCCACAGACCTTCGAATTCAAGTTCGTGGTGTTTGGCGATGGTGACCAGGCTGTATGGGAGAATGGTATGAACCGTACTGTCTCATTGCCGGAGATAGAGCTGGGCGAGGTGGTCGTTTACGAGTTGTCGCAGGCATATTTCCCCGTTTATCCTTGGAAGGGAGCAGGAACAGTTATCCCCATCTTCTCATTACGTAGTGAGGGAAGCTTTGGTGTTGGTGACTTCGGCGATCTGAAGATGATGATCGAGTGGTGTGACAAGACGAAGCAGAGAGTTCTGCAGGTTCTGCCCATCAACGATACTAACATGACGAAGACCTGGCAGGACTCATATCCTTATAACTCTATCAGTATCTATGCCCTCCATCCTCAGTATACCGACTTCCGTCAGTTGCCAGCAATAAAGGATGAGGCAAAGCGTGAGGCTTTCGAGAATCTGAGAAAAGAACTGAATGCCCTTCCTCAGATAGACTACGAGAGGATGTTCTCTGCCAAGATGGACTATCTTCGTGAGATCTTTGCACAGGAGTGGACTGCTGTGCAACGTCGTGAGAGTTATAAGACATTCTTTGAGCAGAACAAAGAGTGGCTTGTGCCATACGCAGCTTTCTGCTATTATCGTGATCTTTATGGCACTGCAGTATTTTCAGAGTGGCCTAAGGAGGCAACGCTTAATAATACACAGAAGACAACCTTCAAAGGAAAGAAGGAACTGCAGTTCTGGTATTTCGTACAGTATAACCTCGATGCCCAGATGCGTGAGGCTCATGCTCATGCACGTGCCCATCGTGTGATTCTCAAAGGTGATATTCCCATTGGAATCTCTCGTGATGGCGTAGAGGCATGGGTAGAACCAAAATACTTCAACCTTAACGGTCAGGCTGGTGCTCCACCAGATGCATTCTCTGCCGATGGCCAGAACTGGGGCTTCCCGACATACAACTGGGATGCGATGCTCGCAGACGGTTGCTCTTGGTGGGTACGCCGTTTCCGTAAGATGGCAGAATATTTCGATGCATACCGTATCGACCACGTGCTGGGATTCTTCCGTATATGGGAGATACCAATGCCGCATAAGTCAGGACTTATGGGACAGTTCTCACCGGCTCTTGGTATGAGCCGTGAGGAGATAGAGGCTTATGGTGTGCAGTTTAATGAGGGTCTGTTCCTCGTTGACCATAAGCGCGCCGACCGTTGGCATCCACGTATCGCTGTGCAGTATCAGGAGGCTTATCAGAATATCAGCGAGGATCAGAAGTTCTGTTTCAACAGACTCTATAATGACTATTTCTATCGTCGTAACAATCAGTTCTGGTATACTGAGGCAATGAAGAAACTGCCAAAGCTCACTCAGGCTACTCGTATGCTGGTATGTGCTGAGGATCTCGGTATGGTGCCTGACTGTGTGCCCTGGGTAATGAACGAGCTTCGTATCCTGAGTCTTGAGATTCAGTCGATGCCAAAGGATCCTACCACCCGTTTCGGAAAACTCTCACATAATCCTTATCGCAGCGTGGATACTATCTCCACTCATGATATGGCAACACTGAGACAGTGGTGGGATGAGGATGAGGAACGTTCGCAGACATACTTCAATACATCCTTGCGTCGTGGTGGTCCAGCACCTCGTCCGCTTCCAGGATGGTTGGCAAAGGATATCGTGAGCCGTCATCTCACATCGCCTTCGATGCTCTGTCTGTTGTCGTTCCAGGACTGGATGAGTATCGACGAAAAACTCCGACTGCCTGACGAGAATGCCGAGCGTATCAATATCCCAGCAAATCCTCGTCACTACTGGCGTTATCGCATGCATCTCACTATTGAACAGCTGATGCAGGCAGATGAACTCAATGAAGAGATCTCAACATTAATAATACAAAGTGGAAGAAAATGAAGAAATTATTATTTTCATTACTGCTGGCATTTCCGTTGATGGCAACAGCTGGCAGCATTAAGTCGCCAAATGGCAATATTGAACTGAAGTTCTCGCTTGATGGTGACGGAAGGCCTGTTTACGAGATGACGTATAAGGGCAAGGCTGTGGTAAAGCCTTCACATCTGGGCCTTGAACTCGCGAAGGACAAGCATGCATCGAAAGGTATGGATGAGACCGATCTGATGAATGGATTCTCTATTGTCAAAGAGGAGAACTCAACATTCGATGAGACTTGGAAGCCAGTATGGGGCGAGACGGCAACTATCCGTAATAACTATAATGAGTTGGTTGCAACATTGTCGCAGAAGGCGAGTGGTCGTCAGATACTTATCCGTTTCCGTGTGTATGATGACGGTATTGGTTTCCGTTACGAGTTCCCACAGCAAAAAGAACTGAACTATTTCCTTATTAAGGAAGAGCGTTCAGAGTTTGCTATGGCAGGTGATCATACTGCATGGTGGTTGCCTGGTGACTATGACACTCAGGAACAGGAGACTCAGGAGACAAAGCTCTCTGAGATTCGTGGACGTATGAAAGAGGCTGTGAACTGGAGCAACAGCTCAGTTGCAGTATTCTCTGAGACAGGTGTTCAGACATCTCTTCAGATGAAGAGCGCTGACGGCCTTTACATCAATATCCACGAGGCCGCTTGTGCAGACTATGCTACTATGCACCTTGAGCTCGTTGATGCCCAGACTAAGGCTCTGACTACAAAACTCGGTGGAGGCAGTAATGCATATACTCCAAATCCTAAACCTTCTCCTTGGCCAGTGCCTCAGGCATTTACCTTTGTTAGCCATCTTACTCCTGATGCAACAGGATTGAAGGGTGCTATGCAGACTCCTTGTGAGACTCCTTGGCGTACGGTTATGGTCAGCGACGATGCTCGTGACATGCTGGCATCTAATCTGATTCTGAATCTCAATGAGCCATGCAAACTCGAGGATACCTCTTGGATTCATCCAACAAAGTACTGTGGAGTATGGTGGGAGATGATTGTCGGACGTGGCAGTTGGCATTACACCAACGACTACCCCAGCATCAAACTCGACCAGATAGACTGGAGTAAAGTTAAGCCAAATGGCACACACAAGGCCAATAACGAAAATGTTAAGCGTTATATTGACTTTGCTGCGAAGAATGGTCTGGATCAGGTGCTCGTAGAGGGATGGAATGTAGGCTGGGAAGACTGGGCTAACCTGTGGAAACGTGATGTCTTCGACTTCGTTACCCCATATCCTGATTTCGATATCAAGATGCTCAACGAGTATGCTCATTCTAAGGGCGTGAAGATTCTTATGCACCACGAGACATCAAGT
>JAEEGL016553142.1_pt1 | contig 22108 bp, 20 predicted proteins | sample 9134231 | NCBI WGS metagenome assembly JAEEGL01 (sample SAMN16246548, study PRJNA631951) | gut metagenome | biome: gut microbiome; feature: rumen; material: fiber-attached | host: Bos | place: Iran: Karaj | collected 2018-10 | reverse complement strand
AGTCACTGTATTCGGTATTACAGTATTGCTGCATCCGACCAATAATTGATTGTTGTCGGTCTGTATGATGGCGTTGCAATTGTTACGACTGTCATAGTATGTGTTTCCTGTTTCCACCACAATTGATGCCAGATTCGAACAACCTGAAAATGCGTATAATCCAATTGAAGTCACCGAGTTTGGAATGATTATTGACGAGAGGCCTGTACAGTAAGTGAAAGCGGTCCGGCTAATGGAAGTCACTGTATTCGGTATTACAGTATTGCTGCATCCGACCAATAATTGATTGTTGTCGGTCTGTATGATGGCGTTGCAATTGTTACGACTGTCATAGTATGTGTTTCCTGTTTCTACCACAATTGATGCCAGATTCGAACAACTTGAAAATGCGTTTAATCCAATTGAAGTCACCGAGTTAGGGAGAACTAAAGATGAGAGGCTTGTACAGTTGGTGAAAGCATTATTTCCAATAGAAGCCACTGAGTTGGGGATGACTAGAGAAGAGAGACTTGTACAATTATAGAAAGCATACGAACCAATTGAAGTCACCGAGTTTGGAATGATTATTGACGTGAGGCCTGTACAATTCTTGAAAGCATTATAGTCAATTGAAGTCACTGAGTTCGGAATAGATACACCTGTCAGTCCAGTACAAGAAGAAAGAGCAGAAGGTCCGATACCCCGAACAGTATAAGTGGTCCCATTATAGTCAATACTGCTGGGGATTACCATATAACCTGTTGGCCTTTGATAACTGTAGTAATCATTACTAGTAGGGAGAGATACAGTTGCAGAAGCCTCATTATTAATAATCTGCAGATTATAATACAACGTCTGCCCGGTCGGTGCAACAGCAGAAATAGTTTGGGGAAATGCATTGGAACCTAATGTTATTAGCAAAAAAATAATTAGTGATTTTTTCATGTTTTTTATTTTTAATTATCAATCCATCTACCGTCATTATCCTTCCTGGCTGACAGTATTTTATAATCATCTTTTACATCATTGAACATTTCTTCATTACACTTGATTTTCAATTCGTCTGTCAGATTATTCTTGGCGTATAAAAATCGTCCCAGAAGTTTTTTCCCATAAGTCTCATCATACCGCGAAATGGTCTTTCGATAGATACCTCCAGGATGGCTCACACCTTTCTCAATATATACAAGAGGTGTGACTATCAAGTTTGCGCAAAGAGATGCACCATCTGATTTTGAGTGATATATGTCTTTATCGCTGATGTCTTTTTTGATTTGATCAATATCTTGAATCTGTTCCCCATTAACGATCTCATTATCACCATCTATGTTAAACTTGAAGATTCTGTGACCTTCTACTCGAAATACACCAATATATCCGAAACCGCCACGCTTGAATAGAAAAACAATATCCCCCTTCACAATCTTCTTTAATGTTTCAGTTCTCCAACTTTCACCGTATTCTATCAAAGATAGTTCTTGATAGCTATCATTTTTATGTTTCTCAAAGTACTTTATTTGCTCCGGTCCCAACAAACAAAAATGCCAGAAGTTGCCAGAAACTGGATATTTACCCTCATCTTTCGGAACATTAAATTGTTGCCAGAAATTATAAAGTGGAATGTCCGTTTTTTTTGACGATGCATTTACCAGATTTGCCCGCAATACCTCTACAATTCTTGTTAGTTGTTTTTGAGCATCTCCATTATTATCTTTCCATATCTTTATGGCATTTTCCATTTCTTTTATCTCGTCTGTGTTTAGGTAGAAAACAATCTCCTTGAACACAAGTTTCCGTAAATCCTCAAAACACTCTTGAAATATTATTTCATCGTTATTGCTTCCAAGCATGGAATACATTTTTTCTATAAAATTCGAATATTTAGTTACCTTGATATTATATGTTATCACTTCTTTTTCTTTATGTGCAGTGGAACCAATGTATAATATTGTCAGAGAAGAGGCTAACGAGGCGCCTGCTAAAATCCCAAATAGCTGAGAGAAAGATTCGTTTATAGTCCAAATGGAAGAGTATAATGCAACAACCAGTGTTCCTATCAAGATGATGAATAAAACAATTAATGTCCATGCCAATTGTTTAAAAACAGAAGGAGTATTCATTTTCATAATATCCTCAATAAACACCGACCCTCCACGGAACCGTAATCCTAACTATATATACAAGAAAAGGCATGAGGGTATGTACTCATGTCCGTTGTTATCGAGGTAACGCCAATCACCTTTGAAGGAACGAATCTTTAGGGAACATCTCTCACGCCTGACGGTATGTTGATGACTTCACAGGCGAGAAGCCTGTGCGACAAAACATACGCAACCAAGCGAAAGCATAAATGCTCTATCCTCCTTCATGAAATATGGCGTAATTCGATAACAGGACAGTATCGCAATGCTTTTCTTGATTAAAGCTTACATATCCGCTCGTAAGCGACTGCAAAATTACACATATTTTGGAAATCAACAAAATATTTTTCACCAATTCGCCTTTTTGTCGTATCTTTGCAGTCATGATAAACGTACGAATATGACAAAAAAGCAAGCCATACAACTCTTTGAGGAAAAGAAAGTACGTACAGCATGGGACGACGAAACTGAGAAGTGGTATTTCGCCATTTCGGATGTTATTGTTGCCTTGACCGATAGTGTCAACCCAACGGATTATATTAAGAAGATGCGCAAACGAGACCCCGAACTTGCCAAAGGGTGGGGACAAATTGTCACCCCCCTTTCGGTAGTCACTCCTGGAGGTCGGCAGCGTGTTAATTGTGCTGATGTAGAAGGTGTCTTCCGTATCATCCAGTCCATCCCATCACCCAAGGCGGAGCCGTTCAAGCAGTGGATGGCACAGGTGGCTGCCGACCGCCTCGACCAGATGCAGGACCCTGAACTGGGCATACAGCAGTCATTGGCCGACTACAAACGGTTGGGATACTCTGACAATTGGATTAACCAACGCCTCAAGAGTATAGAGATCCGCAAAGACCTTACCGACGAATGGAAGCGTCACGGCTTGCAGGAGGGCGTACAGTTCGCTACGCTTACCGATATCATCTACTCAACGTGGTCGGGTATGACAGCCAAAGAGTACAAGAAGTTTAAAGGCCTCAAAAAAGAGAACCTGCGTGACAACATGACTAACCGCGAACTAGTGCTCAACATGCTGGCCGAGCTCTCCACCAAGGACATCTCCGAAGCCCGAAACCCTGAGTCTTTCTGTGAACATGCCGAGGTGGCCCGCCAAGGGGGCGAGATTGCCCGCAACGCCCGTGCCGAGCTGGAAGCCAAGACGGGAAAGTCTGTCGTGACACCACTCAACGCAAAAGAAGTGCTTCAAATCGAAGACAAAAAAGATGATTCAAAAAGAGATTGATATAACATTTATGCGGCGTTGCCTGCAACTGGCTGCCAATGGATTGGGGAGGGTACGACCCAATCCGTTGGTGGGGTGTGTCGTCGTAAAAGATGGACGAATCATCAGCGAGGGTTACCACCAGGAGTATGGCCACAACCACGCAGAACGCAATGCTTTGCTTAATTATGAATTTCGAATGATGAATTATGAAGGGGCTGACGCAAATAATTCAAAATTCAATTTTCATAATTCAATATTATATGTAAACCTCGAGCCCTGCTCGCATTTCGGCAAGACACCACCCTGTGCGGATTTGATTATTGAGAAAGGAATAAAAAAAGTGGTTTGCTGCAACGACGACCCCAATCCGTTAGTGGCGGGGAACGGGTTCCGCAAACTGGAGGCGGCAGGCATTGAGGTGGTGCGCCATGTGCTGGAAGCGGAAGGCCGCGAACTGAACCGCCGCTTCTTCACCTTCATGGAAAAACAGCGTCCCTATATCATCCTCAAGTGGGCTGAGTCGGCCGACGGTTTCATGGCTCCTGCCGAAAAGGGCAACTACTGGATAAGCAACAAAACGCAGACAATCATTAGCCACAGGCTCCGCACCGAGGAGGCGGCAATTTTGGTAGGTTCGCAGACCTACCTTGACGATCGTCCGCAGCTGACGGCACGGCTGTTTGGCGGCAACCAGCCACAACCGATTGTCCTCGACCGTAGGGGTCGGCTGACGGATGTACCGTCTCACTGGCTTCATCTTCGATGCCAGACACTGGGAGAGGTGATGCAGGTGCTCTTTGAAAAAAGGATTCAGTCGCTTATTGTCGAAGGCGGTCGTCAGATACTCGACGCCTTCATTGTAGAGGGATTGTACGACGAGGTCGTCGTTTTCCGCAGCACCACAAAGTTTGATGCAGGGTTGAAAGCCCCTGTAATACCGTCCTTGCCTGCGGAACGCCTACGTATTATTGAAGCATCATAGAAACGCTTTATATAGCGTCATGCTAGTTGGTCCTAGTTCAGAAAAATACGGAAACTGGTAATGACACCTCCCTCGTTGAGGTCTTTGGTTGTTATCGTGATGGAGGGCTGGTCGCCGTCCATGCTTTCTAGCCATTGGTTCGTGGCATTGTCAAGCTCTTCGATTCTCTTCTTTCCCGATGGGCTGAGTTCGAACGTGGCATTGACGGTGACATTGCCGTGAGTGAAAAAGACCTCGTAATCTCCGTCCATCATGTTCAAATATGCGCCAGCGCTAACCTTGTCTTGGGCGAGGGCATCTTTGATTTTGTCCCCGATTTTCACGCCGTTGTCCAATGCGACGTTGTCTGCCCAGATATCGATGAATTCTGTGCCATATTCATCCAGATAGACACTTCCGATATGCTTGCCTTTCTTGAAGAGTTTGTATTCGGTCATTCCGTCGTCGAAGGTCTCTCCTTTGACGGCTTTGTCATACACTGAACCGGCCGGAGGATTGAGCATCGGTTTTTTCCCCTTGGTCAGAACGTCGACTCCTTTTTCGGTTATAACGTATTTTGTTGTGCTGCTCTGCTGGGCGATTGCCGTGCCGCCAAGGAAAAACAGCACCGAAAGCAGGATGATAATCTTCTTCATGATGGTAATGGATTGAAATGTAAATTGTTGTGTTTCTTTTTTGAATGGGTTTTGTTTTGCAAATATACGTTTTTTTTATTCAGTCTCACAAAATTGGCGGGTGCTGATTAAAATATTATTTGTAAATTTGCAATGTTGAATTATATTTCTGATTGAAATGTATTCGGCATGTTGTTAAGAAGTTATGTAGTACAAAGCCATTGTTCCGGTTCTGACGATGTTCGACGACACCTACCATACCATCAAGGCTCCCGCCGAGGGTCTGTATAAGGAAAAAGGCAGTAAATTTCTTGCTTTTGCCTTCCCTGTGCGCACATTGGAAGAGGTGAAAACGCATCTGGACAGGCTCCGCAAAGATTATTTCGATGCCCGCCATCACTGTTATGCCTATATTTTGGGTCCCAACAAGGACGCCTGGCGTGCCAACGACGACGGAGAACCCAGTGGAACGGGTGGACGGCCTATCCACGGGCAGTTGCTCAGTGCCGACTTGACGGACACGCTTGTTGTTGTGGTGCGTTACTTCGGGGGTATACTGCTCGGTGCATCGGGGCTTGCCAATGCTTACAAGACAGCGGCACGCGATGCCATAGACCATGCCGAAATCATCGAGAAAACCATTGATGTCCGTTATCGTCTGCATTTTGAATATGCCTTGATGAACGATGTGATGCGCATCATCAAGGAATTCGGTCTTGTGCCGCAAAACCAGGATTTCAACCTCGACTGCCGGCTGGAAATTGAAGTGCGTCAGTCGTTGAGTGTCCGGTTCTATGACGCTGTAGCCAATCTGCGGGCTGTAAAAATTGAGACAATATGAAGAAACTATGTTTGTTTGCAGTGGGTCTGTTGTTTGTTATTGGACCGTTGTCGGCGCAGCAGCGCTTGGTTGAACCCACATGGGAGTCTATCAATCAGAGGGGCTACCCGAAATGGTTCACCGATGCCAAACTGGGTGTCTTTGTCCATTGGGGTCTTTATTCGGTTCCCGCCTATGCCGGCAAGGAGGGCTATGGCGAGTGGTTCTATCGTGGTCTGATGACAGGAGATGCAGACCGCCGTCGTATCATGAGCCTCTATGCCGACACAACTTTGCCGGTCTTTGACCAATATGCCTCGCTTGTTGACTATTGGCATGGCGAGATGTGGAATCCCGACGACTGGGCACGGATGTTTCGGGAATCGGGCGCCCGATATGTGATACTGGTGACCAAGCATCACGACGGTTATTGCCTGTGGGACAGTCCGCTGCAACCCACTTGGAACAGTACGATGAGCGGACCGCATCGCAACATTGTGGAGGAGCTGACGGCTGCGGTTCGCAAAGCGGGATTGCGTATGGGGTTCTATTACTCGCTTCCGGAGTGGACCAATCCGCGCCATATCTGGATGGAACACCCTGACGACAGTATCGCCGATTATGTCGAAAACTATATGATACCGCAGTTTAAGGAACTGGCAGGCCGCTACAAACCTGATGTCATCTTTAGCGATGGCGACTGGCAGAACAGTGCTAGGCAATTCCACGCCGAGGAGCTTATTAGTTGGTACTATAACACTATCGGTTCCGATGCTATCGTTAACGAACGCTGGGGTAGGGGAACACAGCATGGTTTTCTGACTCCTGAGTACAGTGCAGGTATTACCGTCGCCAACCGTCCTTGGGCGGAATGCCGCGGTATCGGACGCAGCTTTGGTTTCAACCGCAACGAAGATTTGGACAACTTTTTGACCGACCGTGAGCTGATACAGCATTTTTGCGAGTTGGTTGCTGATGGCGGCGGTTTGACCCTCAATGTGGGTCCTATGGCCGACGGAACCATCCCCTTTATCCAGCAGGAACGTTTGCGCAGCTTGGGCAAGTGGCTTGCGGTCAACGGCGAAGCCATCTATGGATCGCATCCCTACTATGATTACGACTGCCGAGGAAACTTTATTACCAACCATACCCAGTATTTCGTGACCACGGCAATCCTCCCAGAGGGCAATGCCGTCGATTTTGACTGGGTGCGTAACGCACCGCTCAAGGATATGCCGGTCGATAATTATGAGATCTATTGGAAGGGTACCATCACAATACCCGAGGAGGGCGACTATACGTTTCGGCTTGTGGCCGACGATGAGGCTTGGGTGCGCCTTGTAACGCAGGAGTCGGTTGTTTCGCAAATGCCTTCGGAAGGGAAGGGGATTATTCCTGCACCGGATACAATACTCTACTACAACAAAGGCTGGGCGACGAACGACAAAGGTATCAAAACAATGCATTTCAAGAAAGACGACAATTTTGAATTGGAAATCTTTTACCATGAGAAAGACCTTGAGTCGAGCATCTCTTTACAGTGGAGTCGTGACGGGGGGAAGACTTTCACACCGGTACCGGCGGAATGGAGCGGAACTGCCGAGTGGCGGGGCACGATTCGTTGCTTCACACAGCAAAAGGATGCGGTATACATGATTGAATTTGAACGACCGGGGAAGACACTGACAGTCGGAGGACTGCCGGAATTGTCGAAAAACACCACAATGCAATTGCTGGGGACTTCCTCGTTGTTGAAATGGAAACAACGAAAAGATGGCTCTGTAGACATTGATTTCTCCGGGGTCGACACTCGGGAAATGAATGCCCTGGAACATGCCTGGGTGATAAAAATCAAATAAATTTTCTTTATGTTGTAATATTTCGGGCCGCAAAAACGATATATAGACAAAACCCGACTTCAAACAGACAAGGTGACCCGCACAGAATACAACAACAACATCAAAACCTGGTCCGGCAACGTACTACGTTTTGCCGTATGGAACTGTGGGGATCGTATGCGCGGTGAGGATGCGATGCAAGAGGCTTTCGCCAAGTTGTGGGAATGTAAGGAAAAGGTACCGGTGGAGAAAGGATTGGGTTATTTACTGACGGTGGCGCGGCGATATCTGATTGATTGTCTTCGGCACGACGTGGTGGTCTCCAAGGTGCATGCGGAGATAGCACAGACAGCAGAGACAAAAACGGCAGACCCTGGCACCGGTGGCATGAGCGACGAAATGCTCAACGCGTTGAGCCAATTGTCTGAAGTGCAGCGATCCATCCTGCAGCTCCGCGATGTGGATGGTTACAGCTACAAGGAGATTGCCCAGATGCTCGAACTCAGCGACCAGCAAGTGCAAGTCTACCTATTCCGAGCCCGCACCACGATGAAGAAATTGTTGATGAAAAGAACATAAATATTTTTTGGAGTCTTTTTAAAACATAAAACGTTAAACTGTAAACAGTATCAATTCTGTGGAAATGATTGACAATGAAAATATAGAACTCTACCTGTTCCGCTACAAGGAAGGTCTGCTTGACGCGGCTGCTGCCGCTGAGGTGGAGCGTGCACTTGGCACCCATCCGGAATGGCAGGAACTCGCCGACCTTTACGACCCGGAACTGAAACTTCCGGCAGGTGCGACAATTCCCTATGAGAATGTGGAATTGTTGCGCGACGGCGGTCCTAAAGCGGTTCGTCGCAGAAAGATTATCCCCCTATGGGTGGTTTCCGCTGCAGCTGCATGTATGCTGTTCGCAGTAGGAGTCGGTATGCTGCATACCTTAAGCGATTCTTCTCTGGAAAACAATCAGGTGATTGTGGCACATCAGGACGTGATAGTTGACAAGGACAGCGTGACAGCACCTGAATCGCAGATGCCGATGGGAACAGATGCCCGGACAGAGCAATATGTGGTGGCAGAGCAAACACAGGACGTTATTCTCGAAGAGACTCCGTTGCCGGAAGATGAAATAACGACGATAGCTCCTACAGTTTGTGAACCCCTATTGGCTGATGCCGATCCGACACCGGTCTCACATCAAGAAATCGAGGATGACGATAATATGGGGATATATGATGAATGGGAAGAGTCAGTCTATTCCAATCGTTTGATAACATACCTTGACGACATTTCGGAGGAGGCTTCATGGGCAACGCCTGAATATGTGGAACCGACATATCGCCGCAGCGATGCCGTGCGTCAAATCACCGACCAGGTGAATGACCTTGCAGTCAAGAGCGGAGAATTTGTCGTGAATACCCGTCGCCGTTATCAAGATCGCGAGTCGCGTATTATTTCGGAAATTGAACAGCAAACAGAAAATAATTCCTTTATTAGAAATCTAATAGCAAGTATATTATGAAAAAAATCGTTCCTTTTTTTGCAATGGCAATGTTGCTGATGAGCAGCATGCCAGTCTCGGCGCAGACACAGAAGATGCGTCAAAATTTCGGCAATTCGGTCAGTATCCTTGATTTTCAAGGGAAGGCCAACATAACGGTGTTCTACGACACGGTGAATTATGTCGAAGTCTCTTACAACCCCAACTATGCCAATCCGGAACGGGACAAGAATGTTTTCATCGCCTATAACCGATTGACAATCTACGACACTGTCGGTGAAAATGTGTATGCTGTACATGTGCGTCAGAACCAGATTGCCACCACTCACGAAGATAAGAACTGCAACATCACCTATCCCGATGGCGAGAAAGGGTTCCGCTTTGGAGACGATGGCTCTGTCCAGTCGTTTGCTGAGGAATTGAAGTCGATTATCGACGAATTTGCCAACACTTACGACAGTATTTCCCGCACGGCTTCTACCCGTAGCAAAGTGTCCACCCACTCCAAGAAACGCAAATATAGCATCGGCGAGCGCACCAATTTCGATTTCCATTGGGCGTTCACCAACTGGGGTGACCAGTGGTACAACGGCTTGATGAAAATGGACGGCCCCTACAACCTGCGTACCAGCTTCAGCTCTTACCAACTCTCGGAGAGTTTCGCCATCGTGATGACGGAGCATACCAAAATATCGTTGGGTATTGGCTACGAATCAGATATCTATAAATTCACTGACAACTATGTCTCGATGGATAATACGGGTACTTTTGTTACCCAAAACCAGGCGGGTGTCGATGCTGTAAGCGGTGTCGCAGGTAGCAGTCTCAGTGATTGGTCCACCCGTTTTGTGACCCGCTATGTCACCATGCCTATCGAATTTGAATACCGTGACCAAGGTCTGTTGGGAAGTTTTAAACTGGCTATCGGTGTTATCCCGGGACTATCGTTCAGCAGCAGTCACACGGGCTTGAAACACGAATTGGAACGTCGTGGACGTAATTACCAAGACGTGCAGGACGGTGTCAGTCAGTTTGTCAACCCCTATAAACTCGATGTGCGTCTAACCTTCAAACGCAAAGCTTTTGGCTTCTTTGTCCAGGTGCCTACCTTGCCGGTCTTTATCGATACCGACACCAAAGTCTATCCTATTAAGATTGGCTTCATGATTTAAATTGAAAAAAGTACCTTTCATACGACAGGGTGCCTTCGAAGGCACCCTTTTTTTATGCAATATTATGCCGAATTATACGTTTTTGGGTCATGGATATGACACAAGGTCTTTTTTCGATTCGTGACGAGAAGTATGCTCTTTTTCAGAAGAATTTGATTCCCACTGTTGCGCCGGAGACAATTATCGGTGTACGCACGCCACAGCTGCGTTTGTTGGCAAGGAATCTGGTGAAGAGCGGTGAATCCGATTCATTTGTCGCCCAATTGCCGCATCGCTATTTCGACGAGAATCAGTTGCATGCATTCGTTCTCTCGCTGATGAAGGATTTCGACAGATGTATCTGTGAGGTAGAACGTTTTTTGCCCTATGTCGACAACTGGGCCACCTGTGACCAGTTGTCCCCTGCTTGTTTTGCCAAGCATCGCAAATCATTGCTTCCGTATATTGATGGATGGATGCAGTCGGAACATGAATACACGGTTCGTTTTGCCATGGGGATGCTGATGAGATATTTTCTTGACGATGATTTCGATGGGAGTTTCCACGACAGGGTTGTCAACGTAAAGCGGGAAGAGTACTATATACGCATGATGCAGGCTTGGTATTTCGCCACGGCATTGGCAAAACAGTACGAGGCGACGTTGCCTGTCATCGAGCAACGCAGGTTACCACAGTGGACACACAACAAAGCTATCCAGAAAGCAGTTGAAAGTTACCGTATTACGGAGGAACACAAGGTTTATTTAAAAACATTACGATGGAGATGAAACAACAACAGGAGGAAGTCCCTTTTATCGGTGTTTCGCGTCACCGTCTGGGCATTGACGGTGTGGGTGTTACCACACTGGCTGCTTTTCATGGTTGTCCGTTGCGGTGCCGCTATTGCCTGAATCCGACATGTCTCGGTGCGTCGGAGGGACTGCCTCGATATTCGCCGGAGAGCCTCTTTGATAAGGTTAGAATTGACAATCTGTATTTCCTTGCAACGGGAGGCGGCATCTGTTTCGGTGGTGGCGAACCGCTGCTCCGCACCGAATTTCTTGCCCGTTTCCGCAGGTTGTGCGGATCGGCGTGGCGGCTGACAGCCGAAACGTCGCTCAATGTGCCGCGAGCCGCCGTAGAGCAGGCTGCTGAGCTGATAGACGATTTTATTGTCGACATCAAGGACTGCAATCCTGCCATCTACAAAGCGTATACCACCCGCAGCAACCGACGCGTCTTGGCAAATTTGCGCTGGCTGTTGAAAGCGAAAGAGCCCTCGCATATCACGGTCCGCGTCCCTTTGATACCGCAATACAACACCGACGCCGACCGTGACCGCACGGTGGAACTCCTCACCGAATGGGGTGTAACGAGAATCGATCGTTTCGAGTACGTTGTACGGGACAAATCAGAGTGATTTCAAAGGTTTGTTGACGGAGGTGTTATTATCCACTTATTTTTTCGTATTTTTGCATTTTGCAAATTGTCGTTTTATTTTGCTATTCTGATTTGAAATGAGTGAGTTACTTTTACAATTGAACGAAGCACAACGGGAAGCGGCAGCCTGTACCGAAGGACCGGTGATGATTATTGCCGGCGCAGGGAGCGGCAAGACGCGTACACTGACCTATCGTATCGCACATCTGATAGAAAAAGGGGTCGATCCTTTCAATATTTTGGCACTGACGTTCACCAACAAGGCGGCAGGTGAGATGAAGGAACGTATCATCAAATTGGTGGGGACGGATGCCCGCAACCTGTGGATGGGAACTTTCCATTCGGTCTTTGCACGTCTGCTGCGTGCCGAGGCGCAGAAGTTGGGTTACATCCAGAGTTTCACCATCTATGACAACGATGACAGCAAATCGGCCATTAAGCAGATTGTCAAATCGATGAATCTGGACCCCAAAACCTATAATGCCGGATATGTGCTGAGTCGCATCTCTATGGCAAAGAGCAGCTTGATTGGTCCGGAGGACTATTGCTCCAACGTAGAAATTCAACAGACAGACCAGACGGCAAAAAAACCGCTCATTGGAGAAATCTACAAACTTTACAACAAACGCCTTCGCAATGCTATGGCGATGGATTTCGACGACCTGCTCTATAACACCAACATTCTGTTGCGCGACTTTCCTGATGTATTGCTGAAATACCAAGAGCGATTCCGCTATATTCTTGTGGATGAGTATCAGGACACAAACTTTGCCCAGTATCTTATTGTCAAAAAACTGGCGGCACGCTATCAGAATATCTGTGTAGTGGGTGACGATGCGCAGAGCATCTATGCCTTTCGTGGCGCCAATATCCAGAATATCTTCAACTTCAAACGCGACTATCCATCTGTTCATCTTTTTAAATTGGAGCAGAACTACCGCAGCACCAAAAACATTGTCAACGCGGCCAATTCCATTATTTCGAACAACAAAGAGCAGATTGAGAAGGAAATCTGGACCGATAACGGGATTGGCAATCTTATCACCTTGCTGCAGTGCAGTGATGAGCGCGACGAAGGAACCAAGGTGACAGAATCCATCATGCAAGCCCATTTGGGCGATAACCGTCCCTATAGGGATTTCGCTATCCTCTACCGTACCAATATCCAAAGCCGTGCCATCGAGGAGTCGCTGCGTCGCCAGAATATCCCGTATCGTGTTTACGCAGGTATCTCATTCTATGGACGTAAGGAGATAAAGGATATATTGGCATATCTGCGGTTGGTGGTCAATAATCATGACGATGAGTCGCTGGTGCGTATTATCAATTACCCCGCCCGCGGCATTGGCAATACCACCCTTGACCGCATCCGCCTGGCCGCGGCCGACAACGATGTCAGCATCTGGACAGTGCTGGAACATCTGCAGGATTTTGGACTGGGTATCAACAGTGGGGCGACAAGCAAAATTGAGGATTTCAAGACAATGATCCAGCTCTTTTCGTCACAAGTTTACATGACGGATGCTTATGAACTGGCCAAACGCATTGTCAATGCCTCGGGCCTTATTACCATGCTTCGCAACGAGGACGATCCCGACAATGCCAACCGTATTGAGAATATCGAGGAGCTGCTGAACGGTATACAGGAATACTGCGAAAAGGAGGAAACTATTACCCCAGGTGAGATAGAGAACGTCGAGCCACCCTCTGAGGAAGACGGCGCCACTCCGTTGAAGACGCTCGATATGTTTCTGCAACAGGTATTGCTGCTCACGTCGGAGGACAAAGATGACGACAAGGATTCCGAAAAAGTGTCGCTGATGACTATCCATGCCGCCAAAGGATTGGAGTTTCCTTATGTTTATGTGGTAGGAATGGAGGAAAACCTTTTCCCCAGCATGATGTCCATTTCTTCGCGTCAGGAGTTGGAAGAGGAACGCCGTTTGTTCTATGTCGCCGTTACCCGTGCCGAGATTCAGTTGACACTCTCCTATGCATTGATGCGTTACCAATATGGGCAGACCTCCTATCAGGAGATGAGTCGTTTTGTGGAAGAGATTGATTCCAAATATATTCTGATGCCTCGTCGGCGCCAATCGGCTTTTCCGAAGGCAGGTGCCCTCAGCAATCCGCCCGATCCATCCAAACTGCGGCGTGTTGTGAAAACAAATGCTGCGGGTCCTACTATGGGTAACAGCCTTGCAGAAATCAACGCCATTCAGCCGGGCATGTGGGTGATGCATTCCAAATTCGGTCGCGGTAAGGTGCAGACTGTTGAGGGTGAAGGTGATAGCCGCAAAGCTGTGATTTTCTTCAACGAATTGGGACAGAAGCAATTGATGCTGAAATTTGCCAAACTTGAAATCATCAACGAATAGCCATGCGAGTAGTACTGCAACGTGTGAAAAAAGCCGCCGTGGATATCGACGGTCAACGCAAGTCTGAAATTGGAGAGGGCCTGTTGGTTCTTTTGGGTATTGAAGATCGCGATACCGATGATGATATCGATTATTTGTGTCGCAAGATTGTGGCGATGCGCATTTTCAATGATGCACAGGGTGTGATGAACCTCCCCATTACCGATTTTTCGGAGACAGGTATTCTGGTGGTAAGTCAGTTTACACTGATGGCCAGCACCCGTAAGGGGAACAGACCCAGTTATATACATGCGTCAAGACCCGAGTTTGCCATACCGATGTACGAGAAATTCTGCATGCGGCTATCAACGCTGATGGGTCGTCCCGTACAGACGGGCACTTTTGGTGCAGACATGCAGGTGTCGCTTGTCAATGACGGTCCAGTAACCATCATTATGGACACTCACTTGAGAGAGTCTTTTTAGGGGAGTATTAGCAACGTAAAAAATGTGATGTCGTTGTGAACAATCAGCCGAGTTTGGGAATGCACCTTATTAACTTTTTAAAACCCTTAAACCGTACTTAATAGTTGAAAATGAATAAGAAAATTGTTTTGATCACCGGGGCTAGCAGTGGTATAGGATATGATGCGGCGTTGACCCTTGCGCGTCAAGGACATAAGGTTTATGCGGCTGCACGTCGCTTGGAATTGATGGAACCGCTTCGGAGCGAAGGGGTGGTTCCCATACGCATGGATGTCACTGACGAACAATCCATGCAGGAAGGAATCAATCAAGTATTGGATGCGGAGGGATGCATCGATGTACTAGTCAATAATGCTGGGTATGGATATTTCGGCGCTATCGAGAATGTCTCCATGGAAGAGGCTCGTCGTCAACTGGAAGTGAATGTTTTCGGATTAGCACGTCTGTGTCAGTTGGTGCTGCCGGTAATGCGTCGGCAAGGTAGCGGACGGATTGTCAACACTTCGTCCATTGCGGGCAAGATCGTACTTCCTTTTGGAGGGTGGTACCATGTGTCGAAGTTTTCAGTCGAGGCTCTCAGCGATGCACTCCGAATAGAGATGAAACCATTTGGAATCAATGTGATAATGGTTGAACCGGGAGGTATTAAGACGGATTGGGGCATTATTGCGGCACGTCATCTGAAGGAATCGTCGTCGGGAACTCCTTACGAATTGCAAGCCGTCAGTGAGGCGGATTTGATGCATAAGGCTTATTCAGGCAATTGGCTTTCCTCGCCGAGGGTTATCACACGTGCAATTTCAAAGGCGGTCAACCGTCGGTGTCCGCGGGCGCGTTACCGCACAGGACGCTTCTCTCATTTGGGAGTGTTCATTCACTGGCTGTTGCCGGCTCGATGGTGGGACGCTCTGATGCGCGGTTTTTGTAAGATTAAGATTTAAATAATTTCCTTTCGTTGCATTTCATGGGGCAGTGGTCACAGCCACAACTGCAACAATCCCCATTTCCTTTGAGGGTGCGAACAATCCACCGTATTACGAAAAACACAGTCACGGATATTATGATAATGGTAAAGATAATCTGTGGCATAATCGGTGGGTTTTTAGATTATCAGACTGCCAATTTGAAATAGCAAGGTGGAGGCAATCCACGCCAGTCCAATGGTGTAGGCCATGGTGAAAAAGGCCCATTTCCATTTGCCACTTTCGTTTTTGATAGCGATGATGGTCGAAAGACAGGGCATGTATAGCAGGATGAAAAGCAGCATCGAAGCCGCCGAGAGTGGTGTCATGTTGTTGTTTATCAACTGTGAGATGCGACTCTCATTTGCTTCGTCTTCAAAGTCTTCCAACTGCTCGGCTTCTTCGCTATTGGTGGCATAGACCACGGTCATGGTGCTGGCGACAACTTCCTTGGCAAAGATGCCCGAGAGAAGTGAGACACTTTGTTTCCAGTCGAATCCACAGGGTTCCATGACGGGTTCTATCGTTTTGCCGATTTTGGCCATGAAGGAATTCTCTGCCTGGGTTTTGCGGTCCTCGTGAGTGGGGAAATAACTGAGTGCCCAAACAATGATGGATGCGGCCAGGATGATGGTGCCCATTTTTTTCAGATACTCTTTCCCTTTTTCCCAGGTGTGGCGCAAAACGGCTTTCGCTGTAGGCATTCGATAGGGAGGGAGTTCCATGACGAAAGGCAGGCTGTCGCCTTTCACCACGAACCGGCTGAAGATTTTGGCCATCACTACAGCCATAATCATTCCCAAAAGATACAGTCCAGTCAACACCAGAGCGGCGTAGTGGCTGAAGAATGCAGATACGAGAATGACATAAACGGGGATACGTGCCGAACAGCTCATCATCGGAATGACCAGCATGGTGAGCAAGCGGCTCTTGCGGTCTTCAATGGTACGGGTGGCCATGATGGCGGGGACATTGCAGCCAAATCCCATAATCATGGGAATGAAACTTTTGCCATGCAGGCCCATTTTGTGCATTAGCTTGTCCATGATAAAAGCGGCTCGTGCCATGTAGCCACTGTCTTCCATAAACGAGATAAACAGATAGAGTATCAATATGTTGGGAAGGAAAACAATAACGCTTCCTACACCGGCAATAATACCGTCGGCCAGCAGGCTGCGCAAGGGCCCTTCGCTCATGTTGCTGTTCACTAGGTCGCCCATCCAGTTGAAAAGGGCCTCAATCCAGTCCATGGGATACTGGCCTATTGCGAAAGTGCAGAAGAAGGTGATGAACATGAAAATCAGAAAGACGGGATATCCCAGCCAGCGGTGGGTCACCACGGCGTCGATTTTGTCGGTATGGGCATGTAAGGTACTCTTCTCGTTCTTCTCGTAGCATTCGGCCAAAGCGCCCCGTACAAAGGCATATTTGGCATCGGTGATGGCGCTCTCGATGTCTTGGCGCTCGGGTTCCACGGTTACCTGATGTCCCTTGCTGATATCCTTGTCCACGAGTCGACGACCGCTGCTTTTCTTGTATTCTGTCGCAATATGGTCGCGCATTTTCAGCACGCTGCCGTCGGGGTCGTGTTCCCGAACATATTGTTCGAGTTGTTTGTCGTTTTCTAATAACTTGATACTTAGGAATCGGGTGGAGAGCGTGTCGCTGAAACCATGCTCATATAGTTCGGTGCGCAACTGTTTGATAGGTCGCTCCAGTTCTTTGCCATGGTTGACATGGATGTGGCGTGTCTTTTTATCACGGCCTTCAAATACCTCAATGATTTTGTCAAACAGTTGGTCGATACCGTTGCCATTCCTTCCTGTGGTGGGGACGATGGGCATGCCCAGCAGCGTGCTGAGTTGCTCGATGTCGAGTCTGTCACCGCTCCGCTGCAGTTCATCGTACATATTCAGCGCCATCACCATGGTGATGTCCATGTCGATGAGTTGTGAGGTGAGGTATAGGTTGCGTTCCAGATTGCTGCCGTCGACCACGTTGAGGATGATGTCAGGGCTCTTTTCAATGATATGTTTTCTTACATACAGTTCTTCAGGTGAATAGGCGCTGAGACTATAGGTGCCGGGCAGGTCAACCAGATGGAATGTGTATCCTCCGTGTTCGAAAGTGCCCACTTTTTCATCGACGGTCACACCACTATAATTTCCGACTCTTTCGTGGGCATGGGCTGCTATGTTGAATATGCTGGTCTTTCCGCAGTTGGGATTGCCGACGAGGGCGACGTTGATGGTTTTGCTGCGGTGCTCTGCTATATGTTGCAGGGCGGTGTGTGAAGGAGCTTCAAGACTTTTGAAATCGTCATGGTCAACAATCTCTTTTTCTGCCTCCTCCATAGTTACGATTTCTACTTTTTCTGCATCACTGCGTCGCAACGACACTTCAAAGTTCAGGATGCGGTATTTGATAGGGTCGTTTAAGGGGGCGTTGAGAATGGCTTCCACAGTCACCCCTTTGATAAAACCCATCTCGATGATGCGCTTGCGAAAGGCTCCGTGACCCGACACTCGCACCACGACACCTTTTGTTCCTGTCTGTAATTCAGAAAGTAACATTGCTTTTTAGAACTTGATTGTTTTTGCAAAGTTACCAATGGAAAACAAACCGGGAAATCCCTAAAAGTAGTGATTTTTTAGAATCGTCATTTTCCAAGGATTTGCCTCAGTGGCCACTGTTGAAACCACAGTTCACAGGCACCATGGGGATTCTTTTCCAGGAAAACGCCTACGCAGTGGTTGGGGAGCAGGGTGAGGGAGGAGTAGACAGAAGGACCGTCGAACAGCAGGAAAGGATCTTGCCATGTATCACCTTCGTTGCGGCTGATGAATATGCTGACATCTTCGCGCTGCATGGAATTGGGAATGCTGTGCAACAGCAGGTTGATGCTGTCGCCTTGGTCTGTGGCGAATACGCGCAACATGTCGCCATTGCATGCATTGGTGGTCATTTCACCCCATCGCCCTTGCGTTCCCCATGTCAAGCCTCCGTCGGAAGAGTGGTTGTATCCGCGTGCTCCGCTTTGACGAACACTGATAAGTATCTGTCCATCGGATAGTTCCATCAGTTTGGCTTCGTCGCCACCGCTGTAGGCTCGGTCGGAGACTTGCCATGTGTGTCCGTTGTCGTCGCTATAAACTACGAAGTTGTCGAGTGTATTGGCTGTTTTGCGGCACATTGCGGCAGCAAACATGATGCGTCCGGAATGGGCTCCTCGCATCAAACGCAGGCCGTTGCCGCTGCCGAAAAAGGATGCTTTATAGTTGCGGCAAATGCTGTTAGAAGCTTGGCTGCCCCACAATTGTGTAGTGATATCCTCGGGTTGGCTCCAGCTCTGTCCGCCGTCGGTGCTACGGCTTACATAGCTCCGTATAGGGTCATTTTCAGTGGAGGCCCACAGACCGTTGCCTCCCACGAAGACACAGACAATTTCGCCATTTTCGCATTCCACAATGGCGGCATCGCCGTATCCTTTTTTATATCCTTGTCCTTCGGCAATGGTCACGGGTTCACTCCATGTGCGACCGCCATCAATGCTGCGACAAGCTACAATGTCAATATCTTCGGGCAGGTCCCCTTCATTATATTTCCGCTTGTCACAGACGGCAAGCAGACTGCCGTCTTTCAAGCAGAGCAAAGCGGGTATGCGCCAGTGGGTGCTACCATAGTCGCCGGGCGCAAAAAGACATCTTTCGAAGAATGTGGCGGTGTCGGGAACTATCTGTTCGGGTGCTTCGGCAACCGTTTTGTGGCAGCTGGTAATCAGTAGCAAGGCTATGAGGGACGGGATTAGTTTCTTCATGAGACTTATTTAAAATATTTCCTTGATTGTTTGGGGAATTCCATTGATAATAAAACTATCACCGATTTTTTTCCCCTTTAGTGCCTGATATACGGGTGTTTGGGCACTAATGGCGAAGTAGTACTGCATGCCGGTGGGCGACTCGTTGTCGTTGACGACGAATTTGCCGGCGCCGATGCTGAGAAAAAACCGTTGTTTGTCGGTCACAACGATGGCACCGTGTTCCGCACGGTCGAAGGGAGGCATTCGCAGGGCTTTGTTGAGGAATTGTAGACTGCTGTTGGCAGCTGCATATTGCCGGGCATACATGTCGCGTGCCCGCATCATCTTGGTACGGTAGCTGTCGTAGCGGTCTACGTTGGCACCATAGTCGTTGCTTTGCTGCTGAGCAGAGTCCATCTCCTGTTTGGCTACATGGGCGATGTGCTGCTGATGGGCAAGGCATGCCTGTATGACATGCAATCTTTTTTCCTCTTTTTCCATAGTCGAGAAATAAAAACGGGCAACCGATGATTGGGTTGCCCGTACTTTGTTTAGGTGCGTCGCAACACTGTTGCGATGCAGGTTTAGATTCTTCCAGGATATACCTTCAATGCTTCTTCAAGGCACTTGATGGCATTTTTAAGGTCCTCAATGCAAAGACAATAGGTGATACGTGCCTGATGACGGCCGCGTTCCGGATCTACGTAGAATCCAGTTGCAGGAGCCAGCATTACCGTGGCATTGTTATAGTTGAAGTCGGTAAGTAGCCACTGGCAGAATTTGTCACTGTCGTCGATAGGAAGATCGATAACGGTGTAGAATGCGCCTTTGGGCATGGGACAGAAGCAACCGGGAATCTTGTTGATGCCTTCAACAATGACATTGCGACGGGCGATATACTCATTGTACACAGCATCGAAATACTCTTGCGGAGTATCGACGGCGGCCTCGCCGAAAAACTGACCGAATGACGGGGGCGACAGACGAGCCTGAGCCAGTCGCATGGCTATGGCATAAATCTCGCTGTTCCGGGTAACCATGCATCCCACGCGTGCGCCGCAGGCACTGTAGCGTTTAGAAACGGAGTCGAAGAGGACGACGTTGCGTTCCAAGCCTTCGAGTTGCATGACGCTGAAATGCTTATGGCCATCATAGCAGAATTCACGGTATACCTCGTCGGCAAAAAGGAAGAGGTCGTATTTCTTCACCAGTCCAGCCACCTTCAGCAGCTCCTCATGTGTGTAGAGGTAACCTGTGGGGTTATTGGGATTGCAAATCATGATGGCACGGGTGCGCGGCGTGATGGCCTTTTCGAAATCTTCGATGGGAGGCAGGGCAAAACCAGTCTTGATGTCGCTGGGGATAGTGACAATCTTGGCATCACAGAGTTTTGCGAAGGTGTTGTAGTTGGTGTAGTATGGTTCTGGGATAATAATCTCGTCACCGGGATTGAGGCAGACAGTGAAGGCGAACTGCAGGGCTTCGCTGCCACCGTTGGTGACGATAATCTGATTGGGGGTTACATCGATGCCGTGACGGTGGTAATAGTTACACAGGGCACGACGATAAGTCAAGATGCCGGCCGAATGGCTGTACTCGAGTACTCCGTGGTTTTCGGCCATGGCGTTGGCGGTCTCGGCCAGAACCTTGAGAGCACCCTTAGGCGTTTCGATGTCTGGCTGACCAATATTAAGATGGTACACATGTATTCCGCGCTCTTTGGCAGCGTCGGAGAACGGTACAAGTTTACGAATGGCTGACTGCGGAAGCTCTAAGCCTTTCTTAGAAATTTGTGGCATAGTGGTGATATTAGATTCGTTTTTTACTGTTCAACTTTGCCTTTGATTTTAAGGACAATGCGTGAGTTCGTTACATTGACTGCGTTGCTGGTTACAGTGATGGTCTTGGTAAAGCTGCCAATGTTGTTGGTGTTGTAGCGAACCTTGATGACACCGGTTTTCCCAGGCATTACGGGTTCTTTTGTCCAAGTGGGAGTGGTGCAGCCGCAACTGGCTCTTACATTGGTCAGGATTAAGGGTTCATTGCCTTCATTGGTAAAGACAAATTCGCAGTTGCCGTCACCGCCCTTCTGAAGGGTTCCATAATTGTGCTCCAGTTCTTGAAAAACGATTTTCGGACCGTTTTTAGGAGTTTCTTGTGTTTTGTCCTCTTGTGCGTTCAGAGAGGTCATTGCGAAACCGACAAGCAAACTTAACAAAAAGAATTTCTTCATGATAGATTGTTTTTTTATGTTTCAGTTGATTTGTTTTAGTGTGCAAAAATACACTTTTTTTTGTTTCCATAACTTCCCCCTTTTATTTTTATTGTGTTTTTTTGATTTTTTATAATTTCTGAAACGATTCTTTTATTAACTCGCCCAAGTGATTGTCTAAAAGCATTTTCTTGACTTTATATAATTTATTTCTAAATAAAATGGCGTCCGTTTAAAATTTTTTTGTATCTTTGCAAACTTGATTATGCAAACTAATTCTTTGTAAATATTAATCGTATAAAACTAACATTATGGCATTTAAAGGACAAATCGTTATCGATATCGAGCGCTGCAAAGGCTGTGGTGTTTGCCTTGAGGCCTGCCCCATGCACTGCATCGAACTATCGAAACATGTTAACGGAAAGGGTTATAACTATACCCATACCGTAAATGACAACTGCATCGGTTGCGCTTCCTGCGCGATTGTGTGCCCGGATGGTGTAATCTCCGTCTACAAAGTAAAATGTTAAACAAGTAAAATGTGAAATAAAATGGCAAAAGAACTCAAATTAATGAAGGGCAATGAGGCTATT
>JAEEGL011406075.1_pt1 | contig 22108 bp, 18 predicted proteins | sample 9134231 | NCBI WGS metagenome assembly JAEEGL01 (sample SAMN16246548, study PRJNA631951) | gut metagenome | biome: gut microbiome; feature: rumen; material: fiber-attached | host: Bos | place: Iran: Karaj | collected 2018-10 | reverse complement strand
GGGGTCCTGAAAGATGGGTCTGGGGTCTGGGGTCTGGGGTCCTGAAAGATGGGTCTGGGGTCTGGGGTCCTGGAAGATGGGTCTGGGGTCTGGGGTCTGGGGTCCTGAAAGATGGGTCTGGGGTCCTGGAAGATGGGTCTGAAGTCTGATTTTTGCCTTCCCCATGTAAGATTCCCGCTCTTTTGCGGTAATAGGCTATGAGCAAGAAAAGTCCCCTGAGTCTTTGGCCGAACGCGTCCTTCACCCCTGAATCTTTTTTCAAACCACCATGCCGCCTGAGATGATCGTGTACCCTCTCGCTATCCTTTATGCCATTTTTCGCCCCCCCATGAGTATGTGGCTACCTCCTCTCATTGTCGCTATTATCATAATGATAGTCCTTGGGATTGGTAGTAATGGCTATCGTAACATAAAGCACTCCGTATTTTGGCCAATACTAGGCGTGCTCTTGATCCTGGCGGTTCCGTTTCCTGGCTTTTTCGTCATGGTCATTTTCTTCTGGTTCATCTTGATAGGTCTGCTGCACTGAAGTTAGCATAAAATGGCGGCGATGGCCGACCTGTATGGAGCATAGAGCGTTAAGTTTCCGACCAAGTTGCGCGACTATGTTCCCGCTCGTATTTCGGCCTTTCCTCGCCGCTTGGGATGCGTGCCTTTCGTCGCCCGTCACTGTTCGGCGACCTCCCAGCACTGGAAGGCGGGGGTCTCGTAGGGGTGGGCGCGCTTCAAGGCGGCGATCACTGCCGCGCGCTTTGCGGCGGGCAGGATGAGTTCCAGTTTATGCTCGTCGGCACGCTCGGCGGCGCCGACGCTCCCCGCGAAGGGGTGCGCGCCCTCCAGCGGGCGGAACTGTCCCTGTCCCGCGATTTCGAAGCAGCACTGGTCGTAGTTGCCCAGCGCGCCCGCGCCCGCCTCGAAGAGCGCCTGCTTCAGCGCCTCGGCGTGGGAGGCGGGGACATAGACGTCGAGGCGGCAGAGCGGGTCGGGCTTTCGCCAGCGCCCCAGCCCCTCGTTGGCCTTGACCAGCGTCTCGACGCCCTGCGCGCTGTGCTCGACGAGATCGGCGTCGAACTCGACCACGCCCTTGGGGAAGACGAGAATCAGCGTCGAGCCGCCGAAGGTGAAGTATCCCGCAGTCTCGCCGCGCTGGAACTCCCGTCCGCAGCGTCCGAAGTCGTGGATGCTCGCGACGCCGAAGGCGCCGACCGCGAGATAGGCGCAGCGCCCGTGGGCCAGCGTCAGCAGCGACACCGTGCGCAGGTTCTCGGCGAAGACGCGGAAGCCCCGCGCCAGCGCGATCGGGTTCACCGAATGGTATTTGCCGCGCAGCGTCCAGTAGTCGCCGACCCTGCCATCGTCGGGGAAGTGGTAGCGGTGGTAGTCGGCGGGGCAGAGGCGGCAGACCATCAGCGCGCCGCCCGCGAACTCCTCCGCGGCCTCCGCGCGCTCCCGCCCGAAGAGTTCCGCAACCGTATACGGCACCCCCTTGACGGGGACCACCGTCCCGCCGTCGAGCGTCGGATAGACGGTCAGGCGGCAGTCCGCAGGCGAGACCAGCCGACTGGCGTCCTCGGGCAGCGGCCGCGCGCCAGGCTTCAGCGCCCGCGCGAAGAAACTGTTGAAGTCGGGGAAGCCGCCTTCAGGCACCACCGCCTCGTCGAGGTCGATGCCCAGTTCCCGCACGGTCGGCGCGATCTTGCGGCGCGACATCGGGCGGTCGAGATACCACCCCATCAGCCGCGAGAAGGCCGCGCATCCGAAGAGCGGCCAGCGCAGCAGTCCGCGGATCGGCGAGCAGTACGCCAGCCGCAGCCACTTGTCCCCCAGCACCGTCTCGCGGCGCACCTCCCCCGCCGCGCGGTCATAGTAGGTCGGGCACTCCTCCATCGCCGCTCCTATTTGCTCTTGTAGTAGAGCATGCAGTGGCAGAAGCCTTCGAACTCGGGATCCTGGATCTGGTCGCGGAACTCCTTGCACATGCACTTCGTCTCAGGGGTCTGCTCCAGACGACACGGGCAGTAGCCACCCTTCTTCTTCAAGCCCTCCTGCACCAGCCGCACCGTCTCCTGATCGGGATTCAACGTGATCTTCATGGCACCTCCTTCATTGAACTCTTTGCTCAATATAATCTCCCCGCGCCTCTTTTCCACGTCTATATTATCCAATCGTCACCCATTCGTCCCAGTTGTCCCATTCGTCCCAGTTGTCCCATGAATCCCTACGACTACCTCAACAACACCCAGGACCTCTCCCTCCCCGACTGGGGGCCCTACGCCCGCGACTTCCTGACCCTCTCGCACATCGCCGACGTCGAGCGCGGCCTCCGCATGGACTTCCTGATGGTCCCGGGCATCTGCAAGCGCAAGTTCTGCCCGCCTGAGACCCTGCGCGAATGCGACTATTCACCATGGGAGGCGAGCGCGGACTTCAGCTACTACAGCCTGCGCCAGCAGATGGTCGACCATGACGTCTACTACGCCGAGACCAGCTACAGCAAGATCGACGACCATTTCCGCCTCGGGCGCATCGAGTTCGTCAACCGCACCCCCGAGCGCCAGTGCGCCACCTTGCTCATCTACGGGCGCTTCGCCCCGCGCAACGAGGTCCTGCCCCAACTCCCCGAAGGCGCCGTCTGGATGGACGCCCTCGACTACGCCGACCTCGCCTACGCCCACCAGCGCTGCGACCACAATCTCGTCTTCAACGGCGAACGCCGCGCAGGCCAGCAGGACTTCCCCGGCACCGTCGGCAACCGATGCCTCGGCAAGCCCTTCTACGACCGCCAGCTGCCCTGCTTCGGCACCGACGCGGGCGACCGCGTCCGCTACCGCCTGCCCGCCGCCGCGCACCGTGTGCTGCTGCGCGCGCGCCTGGAGCCAGGCGCCGAACTCGCCTGCCAGAGCATCGCCGACGGCGCCGCCGCGCCGCGCGTCCTCCAGGGCACGGGCGAGTTCGAACTCTACGACTTCGCGGGACCGCTCCCCGAAGGCGCCTCGCTGGAGTTCGTCTCGGGCGGCACCCCCCAGGGCCTCCGCATCGACGGCTTCGTGCTGCTCCCCGAGGGCGCCGACCGCGCCGCCATCTCCTTCCCGAAGATGAGCCGCGCCTGCAATCCGCACTCCGAACCAGGCCCCGTCCCAGGCAGCGCCATCATCACCCTCGACGGCGCCAGCCAGTCCTACGCCATGTGGTGGGACGTCCCCGAGGCGCCGCCTCGCGAATACTGGACCAACGACCTGGCACACCTCATCAACTACTCCCACGGCCTCTCCCACCCCTACTACAAGAACTTCGAGCCAGGCGCCACCGCCAACTACTGCAAGGACGTCCTCATCCTCCCCATCGTCATCGAGGCCAACTCCACCAAAGTCCACTACGCCATCTTCGGCAACGGCTCCCCTGCGGAACTCGCCGCCCTCGACCGATCCCCCGAGGCCCTCGAAGCATGCTACCAGCGCGCCAAGACGCACGCCTTCCAGTTCAACGTCACCCCCGCAGGCGAGAAGTACCGCTTCAGCCAGCAGTTGATGAGCGCCGCGGTCATGACCAACATCGCCTTCCCCATCCAGGCCAAGGGCCGCAACATCCGCCACCACACCCCCGACAAATACTACTACACCCTCTACAGCTGGGACTCGGGCTTCATCGGCCTCGGACTCTCCGAGTTCGACAAGATCCGCGCCGTCGAAAACCTCAACGCCTACGTCACCCCCCCCGAGGACGACGAATGCGCCTTCATCCTCCACGGAACCCCCGTCCCCGTCCAGGCATACCTCTACGCCGAACTCTGGAACCGCCACCAGGACCGCGCCATGCTTGAGCACTTCTACCCGCGCGTCAAGCACTTCTACGACTTCCTCGCGGGGCACATCCCCACCTCCACCTTCCGCGTCCCCAACCTCGACCTCATCCAGGGCTGGGACTACTTCTACAACTCAGGCGGATGGGACGACTACCCGCCCCAGTGGCAGGTCTACCTCGACAAGCGATACGACATCGCCCCCGTCATCCTCACCTCCCACACCATCCGCACCGCCAAGTTCCTCCGCGACGCCGCCGTCGAACTCGGCGGCCGCGACGCCGACGTCGCCCAGTACGACGCCGACATCCACGCCCTCGCCGACGGACTCCAGCGCCACTCCTGGAGCGAGGCCGACCAGATCTTCAGCTACGTCGTCCACGACGCCCAGGGCAACGACCTGGGCTTCTACCGCGATCCCGTCTCTGGCGCCAACTTCAACTTCGGCCTCGACGGCACCTCGCCGCTCATCGCGGGCGTCTGCACCCCCGCCCAGGAGAAGGCGCTCTTCGAGCGCATGGAGACCCCTGGGAAAATCTGGTCGCCCTACGGCCTCTCCACCGTCGACATGAGCGCGCCCTACTACCGCACCGACGGCTACTGGAACGGCTGCGTCTGGATGCCCCAGCAGTGGTTCTTCTGGAAGGCCGCCCTCGACCACCGCCGCGGCGCCTTCGCCCGCCGCATCGCCACGACCGCCCTCGACCTCTGGAAGCACGAAGCCGACCAGAGCTACTACTGCTTCGAGCATTTCTCCCTCCAGAACGGCCGCGGCTGCGGCTGCCACCACTTCGGCGGCCTCTCCTCCCCCGTCCTCTGCTGGCACCACGCCTACTACGAACGCGGTCGCCTCACTGGCGGCTTCGACCTCTGGGTGCGCGAACGCCAGGACACCCCCGACGGCGGCATCGACGCCGAAATCCGCCTGGGCGGCGTCCCTGGAACCACCGCCACCGTCCTCTTCGTCGCGGGCGACGGCAACTGGAAGGCCGCCTACGACGGCCAGCCCGTCCCCGCCGTCTTCGGCGAACCAGGCTGCCTTGAAATCGACCTGCCCAAAGGCACCTCGGGCACCCTCCGCATCACCCGCGCCTGAACTCCGACGCCATGAACTTCCACACCATCGTCCGCCCCGAACACCTGAACCAGTACCACTTCCTCTTCGGCGGAGTGATGCTGAAGTGGGTGGACGAGTACGCCTACATCGCCGCCACCACCGAGTTCCCTGGCGCGCATTTCGTGACCCGCGCGATGGACCAGGTGGAGTTCACGCAGAGCGTCTCCAACGGCGACCTGCTGCGGTTCCACGTCACCCGCAGCCACACTGGCGCCACCTCCGCGCAGTATCTGGTGCAGGTCTTTGCCCGCCCGCTGCACCAGACCGACGAGCATCCCGTCTTCCGCACCGCCGTCACGATGGTGGCGGTCGGCGACGACGGGCGCAAGACTCCCCTCCCCCCGCCCATCTTGGCGGCCCCATAGCCCAAGGAACCCCCATGGACGGCAAGAAGCCATTATCCTACAGCCTCGTCGACTACATCGAGGCCATCGACACGCTGACCCGCCAGCACGGCCACGCCCACACCAAGGAGATCGCCGCGCAGCTGAAGGTCAAGATGCCCTCGGTCACGGTCGCCCTGCAGCACCTGGCCGAGCGCGGCTACATCCACTACAGTTCGCACAAGCCCGTCGAACTCACTCCGCAGGGCCAGCGCATCGCCGACCGCATCGCGCGCAGCCACCGCACCCTCGAGCACTTCTTCCAGCGGATCCTGGCGCTGCCCCCCGAAACCGCCCACCAGGCGTCGAGTTCCATCGACCATATCCTGCAGGACGACGTCGTGCGGCGCTTCATCATCTTCTCGCACGCCATCGCCACGCGCACCGACTGCCGCGCCCTCGCCACCCACCTGAGCGAGGCCATGGAATACCTCAACGCCGACCCCGCGAACGAGTACGCGGTCATCGCCACGCTGGCACCTGGCACGCAGTGCGTCTTCGAGCGCGCCAGCACGAACCTCAATGGCTCCGCCGAGGCGGAGCGCCTCGGCCTCGCGCCTGGCGACGCCCTCACCGTCGGCGACTGGGCGCTCGACCAGAGCGCCATCACGGTCTTCACGCCAGACGGACAGCGGCGGGCGCTGCCCGCGCGGATCGCGGAGAACCTCTGGGTCAGGATCCCAGGAGGCGATCTGCCATGACCCCCGTCGCCGTCCATGCCCAAGGCTGGAACGGCCTCGCCGCGACCCAGGAGTTCGCCGCCCTCGCCGAGCGCCTCGACGACTGGCTCGCGCGCTCCCCAGGCACCCTGGTCGTGCGCTACGACAGCCGCTATGTGCGCCGCATCGACCTGCCCTCGGGCACCGTCTATCTGAAGCACATCCGCGCCCTGACCGACGCGGGGCTCGACGGCAGGGAATGGCTTTCCTGGTGCAAATGGGTCTTCCGCCCCTCCCGCGCCCTCGCCACCTGGCGAATCTCGCGGCGCCTTCTGGAGGCAGGCTTCCGCTGCCCCGAACCGCTCCTCGCCGTCCGCCGCCGACGCCGCCTCTACCCCACGGACGTCTTCATTTCGGCCGCCATCCCCTACCCCGACCTCTGGCAGGACGCGTCGCTGCCGCCCGCCGAACTCGCCCGCTTCCTCGCCGCCGAACTCGCCCGCTTCCACGACGCGGGCTTCGCGCACGGCGACTGCATCCTCCGCAACCTCTGCCGCGACACCGCCGCCAGCCGCCTCGTCTTCCTCGACAACGACCGCACCTGGCAGCCACCCGCCCTCCTCCGACGGCACTACCAGCGCCGCAATCTCGCCCAGCTCGCCTACAGCCTGCTGCGCCGACACGACGGGCAGCCAGAAGCCGCGCGCCTCTTCCTGGAGGCATACGCCGCCTCGCCTGGCGCCGCCCCCTGCAATCCGCAGGCCATCCTCGACCAGGCCCTGCGCCGCCTGCAAAAGAAACATCCCCCGAAAGCGTAACCCCGAGTCCCCTCGGTCCTTTGGTTTTCTTCGGTCCCTTCGCCCTCACCTCCATGCTCCAATCCGATTTCCCCATCCTCTCCAACGAACTGCTCCATGGCGACTACTGGCGGCTGCGCCTTGCCGCGCCTGAACTCGCCGCGTCGGCCGCGCCTGGCCAGTTCGTGCAGGTGCAGATCCCGCAACTCGAAGGGCATCTGCTGCGCCGCCCGTTCAGCATCTGCGACGTCGAGGGCGACCGCCTCACCATCGTCTACAAGGTCGTCGGAGCAGGCACCGCCGCCCTGACCCGCGCCGCGCCTGGCACCCGCCTCGACCTCCTCGGCCCCCTCGGGCACGGCTTCGCGCCCATGCCCGCCGACCGCCCCGCCTACCTCCTCGGCGGCGGCTACGGCTGCGCCGCCATGCTCTTCACCGCGCGCCGCGCCGTCCAGAACGGCCCCGCACCCGTCATCCTCCTTGGCGCCCGCTCCGCCGCCGACCTCCTCCTCGAAGAGGAGTTCGCGCGGCTGGGATGCGAAGTCCGCCTCTCCACCGACGACGGCTCCAGAGGCCTCCAGGGCCGCATCACCGCCCTCCTCGAACCCGAACTCCAGCGCCACCCCGACGCCTGGCTCGCCGCCTGCGGCCCGCGCCCCATGCTCTTCGCCCTCGCCCGCCTCGCCGCTCAATTCCCCGAATGCGCCTGCGAAGTCAGCCTCGACGCGATCATGTGCTGCGGCGTCGGCGCCTGCTTCGGCTGCGTCGTCCAGTGCAAGGCCGACACCCCGCAGGGCTGGGAATACCGCCGCTCCTGCGCCGACGGCCCCGTCTTCCGCGCCGAAGAACTACACCTCCCCGGATAACGCGCCACCCTGCGCCCCCCCCCGCCCCCGACTGCGCAGCGGGGGGTGCGGGGGGCCTTGCCCCCCGTCGTTTGCAGGGCTGGATGATGGCACCAGCCCACACCCGTAACCCGCCCCGCAACGCCACCCCGCCCGTGAAGCGCCAACCCCCGCTTCCCCCCCGCACACTACCACCCCCGCCCCGGAAGCGCCCCCCCGCCTACATCCCGCCATGTCCTACGACTTCACCACCATCCTCGACCGCCGCCCGTACACTGCCGCCAAATGGCTTGGCGTGCCAGAGGGCATCCTCCCGATGACCATCGCGGACATGGAGTTCGCCTCCCCGCCAGAGGTGGTCGAGGCGATCCAGCGGCGCGCCGCCTTCGGCAACTACGGCTACACCATGATGAGCGAGGAGGACTACTCCGCCGTCATCGACTTCGTGCAGTGGCGCCACGGCATCGCCATCCCGCGCGAGCATCTGCTCGCCACCCCTGGCGTGCTCTACACCATGCGCTGCGCGATGTACATGCTGACGCAGCCAGGCGACCAGGTCGTCGTCCCGACCTGCCTGCACACCCCATCCATCCGCACGGCGGGGATGCAGGGACGCGTCCCCTGCAAGAGCTGGATGCGCCGCACGCCCGACGGCAACTACACCTTCGACCTGGAGGACCTGGAGCGCCGCTTCCGCGACGGCGCGAAAGTGCTGCTGCTGTGCGCGCCGCACAACCCCACGGGGCGCGTCTGGACCCGCGCCGAACTCGAAGGCGTCGCCCGCCTCTGCGTGCAGCATGACGTCACCGTCGTCAGCGACGAGATCCACCGCGACCTCGTCTACCGCGGGCATCCCCACTGCGAGATCGCCTCGCTGCCTGGCATGGCGGAGCGCACCATCACCGTCTTCTCCCCCTCCAAGACCTTCAACTTCGGCGGCATCCACATCGGCTCCGCCGTCACCGCCAACGGCGACCTGCGCGAACGCCTGCGCGCCAAGCTCTACGAATACGGCCATGAATGCGGGCGCCCGCCGCTCTTCTCGCTGGTCGCGCAGACCGCCGCCTGCCAGCATGGCCGCGCCTGGCTCGAGGAACTCCTCCCCGTCCTCGAAGCCAACGCCGACCTCATGCTCCAATACCTCGACGGCCTCCCCGTCACCGCCTGCCGCCCCGAGGCATCCTTCCTGCTCTGGGTCGACTGCTCCCGCCTGCACCTCGACACCGCCTCGCTCCAGGCGCTCCTCGCCGAGGCAGGCATCGCCGCGGACCCAGGACACTACTACGACACCTGCGACATCCACGGCTACACTGGCCCCCAGCACCACTTCCGCCTCGCCTTCGGAATGCCCCGCGCGCTCCTCGAACCCGCCATGGCGCGCCTCCGCCAGGCCATCCTCCGACACGCCTGACGGCGGGCCATTTCCCGTGCGCATCCGTGGCGGGGCAGGAATTATGGGATAAGTTATCTTGTTTGCCGAAATGACCTATTCCACATAGAGCCATCCATGTTTGACTTCTTGAAACAACTGCGCCGCAACCGCCCGATGCGCATCGTCGCCAACGGGCACCCCGCCCTGCGCCGTCTTTCCGAGCCCATCGGCGCGGTCACCCCCGATGTCGAGGACCTCGCTCGGCAGCTCGTGCGCTCCCTGGAGGAGAGCGAGGTCGCGGGCGTCGGCCTCGCCGCCCCGCAGATCGGCGTCAACCGCCGCATGATCGCCATCCACACCTGCGACGAAGGCGGCCGCAGCCGCCCCGACGCCTCCCCTGGCGAACTCCTGCTCGACCCCATGATGCCCGTCGTCCTCATCAACCCCGAGATCATCGACGCCAGCCAGGAGACCATCTGCGCCTCCGAGGGATGCCTCTCCCTGCCAGGCGTCTCAGGGCACGTCACCCGTCCCGCCCGCGTCACCCTCCATGCCCGCCTCCTCGACGGACAGGAGTTCACCGCCGACTGCACTGGACTCCTCGCGCGCTGCCTCCAGCACGAAATCGACCATCTCGACGGCAAGCTCTTCTACGACCGCATCCCCGCCGACGAACAGAAGGCCGCCGCCCCCGTCATGCGCAAACTGGCCCAGCGCGAAGCCGCCCTGGCCGCCGCCACCGCCATCGCACCATGAGCGAATCCCCGCAACAGCCTCCGAAACTGCCGCCTGACCTGCGGTTGCCCGACGGGCGCCCCATCCCGCCCAACATGCAGGTCCTCGCCATCCAGTTGAGCGAACTGCGCTACCGCCAGATGCTCCACTTCCTCTTCTGGCATCCCAAACTCGCCCTCGGAATCCTCGGCATGCGCAGTTTCCTCCTCCCCACCATCCTCACCGTCCTGTTCCTCTGCGTCTTCGGCGGCTGCGGCATGGCCATGAGCACCGTCCCCGAATACGGCGCCGACATCCGCGAGGCCACCACCTTCCTCCTCGAAAAGGTCGGCCCCGTCGTCTACCGCGACGCCCGCTTCCACTGGGAGGATCCCCTGGACGGGCTGCCCGTCACAGGAGAACTCCGCCATCTGCGCATCGACATCGTCCCGCGCCGCGACTACCACCCCGACAAACCGCGCCAGAACACGGGCATCGTGGTCGCCCATGACGGCTTCCGATATTGGACGCGCATCGACGGCGAGGACGAAGACGCGGGCGAGACCTACTACCAGGATCTGCCCGCCGACACCTTCCGCTACCTGGACCAGATCCAGCCCCCCCAGGGCGCCCCGCTCACCCTCGACCAGAAGAGCCAGGCCAGGATCTGCAAACTCGTCATCCTGTTCCTGTTCCTCTCCTCCTTCATCGCGTGGTCCTCCGCCTTCGGGCTCATCGTGGTCCTCGCCGCCCTCGGCATCACCATCGCCTCCATCCTCTTCCGCCGCGGCGGCCCCGTCGGCGGCCTCGCGAACCGCCTCTCCATCGGCCTCAACGTCTGCCTCCCGCCGCTCTGCTGCACCATCGTCTACTGCCTCGCCGAATGGAAGACCTCCCTCCCCACGCTCTTCGGCGTGATGTGCGTCATCTACCTCTTCTACATCTACTTCCAGGGCCGCAACGGCGTCTTCCTCGAAAGCCGTGACGACCCCAGCTGACCACATTCCCCCCACCGCCATGCTCTTCCTCCCCCTCGCATTCGCCGCCGCCAACACCGCCGCCACCACCGCCGCCGAGGGCGGCGACAACCCCGCCACTGGCGACACCTGGCTCATCGCCGCCTGGGACTGGCTCTGCGGCATCTTCGGGCAAATCGCGGGCGCCGCCAACGAATTCGCCTGCCGTGTGCTCTACGACGACCTCGCCGTCAAGCAGCTCGACCCCGTCGCCGTCATCGTCCTGCTCGTCATCCTCACCCTCGCCATCCTCTCTGGCTGCTGGGCCGCGGGCATCGCCCAGATGCGCCGCCACAACCGCTGGCTCTTCTTCCTCTTCGGATGCGCGACCTTCTTCATCGGCCCCGCCATCCTGCTCTTCAAACTCGACATCAAGGGCGAGAAGGAACTCCAGGCCACCCTTGCCGCCGCCGCCGCCGCCAAGGCCGAGGAGGAGAAGCGCAAGCAGGAACTCCTCGCCGAGGCCCGCGCCGAACACGGCGAGGCCCCCACCGAACAGGTCGCCGACGACGGCACCGTCTGGAACCAGCCCTTCTTCCGCTCCATCATGCGCAACCCCGACGGCACCCCCGCAGGCCCCTGGAAAGTGCGCTACAACGGCATCGACGTCACCGTCCTCGAAATCATCGAGCCCCTCGACGCCTTCGTGCAGGTGCGCATGGTCAACCTCGAAGGCAAGGAACTCGTCGGCCGCATCCCGTACGCGCGCCTCGAAGAATGGGCGCCCGGCCAAAAGTCCTGAATCCCCATAGTGTCTCTTGTATCCCCAAGTCCCCAGTCCCCCTACCACCATGTTTGAATCCGATGCATCCGGCGCCTCCCTGGCCGACCTTGAACTCCAGACCCTGAAATTCTGGGACGACAACCACATCTTCGAGAAGTCCGTGGAAGCCCGCAAGGACTGCCAGCCCTTCGTCTTCTTCGACGGCCCGCCCTTCGCCACGGGGCTGCCCCACTACGGACATCTCCTCGCAGGCACCATCAAGGACGTCATCCCGCGCTACCAGACCATGCGCGGACGCTACGTCCCGCGCACCTTCGGCTGGGACTGCCACGGCCTCCCCATCGAATCCCTCGCCCAGAAGGCCCTGAACCTGAACGGCGCCCCCGACATCCTCGCCGCAGGCGTCGACAAGTTCAACGAACAGTGCCGCTCCATGGTCCAGACCTACGTCTCCGAATGGAAGAACACCGTCCGCAGAATGGGACGCTGGGTCGACTTCGACCACGGCTACAAGACGATGGACGCGACCTTCATGGAGTCCGTCTGGTGGGTCTTCAAGCAGCTCTGGGAGCAGGGCCGCGTCTACAAGGCCCACCGCATCGTCCCATATTCCTGGAAACTCACCACCCCACTCTCCAACTCCGAGGCCAGCGCCAACTACAAGGATGTCCAGGACCCCACCGTCACCGTCCGCATGAAGGTGCGCTCGTGGCCGACGCCGATGCCCGAACTCGACGGCTTCACCTCCTACGTCGTCATCTGGACCACCACCCCCTGGACCCTCCCGTCCAACCTCGCCGCCTGCGTCGGCCCCGACCTCGACTACGCCATCGTCCGCGACGGCGCCAGCCAGGACGCCTACCTCCTCGCCAAGTCCCGCCTCCAGGCCGTCTTCAAGTCCCCCGACGACTACACCGTCCTCAAGGAACTCAAGGGCCGCGACCTCGTCGGCACCCGCTACGAGCCCATCTTCGACTGGTGCGCCGAACGCCATCCAAACGACTACCGTATCGTGATGGACGAGTATGTCACCGCCGACGACGGCACCGGCATCGTCCACATCGCCCCCGCCTACGGCGAAGACGACTACCGCATCTGCCAGCGCGAGGGCATCGCGATGGAGGATCCGCTCGACGCCGAGGCCAAGTTCACCGCCGCCGTCCCGCAGTTCGCGGGGATGCAGTGCAAGGAGGCCGACAAGAGCGTCATCAAGTGGCTCAAGGAGAACGGGAAACTCGTGCACCAGGGCACCATCGTCCACAGCTACCCCTTCTGCGAGCGCACCGAGACCCCGCTCATCTACCGCGCCATCGACGCCTGGTATGTGCGCGTCGAGGACCTCCACGAACGCATGCTCAGGAACAACGCCCAGACCAGCTGGATGCCCGAGGCCATCGGCACCCACCGCTTCGCCAACTGGCTCGCGGGCGCCCGCGACTGGAACATCTCGCGCAACCGCTTCTGGGGATCCTGCATCCCGCTCTGGATCAACACCGAGGATCCCAAGGACATCATCTGCATCGGCAGCGTCGCCGAACTCGAAGCCCTCTCTGGCGCCAAGGTCTCCGACCTCCACAAGCACTTCATCGACCAGATCGAGATCCATCGGGACGGCAAGACCTACCGCCGCACCCCAGAGGTGCTCGACTGCTGGTTCGAATCCGGCTCCATGCCCTACGCGCAGTCCCACTACCCCTTCGAGAACAAGGAGTTCGTCGAGAAGAACTTCCCCGCCGACTTCATCGCCGAGGGCCTCGACCAGACCCGCGGATGGTTCTACACCCTGATGCTCCTTTCCACCGCCCTCTTCGACAAGCCCGCCTTCCAGCACGTCGTCGTCAACGGCCTCGTCCTCGCCGAGGACGGCCGCAAGATGAGCAAGCGCCTCAAGAACTACCCCGACCCCCTCGAGGTCGTCAACCAGTACGGCGCCGACGCGCTGCGCCTCTGCCTGCTCGCCTCCCCCGTCGTGCGCGCCGAGGACCTGCGCTTCTCCGAGACCGCCGTCCGCGAGATGATGCGCACCGTGCTGCTCCCGCTGTGGAACTCCTACAGCTTCCTCGCCATGTACGCCCGCATCGACCACTGGCGGCCCGAGGGCGACGCCGCCCGCCCGCCCGCCAATCCCGCCAACGTCCTTGACCGCTGGATCCTCTCCCGCCTCGCCACCGTCGTCCAGGATCTGCGCGAGGCCATGGACGCCTATGACCTGCAGCGCGGCGCGACCCGCTTCACTGGCTTCCTCGACGAACTCACCAACTGGTACATCCGCCGCAGCCGCCGACGCTTCTGGCGCAGCACCAACGACAACGACAAGGCCGAGGCCTACCAGACCCTCCACTACGTCCTGCTGACCTTCTGCCAGATCGCCGCGCCCTTCATCCCGTTCATCACCGAGAACATCTACCGCAACCTGCGCACCGACGCCATGCCCGAGTCGGTCCATCTCTGCGACTACCCCGAACCAGACGCGGCCGCCCGCGACGACGCCCTGAACGCCCGCATGGCCCACACCATGTCCGCCGTCTCCCTGGGGCGCCTCCTCCGCAGCCAGTCCAAGCAGAAGGTGCGCCAGCCCCTCGCCGAGTGCGTCCTCGTCTCCCTCGACCCGCAGGTGCGCGCCGACCTCGCCGCCATGGCCGAGGTCATCGCCGAGGAACTCAACGTCAAGAAGGTCACCGTCGAGGAGGACGAGGAGAAACTCGTCTCCCTCGCCGCCAAGCCCAACCTCAAGCGACTCGGCCCCAAATACGGCAAGCAGCTCGGCGCCCTCGCCAAACTCATCGCCGCCATGGACGGAAAGGCCATCCGCGCCCTGCAGCTCGACGGCGCCATCACCCTCGGCGATTTCACCCTCGCCGCCGACGACATCCTCATCAGCCGCACCGAAAAGGCGGGCCTCACCGTCGCCAACGAGGGCGCCGTCACCGTCGCCCTCGACACCCGACTCACCGACGAACTCCTCCTCGAAGGCTGGGCCCGCGAGGTTGTCTCCAAACTCCAGAACCTCCGCAAGGAACAGGACTTCGCCGTCGTCGACCGCATCCGCATCCAGTACCGCGCGGACGGCCCCGTCGCCGAGGCCCTCGCCAAGCAGCAGGACTACATCTGCAACGAGACCCTCGCCGTCGAACTCGCCCCCGCCGCCCCCGACGCCGACACCTCCGCCTTCGCCGAGGTCGAACTCGCAGGCCACAAGGCCGCCTTCCGCCTCCAGAAGGCATAGCCGAATCCCCCGCGCTGGCCCGCTCACGGGCCAGCCTTCCGCCAGCACCGCCGCCAGCACCGACAACCATGTTCACCTCGCTCCTAGGCAATCAAATCGAGTTGATGGTGCTGACGCTCCTGGTGCTTCTGCTCTTCACCTATCGGCACTTCATCGGGCAGGCGCCGCTCTACATCATGAGCGGCGTCTACTATATCTTCGTCCTGCTCCTGGACGCGCCGCGCATGGCCAGCCACAACGCCGTCCCTGTCGGCGCGTCCAGCCTGCTGGGGCACGGCCTGCTCTGGCTGCCGTTCCTGCTGCTGCTCCTGCTGGTCTACCAGCAGGAGAGCACCATCGCCGCGCAGCGCTTCTATCTGGGGCTGGTCATCGCCACCGCCTGCTTCCTCATCATGGTGCTCCTGGTCTGCAGCGCCCTCCCCAGCCCGCAGGCGCGCCCCCTCCACGACTTCCTCTCCCTCTCGGGCGAACTCTTCACCACCAGCGGCCGCTACGGGCTCCTCATCGGCGCGCTCACGCACCTCTTCGCCTTCATGCTCGTCCCCACCGCCTTCCAGGCCTTCATGAACCGAGGCGCGCGCCATTTCACGGCCACCTTCGCGGTCATGCTCATCTACCTGGCGGTCAGCGAGGCCATGATCGTCATCAACGCCGCCATCATCCACGGCGCGCAGGCCTACATCCCGCTCTCCCCCAACGTCTGGATCGTCCGCATCACCACCGTCTTCTGGCTCAGCCTCCTCGGGCACTTCTTCATGGGCCTCGCCCCCGTCCAGCAGCGCGCCCGCCGCGGCCCCTTCCAGTTCCTGACTGGCTTCCTCAACTTCTTCGTCTCCACCGACAAGATCATGCGCTCCATCGACGAATGGTCGGAGCGCTACCAGATCGTCGTGGAGAACTCCAGCGAACTCATCCTCATCACCAGCCCTGGCGGCCAGATCCTCAACGCCAACCGCGCCGCCTTCCAGCACTTCGGCCCCGCCCTCGACCGCCCTGGATTCTCCTTCGACCAGGTCATCACCGACGCCGACGGCGCCCCCTGGAACTGGCGCGCCGCCATGCCGCCGCCAGGATACTACGACGAATCCGCCCCCGCCCGCCAGATCCGCCAGTTCAGGAGCCTCGTGCTGCGGGTGCCAGGGCGGCGCCCCGTCGAACTCGACGTCAACATCTCGGCCGCCGCCCTCAACGGGCAGGCCATCGCCATCATCATCGGGCGCGACGTCACCGCGCAGCGCATCGAGGAGCGCCAGCGCAAGAGCCAGGCCGAGCAGATGATGCACTCCCAGCGCCTCGAATCCATCGGGCAGCTCGCGGGCGGCATCGCGCACGACTTCAACAACCTCATGCTCTCCATCCAGGCATCCGTCGACGCCCTCAATCTGCGCTACCAGCCCGAAGGCGAGCCCCGACAGCTCCTCGCCAACGTCGAGGAGGCCTGCCGCCGCGCCACCACCCTCACCAGCCAGCTCCTCGGATTCGCCCACAAGGGGAAGTACCACGCCGTCGACCTCGACGTCCCCGAGCTGCTCGCACACTCCCTGCAGCTCTTCCTCCCCACCGCCAAGGGCATCTCCTGCCGCCAGCTCACCGAGCCCGTCCCGCTCGTCATCCACGGCGACGAGATCCAGTTGTCGCAGGTGCTTCTCAACATGCTCATCAACAGCCGCGACGCCCTCGAAAACACCCCCGACCCCAGAAAAATCACCCTGCGCGCCGAATCCGTCCGCCCAGGGCAGCCCGAATGGGAATCCCGCCCCGACCACAGCACCCGCCCCGAGGACTTCATCGCCATCCAGATCCGCGACAACGGCTCGGGCATGCCCGAAACCACCAAGGCGCGCATCTTCGACCCCTTCTTCACCACCAAGCCCGCAGGGAAAGGCACGGGCATGGGCCTCGCCATGGCATTCGGCTGCATCACCAACCACCACGGCTGGATCCACGTCGCCTCCACCCTCGGCAAAGGCACCACCTTCACCATCTTCCTCCCCAGGGCCAAACCCCAGGCGTAACCACCCCTCGCCGAAAACGGCGAGGCACAGAACCCATGCCTGGGGCATTGCCGCGCCACCAGTCCCGAATTCCGATTTCCCCGTTCCAACTCTCAATCCACCCTAATTTCACCATGTCCATGCTGATCACCAACGCCCGCCTTGTCTCCCCTGGCATCGATAAATCCAATGCCGCCATCGAACTCGAAAACGGCCGCATCCGCCGCCTGTATTTTGCGGGCGAGGCCCTCCCGCAGGCCGCCGAGACCTACGACGCAGGCGGCAAACTGGTCGTCCCTGGCTTCATCGACATGCACTTCCACGGCGCGATGGGCTACGAGACCACCACCGACGACCCGAAGGCGATGCCCGCCATCGGAGCCGCCAAACTCCGCGAGGGCGTGACCAGCTGCTGCCCCACCACCCTGACCCTCTCCGAGGAGAAACTCTCCAAGGCCCTCGCACACATCGAGCGCTACCGCAACGCCCCCGACGGCGCCGAGGTCATCGGAACCCACCTCGAAGGCCCCTATGTCAACCCCGAATGCCTCGGCGCGCAGAACCCCGCCTACCAGCGCAACCCCGACGGCGCCGAGGTCATGCGCCTCAACGCCATCTCCCCCGTCAAGGTCGTCAGCTACGCCATCGAACTGCCTGGCGCCATCCCCTTCACCGACGACCTCCTCGCCGCGGGCATCCTCCCCTCCTGCGGCCACACCAACGCCACCATGGAGCAGTTCCAGGGCGGCTATCTGCGCGGGCTGCGCCGCCTCACGCACTTCTGCAACCAGATGACCAAGCTCCACCACCGCACCATCGGCATGGTCGGCGCAGGCCTTCTCCGCGACGACATCTACATCGAGATGATCTGCGACAAGATCCACCTCTGCCCCGACATGATCCGCCTCGCCTTCCGCAAGCACGACCTCGCCCACATCCTCCTCATCACCGACGCCATGGAGGCCAGCGGCCTCCAGCCTGGGAAATACCAGCTCGGCGGCCTCGACGTCATCGTCAAGGACGGCGCCGCCCGCCTCGCCACCAACGGCGCCCTCGCAGGCAGCATCCTGCGCATGAACGAGGCCCTCCGCAACGTCCACGAGGTCACTGGACTGCCCCTCGCCGAACTCGTCCGCGCCACCTCGCTGAACCAGGCCGAGGAGCTCGGGATCGCCGACCTCGGCCGCATCCAGGCGGGCTTCCGCGCCAACCTCGCCGTCCTCGACGACCAGTTCTGCGTCGCCCAGGTCTTCCTCAACGGCCAAAAGCGCATCTGACAAATGGATCTCGCCGCCCTCAAATCCGTCTTCTATCCCGATGCCGCCGAACGCATCGCCGACGCCACGCGCGCATACCTGGCGACCACCCTCGGGCGCGCCCCCGAGGGGCTGACGCCCGACCTCGCCGAAGGCTCCGCCGCATACCTGCGGCGCGGCGGCAAGGCGCTGCGCCCCGTGCTGCTCGTCCTATCCGCCCTCGCCGCTGGATACGAGGGCGACCTCAGGCCGCTTCTGCCCGCCGCCGCCGCCGTCGAGACCTACCATACCGCGACCCTCGTGCACGACGACATCATCGACCAGGACACGCTGCGGCGGGGCGCGCCCACCGTCCACACCCTGGTCGCCCGCCGCCATCCCGAACTCCCCGCCGCCGCCGCCGCCGCGCACGGCGTCAACACCGCCATCATCGCGGGCGACCTCCTCTTCGGCAACTCCGCCCTGTTCTTCGCCTCCCTCGACCCCGCCTGCTTCCCGCTCCAGGTCATCCTCTCCATCCTGCGGCGCCAGGCAGGCGTCCTCAATCCAGGACTGCTCCAGGGCGAGCAACTCGACGTCGAACTCTCCTTCCGCCCGCTCCCGCAGGTCACCCTCGCCGAGGTCGAGCAGATGATGCGCCTCAAGACCGGCCTCCTCCTCGCATTCGCCGCCGAATGCGGAGCCGCCCTCGGCGCCGCCACCCCCATCGAGGATTGCACCCCTTCCCGCATCCTCGCCGAGGCCGCCTCGGGCGCAGGCATCGCATTCCAGATCCAGGACGACATCCTCGGCCTCTACGGCGACGAACGCCAACTCGGAAAGCCCATCGGCTCCGACCTGCGCGAGGGCAAGCGCACCCTCCTCGTCGTCGAGGCCTGGCAAAAAGCTCCCCCCGCCGCACGCCAGCTCCTTGAAACCCGCCTCGGAAACCCCGACTGCGACGAACGCGACCTCGCCGCAGTCCGCGAAGTCGTCGAGGTCACGGGCGCCCTCGCCGACAATCGACAGCGCGCCCAGCGCCTCATCGACGAAACCGAGCAGGCCCTCGCCGCCATCCCCGACGACAACGCACGGCGCCTCCTCACCGCCTGGGCCGACACCCTCACCCGCCGAAACCGCTGAGTTCACCCCCAGAAGATCCGGAAACTCCGGCAGATCCGGAAACTCCAGAAGATCCGGAAAATCCGGAAACTCCGGAAACTCCGGAAACTCCGGAAAATCCGGAAACTCCGGAAACTCCGGAAAATCCGGAAAATCCGGAAACTCCGGAAAATCCGGAAAATCCGGAAAATCCGGAAAATCCGGAAACTCCGGCATCTCTGCCCCCCAAAAGCGCACGCGCTTCACCCCCCCTCCCGACTTCTGCAACGATGCGCCACCTATCCCTGTTCTTTCTCTGCGCGGCGACAGTCGTGCTTTCCGCTGCTGGCCTCACCGCCATCGGCGCAATCAACGCCGTTCGGCGGCTGCGGGCAGAAGCGGACAAGGGCGATTTGAACGCCGCCCTCCAGTTGGCCATGTGCCATGCCAGCGGCTATGGCGTGCGCTACGACCCCGCCGAGGCGCGACGACGCGTCGCTGTCCTCGCGGCGCAGGGCCACGCCCGCAGCCAGGGCACCCTCGCCAACTTCTGCCGCACGGGTTTCGGCGGGCCGCTTGACCTGGCCGAAGCCCGCAAGTGGCTCGCCGCCGCCGCCGAACAGGGCAATGCCCACGCCCGCACCATGCTCGCCGTGCTCCTGTTGCACGGCGCGGTCAATCTTCCGCCGAATCCAGCCGAGGCCCTGCGCCTCTTCCAGGATGCCGCGCAGACCGACCCATTCGCGCAGGCGATGCAGGGCTTCTGTCTCCATTTCGGCCTCGGCACCGCCCCCAGTCTCCCCGAGGCGTTCCAATGCTTCCAGCAGGCCGCAAAGCGTGGCAGCAACTACGCCATGTTTCAACTCGGCCTCTTCCACCTGAACGGCCTCGCGACGCCGCGCGACTACGCCAAGGCCTTCCAGGCTTTCCAGGACGGCGCGCGCGCAGGCAACCGCAGCTGCATCTTCGAGGTCGGATGCTGCCACCTGACTGGACACGGCACCACTCCCGACCGAGCCGCCGCCATGACGGCATTTCGGCAGGCGGCGGCACTGGACTCGCCCCAAGCGCAACTCACCCTCGCCATCTGCCTCCTCCGCGAAGGCCAGACCGACGAGGCAAGGCGCTGGCTCGACAAGGCCGCCCCCGCCAACAACTACGCATCGGCGCTGCGCCAACATCTGTCGCTGCTGACGCCCCGCGAAACCGCCGCGCTCCCAGCGCGCGCCCAACGCAAGGACGCCCGCGCCCAATATCTCCTCGCCCTCGCCTGCGACTTCGGAATCGGCCAGGCCACCGACCATCCCGCCGCCATCGAATGGCTCCACCAGGCCGCGCAGAACGGCTCCTCCGACGCCATGCTGCTGCTCTGGTACTACAGCCAGATGGGCATCATCCCAGGTTTCGAGACCGCCATCCAGCGCTACCTGTTGCCCGCCGCCGAACTCGGCAACTCCATTGCGCAGACCTCCCTGGCCACGGAAATGCTGTTTCGGGGGCAGCGCGACCAGGCCCTCGCATGGCTGCGGAAGGCCGCCGCCCAGAAGGATCCCGTCGCCCGCGTCAGCCGCGCGACATTGGCCATCTACGGCCTCGACACTGGCCTCGAACGAGCCGACCTCGTCCGCGAACTGGAGGAACTCGCCGCCGCAGGCGACCCCGTCGCGCTGGAGCGCCTGGCGCAGGTCTTCGACAACGGCATCGGCACCGCCCCCGACGCGGGCCGCTCCATCCAATGCCTGCAGCGCGCCGCCGCCATCGACGCCGACGCCGCCATCGCACTCGCCCAGCGCCTCATTTACGGATACGGCGGCGCCACCCGCGATCTGGACGCCGCCGAGAAACTCCTCGCCCCCCTCGCCAAGGATTCCCCGAAAGCCAGCCAACTGTGTGAAGGCATCCGCTGGATCCGACTCAATTCCCCCCTGTAAAGCGCGCGACATGCGACGGCGGCCAATTCACCCGCCAGCCACGGCGGAACGCCGTGGCTACTTTTTCCAGCAGGCCGAACTCACGGACATAGCCACGGCGTCCCGCCGTGGCTGCCTCGGTGAGCGAAATCTTTCCCGAACACGCTGGCGATATGCGACGGCGGCCAATTCACCCGCCAGCCACGGCGGGACGCCGTGGCTACGCTTCAGGCGCGCGCCAAATATGCGCGGGTGGAACGGCGGGCTGCGTGTGCCGCCGGGCTTGCCCGGCGGGCCTATGTCTGCGGTCGCTCCGGGCCAAGAATGGCCCGGCACAGCACGCGCCGCCCGCGCCCAAATATCAGCGGCGGCGCCAGTAGGAGGTCACGTTGGCGTAACTGTGGAGTTTGCCGACCGTGTAGAAATCCTGGGGAGTGGGGGCTTTCATGCTGTCGACGTGGCCGTCGCACCAGGTGATGTTGGCCGCGGTGTCATGGCGGTTGGCGGGGACGCCCGTGGTGGCGCCGTAACTGTCATAGACGATGTAGGTGCCGTTTTCCTTGGTGGTGCCGCCGTTGGACCAGCTGTCGACGAAGAGGAGTACCTTGGATGGCTCATGGATTCTGCTGGCGTGGCAGGGCATGCCCTTGTCGCCGCCGCAGTCATTGGGATAGCGGTTGGAGGAGCCGATGCTCATGTAGTTGATGCCGTAGTGCAGGTAGGAAGTCAGGCTGTAGTAGCCGCTGGAGCCGGGGATGGGGGCGCCGGGCTTGTAGCCGGCCATCTGGGAGGGGCACCAGTAGGTGCGGTAGGAACCGATGTAGTGGTAGTCCATAAAGCACTTGGCCCAACCGCCGCTGTACGGGAAGGCCTTCGGATACCACTCGTTGAACTCCTCCATGTACATCGCGTTAGCGAGGCCTATTTGCTTCATGTTGCTGGTGCAGTTGATGGAGCGTGCCTTCTCGCGGGCCTTCGACAAGGCGGGCAGCAGCATCGAGGCCAGGATCGCGATAATCGCGATGACGACGAGGAGTTCGATGAGGGTGAAGAGACGGGATTGTCGCATGGTGGTTTTCTCCTTTACGGTTTGAGTTGGACTTTGTAGCATTCGGGAATCATGGGAAGACGGAGGCGGTTGCCGGTGACGTCGAGGCGGACTTGCTTCAGGACGGTGCCGTCGGGCTTGAGGTAGGTCGCGTTGGCGCCGGGGGGG
>JAEEGL016640656.1_pt1 | contig 22109 bp, 24 predicted proteins | sample 9134231 | NCBI WGS metagenome assembly JAEEGL01 (sample SAMN16246548, study PRJNA631951) | gut metagenome | biome: gut microbiome; feature: rumen; material: fiber-attached | host: Bos | place: Iran: Karaj | collected 2018-10 | reverse complement strand
GGAAAGGCAGGCGTCGATGATGGAGAACACGGAGTTGATCGCGGCGGCTACAGGAGCCGTGAAGTCTGCGAGGTTCGTCAGGAAGTTCATGAAGTAGAACGTCTCGACGTTACTCATCAGAACGAAGCCTGCATCACCGATACCGAAGATGTACTTCAGGGTGTTTGACAGGCCCTGGGGCTTTGCTTTTTTGGTTTCCATAGAAATCCTCCTCAAAATTTGCTGTTATGGCGCCCACAAAAAGGGTGCCGGTTCAGCGGGTTCCTTGGGCATCACTTCAAATATATCCATTCTCTGTAAAGCTTCCTGGCGGCTTTACAAAAAATGAGGATATTCGAAATTGAATACCCGCAGATGAAATACGATACGAATTTGTTCAGTATTTCTATGCTGAAGATACTATTTTGGTTGATTTTTGTCAATCTTCTTGCCGAGTTTACAATAAAAGTCCTAAATAATAATGAAAGAATCACTTTACATTCCTCAAAAATGAGGATATAATACAGTAAATCATCATAGGAGCGCAGGAAGATGTCGGGTTCCATAACAGAAAACAGCGGAAGAATGCTTCTTTCGATTCAGATGATCGTGGATGTGATGAACGAGCGCCTGTGGGAGTTTTCTCCGCATGTACAGGGCGATAAACCCGTACTGCGAGGATGCCAGTTTTATCAGCGCGGTATGCAGCTCCACGAAGATACATTATATATTATCCCGGAAGGTGAGGGAAGCCGGTTCCCGATCCATCGCTACTGTTATGTTGCGTCTGAGGACCTGTTCGGCGCTGCGCCGAATATCCACAGTCTGCACCGACCGGTCCATGAGATCGCGAATCTTGTATACAGTGTTTTTCGCAGCTATCATGATTTTGAGAGTTCACTCAGCAACATTGTGAACAACGGCGGAACGCTGACGGATCTTTGCCGGGAAGGGGAGAAGTTCTTTCGGAATCCCATGTTCATTCACGACAACCTGTTTTCCGTAATCGGACTGCCGAGGGATATCGATACGACGACACAGTTTGAGCACAATGTCGAGAGCGGGCTCTATCACATACCCTTACGAATGATCGATGAGTTCAAGTATGATCCTGTTTATCAGGCAACGCTGTTCGAGCATGCATCAGGATTGTGGAGCAATTCACAGACGCGGAACAGCTTCCGCAGTCTGTACGTCAATCTCTGGGACGGCGAGTATTACTGCGGACGCATCCTCATCAATGAGCGGCAGACGGCACTGAAGCCGGGGCAGTTCAAAGCGGCTGAATATCTCGCGGAATATGCGTTGATGATTATTCGGCGGGATATTCATACCGCAAATCATTATTTCCGAAGCTTTGACGATACCTTTGTCGATCTTGTGAACGGAAAGCGTGTTGATCCAGAGGAACTTCAGAACATGCTCGGCATCCTGAATTGGCAGTCTGGCGACCGATATATCTGCATGCGCATCCAAAACCAGGATACCAGGATCACCGTCAACCCGGTCAGCGCGCTGCGCAGCGTTCTTTCTACCGAGCTGAAACATTTCACGAGCTTCTTTTACGAACAGCAGCTGTGTATCCTGATTAATCTGACGCTTTCCGGGATGACGCCGGGCATGATCCATCAGCGTCTCGCGCCGCAGATCAGGGATAATTATATGTGCGGCGGGATCTCGAATCCGTTTGTCGGGATAAAAATGTTTCCCGCAGCGTTTGAGCAGGCAGCCGCAGCGCTTGGTTACGCCAATGCAAACCGAAGCAATGCGTGGCTGATTTCGTTCGAGGACTGTGCTCTGGAGTTCTTCAAGACCGGGATCCTCAAGGCGCTTCCCTTGGAACTCTATATCGCGCCGCAGCTTTATAAGCTGAAACAAATCGACAGAGAACGGGGAACAGAGTATTTTCGAACACTGCGCGCATGGCTTCTGAATGAACGCAGCATCCCCAAAACCGCTGAAGCATTGATCGTACACAGGACCACGCTGACATACCGACTTGATAAACTGAGGGAGCTGATCCCGATGGATCTGGACGATCCGCAGCTTCGATTGTATTTGCTTATGAGTTATTACATGCTTGATTATCCCGGCACGGATGTATAGACGATCAGAAAACAGCGCCATTCCGAAATGCGTGCTTGACATGTGTGCGGAATGGTGCTATTTATTACTATAACAATTGAACAATTGTTCAATTGTTATAGTAATAAGAAGGGGAATCGAATGGAAAATCTATGCGCCTGCGGGAACGCGGTTGACCATGCGAAGACGATCCTGCCGAAAAAGGATGAAATTGAAGTTGCAGCGGAGCTTTTCAAACTCTGCGGCGATGCCACACGCGCCGGGATCCTGTGCGCGCTGAGCCGGCACCGTCTTTGCGTATGCGAGCTTGCATCCGTGCTCGGTATGACAAGTTCCGCGATCTCACACCAGCTGCGATTATTGAAGCAAACGGGACTTGTTCGCGCGAGACGGGAAGGGAAGAGCGTTGCATATTTCATTGCGAATCCTTATATTGAAGAGATATTCTCACTTGCGCTTGCTTATTCCGAGGAGAGAACAAAATGAGCCACGATCAACACGAACACGAACACGAACATGAACATTTCCACGAGCCGATGGAGTGCGACGGCGCGGGACATCAGCACCATCACCATGCTGACGGAAGCTGCTGCTGTGAACAGCACGCAAAGGAGTTCCACGGGATAGACAAACCGATGCTCATTCGTCTGATCATCTCGGTTCTCCTTTATCTGACGGCTATGATTCTGCCGGTCGGTGAAACCGAGGAAAAGATACTGATGATTTGTTCGGCAATCCTTGCCGGGTATGATATCGTCTGGAGCGCGCTGCAAACTCTTTTCCTCGCAAAGGGCTTTGACGAATACTTCCTGATGTCCTTCGCCGCGATTGCCGCGTTCATCATTGGCGAGTATGAGGAGGCGGCTGCCGTTTTTGTTCTGTATCGGATCGGCGCGTTTTGCCAGAGCTATGCGATCCGCCACAGCAGACGGAGGATCGTCCATCTGACGGGAGATGCGGATCTGCTGGATCAGGACGGAAAGATCAGCAATCGCTTCATAACTCGATTCGCAAGGATCTATACGCCGATCATCATCGTCCTTGCGGTCCTGATCGCGATCATACTGCCGTTGTCCGGAAAGACAAACTGGCACGACGGGATATACAGAGCGCTGACGTTCCTGGTTCTTGCTTGTCCGTGCGCGATCGTGATCTCCGTACCGTTGGCCTATTTTGCCGGGATCGGCGCAGCTTCCAGGAAAGGCATCTATTTTCATGACTCCACCGCGATCGATATGTTATCCTCAGATGACGTATCGGAGAATCAACTGAAGGAAAAGGACATCGGCGATAAAAATGCGTATTTTTACGAATGGGAGCCAAGAGAAGACGAGAAGACGCGCGTCGTGCTGGAAGAGAAAGAAACCCTGACAGCGGCAAAGAAGATCGCAGAGAAAACACGCAGAGTCGCACTGGAAAATGTTTGGTTCACGATTCTGATCAAGCTCACGGTTCTGATCCTTTCTGTGTTCGGCATATCGGCGCTGTGGTTTGCGGTATTTGCAGATTCGGGCGTGACAGTGATCGTTGTTCTGAACGCATTGCGCGCGTTTCACATATCAAAATAATGAAAATAACAAAAAGCGCGGAACTGCTGTTTCAAGCAGTTCCGCGCTTTTTTTATGTGAGGATGATAAGAAAGAAGGGAAGGATGTGTTTGACGAAAAACACCTATCTTCGCAAATAATTAAACAAAATAAAAATTTTGTTATATTATGGGCGGGTTTTTTGCGCATAAATTTCAGTATAGAAGAATCAATGACGGAAGACATGCTCAATATGCGTTATCGCATCGATTCAGGCGCATAAGCTCTTCGGGACATTCGCTGAATCAGCAGCATCAGATTCATTCCGAATCTGATCTGTCTGATCTGATCCAAATGTAAAGATCACTTTATATTCTACTGTTGATCGCGATGGAATTGTGCAACCGTGTTTGAATTTTGTAACTTGTGTAACATTGTTTATGAGTGATTGAGAGTTCCAATGCAGATATGTCGTGCGGGTCCTTTGATGCCTGATTCAGAAAGATGAACTGTGATCATCGCTCGTTCAGACGATCGGCAATTCCGGAACAGCGAGAATACCGCATCCGGATATTTCGGCGTAAAAAAACGATGTGTAAAACAACAAGAAATAGATAGTAAAAAAATTAACGATCTTGATTCAGCACCAAATCAACCGCTTCCCGGATATTCCCGGCTGCGATCAGTTCTAATCCTGCAGGCGCCTTGAGATCGCCCCTTGATCTTGCAGGGATCACGCATTTTCTGAAACCGAGCCGCGCGACCTCTGTAAGTCGCTGATTCATTCCGCTGACGCTTCGGATCTCCCCTGTCAGCCCGACCTCGCCGATCGCGGCAGTGTCGTCGCTGATCACATGGTCTTTCGCGCTTGAGGCAATCGCCAGAACCGTTGCAAGGTCTGCCGCCGGCTCGTCAAGCTCGAGCCCGCCAATCACATTGATATAGGCATCGCAGCCACTGAGCGATAGCCCGCCGCGCTTTTCGAGAACCGCAAGGAGCAGCATTGCGCGGTTATAATCGAAACCGTTTGCATTCCTGCGCGCCCCGCCGTAACCGGAAGGCGCGATGAGTGCCTGTATCTCGGCAAGGATCGGACGTGTGCCCTCCATCACGCAGGTGACGCAGGTTCCCGGACAGTTCTTTGGACGCCCGGACAGCAGCATTTCGGAGGGATTTGGAACCTCGGTAAGGCCGCTGTCGTCCATATCAAATACTCCGATCTCATTCGTGGAGCCGAAGCGATTCTTCGCTGCGCGGAGAATACGGTAGCTCATCGAACGATCGCCTTCAAAATACAGTACGCAATCCACCATGTGTTCGAGTACCTTCGGGCCGGCGATGGCGCCCTCTTTATTGACGTGACCAACGACAAAACAGGTAAACCCCTGCGATTTTGCCGACTGCATCAGCGCCATCGTGCAGTCCTTCACCTGACTTACGCTGCCGGGACCGCTCGACAGGTCGCCGTTGAACATGGTTTGGATCGAGTCAATGATCACGACATCGGGGCGAAGCTCGTCGATGTTCTGAAGTACACTGTCAAGGTTCGTTTCAGCCAGGACGAAAATGCCGCCCTGATTCACACCGAGGCGCTGCGCCCTCAGCTTAAGCTGTCGGACGCTCTCCTCCCCTGTTACATACAGGATCTTCTGATCCTGAAGATTTCCGCATATCTGCAGCAAGAGCGTGGATTTTCCGATTCCCGGCGCTCCGCCGACGAGAACAAGCGAACCGATCACGGCACCGCCTCCCAGAACGCGGTCCAGCTCGCCCATCCCTGTGGAAAACCGGATTTCCTCCTGGCTGTCGATCTCAGTGATCCGTTTGGGACGGTTTTTTTGTGCGCTGCCGAAGGCTTTGGAAGCGCCGGATTTGCTCTTTGTCTGAGATGCGGCGGGCGCTTCAACAAGCGTATTCCACTGTCCGCAGGCAGGACACTGGCCAAACCATTTTCCGGTCTCGTTGCCACATTCCGTGCAATAGAAGATCGTTTTTTCTTTCATCTTATGTTCCTCCGGGGATTCAGCAGAGCGGTGAAATAAACTGGAGATATGAGACGCAGAGTACGGCTGCGATCTGAGTTTGATATTCCGCCGACGCCAGCTTTTCCGCCTCCGCGGGATTGGAAAGGAATCCGCATTCCACAAGGATTGCTGGGCATCGGACGTTTTTCAGGAGAAATAGTTCGTTCGGCGCAGGGATCGCGACCCGGCGGTTTTCCGGAGACAACAAACGGCGAAGGTTTTCATGCGTGAGCTCCGCAAATGCCTGAGAGCCGTTTGTTCCGGCGTAGAGCACCTGCGTCCCGTATGGGCGCGGGTCCGGATAATGATTCTGATGGATGCTGATCAGCACGGCGTTTTCCGCGCCATTGATCATCTCGAGCCGCTGCGTTTGATCCCAGAGCTTTTTTTCACGGATACTGGCCGCGTCCGACGGATATTCCAACAACTCGTCGTGGCGCGTCATCGCGCACGGAATGCCGATAAAGCGGCAGAGATCGAAAAACTTCTGCGCAACGGCAAGATTGATGCTGCTTTCTTTCGTTCCGTCCGGAGATACGGCGCCTCCGTCCAGCCCGCCGTGCCCTGCATCGATCAGAAGAAGCGGTGAAGGCGTGTGTAAAGCATCAGCGCGAACTGCGCGCCGTTCACCGACTGCAAATATAATTATCGCAGTTCCTGCGGCAAAAAGCAAGGCGGACATCATCGCAATTCGTCGAATTGTAAAAAAGCGTTTCAAAGAAGGATACAAATCAGTCCGCCGCTTCCCTCGTTGACGATCCGCTGGATGGTGGTTCTCAGTTTGCTTTGGGCCTCGGAGGGCATCGTGCGGATCTTGTTGTTCAGCCCCTCTCCCGCAATATCATTCAAAGGTTTTCCAAAAATGTTCGATTCCCAGATCCTGCTGACGTCGCCGTCATAGCCCTGCAGAAGGAAATTAATGACGTCTTCGGACGCTTTCTCTCCGCCGATGGCGGGAGATACCTCAGTTTCAATATTCGCAAGGATCATATGGATCGAAGGCGCGCTGGCCTTCAAACGAACGCTGTAGCGTCCTCCCTGCCGCACGATCTGCGGCTCTTCAAGCTGCATTTCCTCCATCGTCGGCATAACGATCCCGTAGCCGGTATTGCGGGCGCTTTCCAGCGCCGCGTAGACCCGATCATATTCTTCTTTTCTGCTGCTGACCGACTGAAGCAGCAGCATCAGTTCGCGGTCATTGCGGACCTGGAAACCGGATTCCCTGCTGATGATCTCATAATACAAGCGCTTTGGCAGTGAGATTCGAATTGACACGACGCCTGTACTGAGGTCACGGTCTGTTATTTCAGCTTGTTCGATCAACGGCTGCAAGCTGAGCGAAGCGACGAACCTGTCCAAATCTTTCATTCGCATGCTTGTTTCCGCCCCGGAACGCAGCAGGTCGAACAGCGAGGATCGGAACTCGCTTTCCTCGCCAAGCGCGTCCACCCAACTGGGAAAGAATACGCGGCAGGCGGTCACGGGAAACTCCGTCAAAAGCGAGGTAAGAAGTTCGCAGATCGCAGCTTCATCCATCGATAGACAGTTGACCGGGATGCAGTTGTGCCCGTACTTTTCCGATAGCTCCGCTGCGAGCGCGCGTGCGCTCTCCCCTTCCGGCTCCGCACAGTTGAGCAGGATCACAAAAGGTTTCCCGGCACGTATCAGTTCTTTCGCTGCACGGTCCTCAGCGGGAATATAGTCCTCGCGCGGGAGAGAACAGAAAGAACCGTCCGTTGTTACAAGTACGCCGACGGTAGAGTGATCGCGTATGACGCGCATGGTCCCCTCCTCGGCGGCCTGTGACATCGGTATCTCGTGATCATACCACGGCGTCATGACCATTCGTTCATTTCCGGCTTCCATCCCGCCGGAAGCGCCGGAGATCATATATCCCACGCTGTCAACGAGCCGGATCGAACACCGCCCGCCGTTTTCCAGGCGCAGCAGCGCAGCGCTTTCTGGAATAAACTTTGGTTCAGCAGTCATGATCGTGCGCCCGGAGCCGCATTGCGGAAGCTCATCTTTTGCACGCTCCGCGGCGTATGCATCTTCCATTTTTGGAAGCACCATCATTTCCATAAAACGCTTGATAAAGGTTGATTTACCCGTTCGTACCGGCCCGACGACGCCGAGGTATATATTGCCGCCGGTGCGCTCCGCAATGTCCTGATAAATGGAAGATTCCATCATTGTTTCACTCTCCGTTACGCATGAATTCGATATTTGTACAAGACTATGAACTGCGCAAACGGATTATGACATCTCTGTATCACGCGAAAACGCCGCCGATATACGGCGGCGTTTAATGAAAAGGATTCAGATGAATTGGACCGTCTGGGCATGTACCTTGGAGATCTTTACCTGGAGTTCCGGGAAGCGTTTGAGCAGCAGTTGTCTGAGATGCGGGATTACGACGTTTTCGGTACAGAAATGATCCCCGTCGATCAGATTGAGCCCCAGCTCCTTTGCGGAAAGAAAATGATCGTACTTCAGGTCGGCGGTCACATAAGTGTCGCAGCCGGCAGCGGCGGCTTTCCACATATCAGCACCGCCGGCTCCGCCGCAGCAGGCGATCCGGTATACAGGATGTCCGCCGTCCACATAGCGGAGGCCGTCGCTGTGAAGGCGCTGCTTTGTCCGGACCAGGAAATCCTGAAAGTCGACCGGAGCGGGCAGCTCGCCCAGCCGGGATACGCCGTAAGGCCGTCCGTCCGGATGTGATCCGTGCGGGTCCAACAATCCGGTAACGCGTCCGCCGAGCACCTCCATCAGGCAGTCGTTGACGCCGCCCTCCGCCGTGTCAAGATTGGTATGCAGGCAGATCGCCGAAATCCCATTTTGGATCAGACGGATGACCTTTCGCCCTTTTGAGTCATCATCCGTAACATGCTTGAGCGGATCGAACAGCAGCGGATGGTGTGACACGATCAGCTGGGCGCCGGTCATGACAGCTTCATCGATTACCGCATCGGTGATATCCAGGGCGGTCAAGACGGTATGGACTTCAGAGCCGCAGAAACCGACCAGCAGGCCGACGTTGTCAAAGTCCAGCTTCATATAGGATGGGATAACTTGTTCGAAATAATCACGGATCTCTTTTACGCTTGCCATTTGATCACCTCATGATAGATATCTTCGAGCAGTTTGAGCTCATGCCGCAGTGTTTCACAGAGCAGCTTGTCCGGATGGACTGCGGCCTCTACGCCGTGTATGCGCTTTTTGAGACGCTTGATCTGATCGTCAAGATACGGGCGAAGCAGCGGATCCCGATGCTCCAGCAGGGCGCTGTCAACGCCGCGGAATGTCGGCATATCTCCGGCTGTTACGAGCCAGATGAGATAAACCCGTCCGCTGTCGTATGAAAGAACGGCATCAGCAATGGTATAGCCGTTGTCGGCGAGAAACGTTCGCAGCTCTGCCTGCTTCGTCTGCGGCTGGAGGATCAGACGTTTCTCCCTGGCCCACGGGGCATCGGACAAGATTCCTATGATCGTTTCACCGCCCATTCCCGCGATGATGATCGCATCGGCGTCTCCCGGTGAACAGAGCGACAGCCCGTCGCACTGCAGCAGCTTCAAGCGTGAGGAAACGCCGTAACGTTCAGCGTCGAGACGCGCGCGCTCCAGCGGGCCGGAGCGGATATCTGTGGCGACAGCTTCGCGGACCGTATGGTTCAAAAGAAGCCAGATCGGGATGTAGGCATGGTCGGTTCCGACGTCAATGATTCGTTCGCCGGGGCGGATAAAGTCCGCAATGCGCTGCAGGCGATTTGATAACTGCATAAGTACTCCTAAAAAACCGGCGGGGCGATTCCGATCACTCAAAACCTCCCCGCCGTTGATTGTCAGCGCCTCAGCGCTGTGCAATGAATGCGTTCAGCTGTTTCAAGAACGCATCAACATCCACACCGTGTGCATTGCACGCCTCTTCCACGTTCTCGCCGGTCGCAAGAGCGCAGCCCATGCAGTGCATGCCGATCGACTGGAAGAGCGGAACGCAGTCGGGGGCGTTCATCATGATCTCGGAAATAACGGTGTCCTTTGTGACTTCAAACATTGGTATGACCTCCATAATTTGCTGATAGCATATGATATTATATCGGGTTTCCGAGAAAAATCAACATGATTTTCATGAAATAACAAAAGGCGCCGATGCCTGCGACACCGACGCCTTTTGTTATTGCCGAATTACTCGGCGGCCTTCATCTTTGCAAAGCAATCGCTGCAATACACAGGACGATCGTCTCTGGGCTGGAAAGGAACGCGGGCTTCGCCGCCGCAGGCAGCGCAGGTGGCGGTGAAAAACTCACGAGGACCACGGGCAGCGTTCTTGCGGGCGTCACGGCAGGCCTTGCAGCGCTGGGGCTCATTCTGGAAACCCTTCTCCGCATAAAACTCCTGCTCGCCGGCGGTGAAAACGAATTCATTGCCGCACTCTTTGCAAACTAAGGTCTTGTCTTCGTACATTTTGAATCCTCTCTTTTGATCTTGCCTTTGGGGCTGAAATATTTGCGTCAGCTTTTCAGCTGAAATCGCCTGGGTTGGGAATGTGCCGCGCCAGCTTTTTCCGAATGCGCTGGATCGCGTTGTCGATGGACTTTTCGGATCGACCGCAGCGCTCTGCCATTTCCGTATAGGAAAGGCCGCTGAGATAGTCCATCAGAATCCGGTTTTCAAAGTCGGAGAGAAAGGCGGAGCACGCTGTCAGAAAAGCATCCGCCCACGCCTGGTCAAGAATCATTTCTTCGGGGCTGCGCGCGATCAACTGCTGAAACAAATGCTTTGATTCACCGGATTGAAGCTGCTCCAAAGACAAACCTTCGTTCAGCGGCGCATGCTTGAGCCGTGAGGCGCTGCGCGCGGCGCTGATAACTCTTCGCCTGATACAAAGCTCGGCAAAAGAACGGAATGAGGAACCACCGTCGGGGTCGAATTCGCGGATGGCCGAAAGAAGACCGATCATGCCCTCCTGCAGGAGATCCTCGCTGTCTCCGCCGGCAAGAAAATATGGACGGATGACAGCTTTTACAAGGCGAAGATAACGAATCACAAGTTCGTTGCCCGCATCGGAATCCCCGGCCAAATAAAGGGAATGAAGCACAGGATCAGATAAATCTGGATAATTGAGCAATGATACGCTCCCCCATACAGATGTACAGCAATTATAAAAGGACTAGTGACAAATGTCAAGCGATGTCAGTAAATTATTGCAAATTTCAGCATAATACCGAAAAGTTACAAATGCACGGTCACAGCTCCAACTGGCTTTGCCCTTGAAACGGGATCCCGAGATGCTGATAAGCTTTCTGCGTCACACATCGTCCGCGCGGCGTCCGGGTAAGAAACCCCTGCTGAAGCAGATAGGGTTCGTAAACATCCTCCAGCGTGATCGCTTCCTCGTTGATCGTTGCAGCAAGGGTCTCAAGACCGACCGGACCTCCGCCGTAAAACTCAATGATGCTGCGGAGCATGCGACGATCCAGCGCGTCAAGCCCGAGCTGATCCACTTCCAGACGCGTCAGAGCCATGTCGGCAACTTCTTTTGTGATCACACCGTCCGCCCGGACCTGAGCGAAGTCCCGGACACGACGGAGCATTCGGTTCGCGATTCTGGGCGTACCGCGGCTGCGGCGCGCGATCTCCTTCGCGCCGTCGGCTTCAATCTCGATGTTCAGAATGCCGGCAGAACGCCGGATGATTTGCTGAAGCTCTTCCGGCGAATAAAGCTCCAGACGAAGTGTGACGCCGAAACGGTCACGCAAAGGGGCGGTAAGCTGGCCGGAACGGGTTGTTGCGCCGATCAGCGTAAATTTCGGAAGATCCAGGCGAATGGAGTTGGCGGACGGCCCCTTTCCGAGAATGATGTCAATGGCATAGTCCTCCATCGCGGGATAAAGCACCTCTTCCACCTGACGATTCAGGCGGTGGATCTCATCAACAAAGAGAATGTCGTTTTCCTGGAGATTGGTGAGGAGCGCGGCGAGATCTCCGGCCTTTTCGATTGCCGGCCCGGAGGTGATCCGCATATTGACGCCCATCTCGTTGGCGATGACAGATGCAAGGGTCGTTTTCCCGAGGCCGGGAGGCCCGTAAAGGAGAACATGGTCTAGCGGCTCACCGCGCTGCTTGGCTGCTTCAATGAAGATGCTGAGGTTTTCCTTTGCTTTTTCCTGGCCCGCATATTCACTCAGAAACCTTGGTCGAAGCGATGATTCGATATTATCCTCCGGCAGAATCGCCGTGGAAGTAATCACCTGATCAAAGCTTTGGTCAGAGAAATTGATGCTCATCTGTCCTGCCTCACTTCATCATCTGTTTCAAAGCGGCTTTAATGATCTCTTCCAGCGAGAGCTCATTCACCGGAACGTGCCTCAGCGCCGCATTGATTTCTGCCGTGCTGTATCCAAGCACGGCAAGCGCGGCGGAGGCGTCGCCGAGTTTGCTGTGATCGCTGATCGGCGCGGCGGCGAAACCGCTGTCTCCGGAAAAGGATACGGATTCTGTCTCTTTTGCCATTTTGTCCTTCAGTTCCAGGATCACACGCTGCGCGATTTTTTTACCGACGCCGGGAGCGGCGGTAATCGCCTTTTCATTCCCGGTGACGATGGACATCACGAGACCCTCGGGCGTGTTTACGGAGAGAATCGCGAGCGCTGCCTTTGGACCGACGCCGGAGACGCCCAGCAGCATCTCAAAACAGTGCTTCTCACTTTTCCCGGAAAAGCCGTAGATTTCGAAAGTGTCTTCCCGAATATAGACATAGGTATAGAGCTTTGCTTTCTCCCCTGCCTTCAGTTGGCTGAGCGTGTAAGAAGAAGTGTTGACCTGAAAGCCGACGCCGCAGCAGTCGATCACAGCCATTCCCGGCAGGAGTTCTGCGGCAATGCCGCTTATATAGTGGAACATACCTCGTTTCCTCCGTTTTTCGTGAGCAGACTCGCTGCGCTTCGCGCGTGACAGATCGCCATCGCGAGCGCATCGGAAGCGTCATCAGGCCTGGCCGGTGCGGGCATGTGCAGAATCCTTTGCACCATATCGATCACCTGTCGCTTTTCCGCACGCCCGTATCCGACGACCGATTGCTTGACCTGAAGAGGGGTGTATTCATAGACGGGAATGTTGTGTCGATAAGCGGCGAGCAGAATGACGCCGCGCCCGTGCGCGACCGCGATTCCGGTGGTGATATTTGTATTGAAAAACAGTTCCTCTACGGAGACTGCATCCGGCTGAAAGGTCTCGAAAAGCGATTCGAGATCGGTATAGATCTGATCTAATCGTGACGAGAGTGACGTGTGCGCCGGCGTGCTGATCACACCGCAGGTGACGTACTTCTGTGCGCCGCGCTGCGATTCGATCACGCCGAAGCCGACTGTCGCGATGCCGGGGTCGATCCCAATGATCCGCAAGGTCTGCCCCTCCAAGAGATTGAATTATATATGTATCATAGCAAAAACAAAGAAAATAAGCAAGCCCTGCCGTTTGGCAGGGCTTGAAATACTCATAAATCATGCTCTCGGATGCGCTTTGTTGTAAACATCCTTCAGCTGCTTTTTCACAAGCTGAGAGTAGATCTGCGTGGAGCTGATATCGGCGTGTCCAAGCATTTCCTGGATGGAGCGAAGATCGGCGCCGTTTTCCAGCAGATGCGCGGCAAAGGAATGCCGCAGAGTGTGCGGTGTGATGTCCTTTTCGATCCCGGCTTTTGCCTGATAGGATTTGACGAGCTTCCAGAACCCCTGACGCGACATGCGCTCCCCGCTCACGTTGACGAACAGCGCTTTTTCATCCGGAGAAGCGATCATACGAGGACGAATGAATTCCGTATACTCGCTGAGCGCCTTGATCGCCGTGTTATAAAGCGGGATCGCACGGTCGTGATCACGACCGTGGCATGTGATGATGCCTGCAGAGAGATTCAAATCATAGATGTCAAGATTGATCAGTTCGCTGACGCGGATTCCGGTCGCGTAAAGCAGCTCCAGCATGGCGCGGTCGCGATACCCCTTTGCGTCTACACACTCGGGCTGTTCCAGCAACAACTCGACTTCCTTGCTGGTGAGGATTTGCGGAAGCTTCTGGGCGGTCTTGTCGGGAACAAGAACGACGCTCGGATTCGTGCTGATGATCTCGTTATCGAGCAGAAATGAATAAAAACTTTTGATGGAAGCGATTGCCCTGGAAACAGTTGCGATTGACTTGCCGGCAGACTTCAGAGAGGAGATATAGTCGCTGAGTTCTTTCTCACCTGCGGTATCAAATGAACAGTTACAGTGTGTGGAAAAATACGCACCGAGCTGCCGTATATCCCGGAGATATGAACTCAAGGTGTTTGCAGAAGCGTTTTTGACGTCTTTCAGATATGCTTCATACTTTTCGACGCAGACAGCATCCTTCAATCCATATCTCTCCTTTCTTGATTGATGTTTTATAGAAGTCCGCGTAAAAGCGGCAGTAGGAATCGGATATACACAGCGTCCGCTGTACACAGCAGTAAAATCAGAAACAGATGGAAGAAAAGCGGAATATCCCGGAGATGAGCGCGGCGTTCATAATGAAGTAAGCTCTGCGAGAAAACAAACGCATCCGTTTCTGCCAGAAGAAACGCGGGAAAGCTGATCAGCGAGGGCAGGCCGAGCGACAGGAACGTAAAGAGTATTGTGAAAGAAGATGCAGGAACAATGACGGCAGCGACGCTGCAGCCGAAAGAGAACCCGCGCACAAAAGAAAGAAGCGGGAGCAGAATGACGCCGGTAATGCCGGCAGCAAAAAACGACGCAAGCAAAACAAACCGGCTCGCAAACCAAAGCGCCTTGATAAACGATATACTGTTGTCCCGCAAGGAGTTGAGTCCGACAACTGAGAGAAGCTCCTGCGGCGCATCGGAGAATATCCCGACGAATGCACCCAAAACAATTCCTGCGATGAACGGTAAGACGATCAGAGGAGGAATTGTGATCCGAAAAGGATTCCCAGACGAAGAGCGGAATGGCAGGCGATTGGTCACAGAGGAATGAAACATGCACTTGTGCTCCGATCAAAAGGTGATAATTGCACAATTTACATAATTTCAGTAAGGCAACTATAATACAAATCATATTGCGAATCAAGTGATTTGACGAAAGTTGTTCATTTTTGGTAATTATGCCAATATATTATGTAAATTGTATTATGTTAACGACGCTACAATTGGTACAGATGACATAATGAAATTGTGAGCATTATCAAAGACTGAACACGCTATGTTGTGACGCCAGACAGCGAGAATTACAACATATTGTTATCCCCTTATAAAATTATGTTAACCGATGATGATATTACAGAGCGTATTATCGCTTTCCTCTCCGTTGTTTTTTCTTCGCATGGACAGATACAGTACCGGCAAAAGCACCAAAGAACATAATTCCAACGTTTCCGAGAAACGAGATCCCCCCTCCCGGAAAACCGAAAACCATTCCCAGAGCGCAGATAAAAAGCAATAAAAACGATTCCCCCGCCAATGCGTTCAGAAGGCGTTTGCCTTTTGAAGCTTTCGATGCAAGCCGGCCGGTAATAAACGCCGATCCTGCAAGACATAGTTTCGAGAGGTAAGTCCTGTAGAGGAATACATTTTGAAACTTGTCACAAAACATGGAAACGGCGAACAGAAGCGCAGAAAAGAGCAGGACTCCCAGCGCTCCGTACATGATGATACATTTGATCGAAAATCGATTGTCTTCCGTCCTTTGACTCTTTATCATGACCACACCTCAAAAGCAAAGACTCCCCGAATGGTATGTTCATACCTATTCGGGGAGTCTTTGCTTTATACGGAGAAAACCGATGTCAGTTCTGCTGCTGTTCTCCGCCCTTATCGATCGTATTGGTAGAGATTGCCCATTTGGTTACCTGGATGCGCACACGATCCTCACCGGTTTCGAAAGTGATCAGATCACCGCTGACATCAACGATCTTGCCGACCATGCCGCCGATCGTGGTGATCTTATCGCCGACGGACAGATTGTTGCGCATTTCTTCCGCCTTCTTTTTCTTCTTGTTTTCCGGACGGATCAGGAAGAAATAAAAGACGACCAGCATGACGACCAGAACGATGATTCCGCTGTAACTGCTGGCGCCGGTACTCGCGCCGTCACCGGCAGGCGCACAGCCGGAAAAGAGGAAACAGGCGATGAATGCTGCACAGAGCACGGAAATGAGCTGTTTCAGTTGCTTTTTCATGGAAGAACCTCCTAGTTTTGTAGCATTGTAAGTATAGCCGCAGATCGCATGAATTGCAAGTGTTTTCTTTCCGTTTCCACGTCAGATCCGTCTGGAAAGGACATCGCTGTATTCGGAGCGAAATGCTGCGAAGCGATGCTCGTCCAATGAGAGGCGAATCTCGGACATCAGCGTATTGTAGAAGAAAAGATTGTGCATGACCATCAGCCGAAGCGCAAGCGGTTCCTGCGCTTTCAGCAGATGACGGATATAGCTTTTTCCGTAGCGGGTACAGACCGGGCAGGTACAGCGGGGATCAATTGGATCGGGATCTCGCTCATACTTCCGGTTGTTGATGTTGATCACTCCGCCCCAAGTGAACAGGTGCCCGTGGCGGCCGTTCCGGGAAGGCATGACGCAATCAAAGAAATCTACGCCTCTGGCGACGCTTTCGATGATATTTGATGGAGTGCCGACGCCCATCAGATAACGCGGTTTATCTGTCGGCATGTAGACCTCGACGGCTTCGATCGTGTCATACATCTCCTGATGTGTCTCGCCAACAGCCAGCCCGCCGATGGCATATCCGGCCAGATCCAGCGCTGCGATCTCCTGCATATGTGCGATCCGGAGGTCGTGGAAAACAGCACCCTGATTGATGCCCCAAAGGACCTGACCGGGATTCACGGCATCCGGTTCGGAATTGTATGCGTCCAGGGCTGCCTTGCAGCGGATCAGCCAGCGAGTCGTCCGCTCACAGGAGCGCTTGACGTAATCGTAAGGCGACGGGATCTTGACACACTCATCGAACGCCATTGCAATATCGGAGCCGAGGTTGGACTGGATCCGCATACTCTCCTCCGGACCCATGAAGATTTTCGCCCCGTCGATATGAGAATGGAAGGATACGCCCTCCTCCTTGATCCGGCGAAGCTCCGCGAGAGAAAAGACCTGAAATCCGCCGCTGTCGGTGAGGATCGGGCCGTTCCAGGTCATGAAGCGGTGCAACCCGCCCATCTCACGGATCAGTCTGTCGCCTGGACGGACATGGAGATGATACGTATTGGAAAGCTCGACCTGTGTCCCGATGCGCTCGAGATCGTCAGCGCCGAGTGCGCCCTTGATCGCCGCCTGCGTTCCGACGTTCATGAAAACCGGCGTTTCTATGACACCGTGCGGCGTTTCATACCGGCCGCGGCGGGCATGCCCTTCTTCGAGAATAAGATGAAACATTTTACAACCTCAGTGAATGAACATGGCGTCTCCGAAGCTGAAAAAGCGATAACGCAGCTTTACTGCTTCTTGGTAAGCGTTCAAAATGGTATCACGTCCGGCAAAAGCGGAGACGAGCATGATCAGCGTGCTCTCCGGGAGATGAAAGTTGGTGATAAGCGCATCGATACAGCGGAAGGTATATCCCGGATAGATGAAGATATTTGTCCAGCCGTGGCACGGAGAGAGCGTCCCGTCTGAAGCGGCAAAGCTCTCCAGTGTGCGGCAGGATGTCGTTCCCACCGAGATCACCCTGCCGCCGCAGCGCTTCGTTTCATTGACGATGCGCGCGGTCTCTTCCGGAATGACGCAGAATTCCGAATGCATTTGGTGGTCCAGGATGTCGTCCTCGCGGACGGGACGGAACGTCCCAAGTCCGACATGGAGCGTCACATAGCAGATGCGTACGCCCATGTCACGAATCTGCGCGAGCAGATCATTTGTGAAATGAAGGCCAGCAGTCGGAGCAGCCGCGGAGCCCGGCTCTTTGGAATAGACCGTCTGATAGCGCTCTTTGTCGGTCAGCTTTTCCTTAATGTACGGTGGAAGAGGCATTTCTCCCAGGCGGTCCAGGACCTCCAAAAAGATCCCGTCATAGGAAAACCTCACGAAGCGATTTCCGTCCGCCGCTTCCGATTCGATGACGGCTGTAAGCGCGCCCCCGCCGAAACTGACTTGCGTGCCGGGACGCAGCTTCCTGCCGGGACGGACCAGACACTCCCACAGGTCTCCTTCCTTCTGCGTCAGCAGCAGGATCTCGCATACACCGCCGCCCGGCACTCTGTGTCCGATCAAGCGAGCCGGGAGAACGCGGGAGTCATTCAGCACAAGACAATCTCCCGGCCGCAGAAGTTCCGGGAGGTTGTAAAAGAAACGGTGTTCCATCTTGCCGGTAGAGCGATCCAGACAAAGCAGCCGGGATGCGTCCCTCCGCTCAAGCGGCGTCTGAGCGATCAGTTCCTGAGGGAGGTCGAAGTAAAAATCTGATTTCTTCATGTTCAACCCTTTGCGTTCATTCCTGCATGACGTCTGCGGGCGCATCAACAGGCTCCGGCGGGCGTTCCGGCTTCGGCGGAAGCACTCCGTCGCTCAGGCCGACTCGCGTATAATAAAACCCGAGAATGAAGCGATAATCCTTTTCATAGTATTTTGCCATGGCATATGCGCCCCATTGACTCATGCCGAGATTATGTCCAAATCCGCTGCCCGTAAATACAAAGTTGCCGGCACTGTCTCTGCTGATCTCATATCGCAGGTTTTTCAGACCGAGCTTCGTGCGGCAGTTGTCGCGGATCAGCATCCGCTCTTCCCCTGCCGATGATACAAAAACGAGCTTAATGACGTTCCCCATCCGGGATGTCGTCTGTTCAACACGCTCTACCGGTCCGATACCGAGCCGGCTGCCGAGCTGTGCCGGCGTCAGCGTCACGGTCCAGGACGCATAAGGATTCTCGTCGCATGCGGCCGCTTCGAACGGGTCTTCGACGCCGATCAGATAGTCGTTTGCATAGCCGAAGATGTTCTCACTGTCCTCTGTTGCACCGCCGTCCGCTGCGGAATAGAGCGCATCAATCAGAGCACCATTCTGCGTCAGGTAACGGTTGGCAGTTTCATTGACGGCCCGTCGGATTGTTTCGCCGACACCGCGCGTTCCCCGATACGCCTGCGTGTAGGTATCGGCGGTCACATCAAAGCCGCAGCTGTAATAATATACGCTGCTGCCGATCATTTTCTGGACGAACGTCCGCGCGGCAACTGCCTGGGCCTTCAAGGCTTCGAGGGGCCACGATTCCGTCATTTCAATCGCGCAGACGCCCATGACATAATGCTCCAGATCGAGGAGGTTGACAACGGTAAGGCGATCGTTGGCCAAAACGGAAAAGCCGAATTCCCCGTAATAGCTGATGCCGGCGTATCGGGTCAGCGGCTGCCGGGCAAACGGCTCGGCCCGCACGTACAAATACTTGTCCTTTGAGGTACCTTCGAGCGTGCATAGCGGTACTTCATCGCCGGGCAGAAAAATATCCACAGATCCGTCCGGGCCGGGACGCACGGTCAGCTTCTGCGCGTCAGTCTCGGCCATCAGCTGAAAGTCGTCATATTCGTCATAATAGCCGATGGAAAAACCGCTGCCGTTCGTATTCTCGAGTACGGCGGAGGCGACGCTGCTGTCCCGGGCTTCAGAAAAGCTGTAAGCGAGACCGACCTTGACCCGGTCACTGCCGATCACGACGGAGCCGTCCTCATAGAGCAGGCCTCCCCCGCCATCCGCGTTCGCGCTCCCAAGCGTCTGAAGTCCCTGGCTCGTCAGGGCGTAAACCTTATCCGTGAACAGGAGATCGGTTCCGCCGCTGCCGATCGCATATACGCCGCTGAATCCGCGCGGCAGAACGGAATCAGCGTCATTCACAAAGATATCCGACTCTGCAGCCGCAAATACGGAGCATACGTAGAGCAGCGCGATCATGATGAGGATGAATATGTAATTCAAATACTTATTTTTCATAGCATGAAGCGATTGACATCGTTTGATGAAGTGCTATAATGTAGAACATTAAATCAAAAAACAAACCATGACGTGTGTTGTCACGCCTTTCATGCAGTCATTATACTGTAACGGGAAGGTTTTATCAAGATAATTGTCGAAGGAACAAAACAGATAGGCAGGACATAAGCTGAATCAGATGCTCTGTCGGAAAGGATATCATATGAAAAAGTATCAGGTCGGCGTGATCGGCGGGACCGGAATGGTCGGACAGCGCTTCATTTCTCTGATCGAGAATCATCCATGGTTCGATCTGAAGGTGATCGCAGCCAGCGCGCACAGCGCAGGAAAAACCTATGAACAGGCGGCAAGGTCCCGCTGGGCCATTGAAACGCCGTTTCCCGAAAAATACAGGGATTACATCGTGATGGATGCCACCGCGGACTGTGAAAAGATTGCCGCATCGGTGGATTTCGTCTTCTGTGCCGTGGACATGAAAAAGGCCGAAATCCTGGCGCTGGAGGAGCGTTACGCAAAGCTCGAATGTCCTGTGATCTCCAATAACAGCGCAAACCGATGGACGCCGGACGTCCCGATGGTGATCCCTGAGGTCAACCCCGACCACATTGCCGTCATTGATGCGCAGAAACGCCGGCTCGGCACCAAGCGCGGCTTCATCGCCGTCAAATCCAACTGCTCCATCCAGAGCTATGTTCCCGCGCTCAGCCCGCTGAGAGCGGAGTATGGCGTCAAGGATGTTCTGGTATGCACATATCAGGCCATTTCCGGCGCCGGAAAGACCTTTGCGACCTGGCCGGAGATGGTGGACAATGTCATCCCCTATATCGGCGGCGAGGAAGAAAAGAGCGAACAGGAGCCGCTGAAGGTTTGGGGCACGCTGGACGACGGCGTGATTAAAAACGCCGAGGGCATCTCTTTGACTGCGCAGTGCATCCGCGTTCCTGTCAGCAACGGGCACCTTGCCTGTGTCTTTGTCCGCTTTGATAAGAAACCGACAAAAGAAGCGATCCTTGAGGCATGGAGATCCTTCCGCGGGGTTCCGCAGGAGCTGGAGCTTCCGATGGCGCCGAAACAGTTCCTCCACTATTTTGAGGAGGATAACCGCCCGCAGACCGGGCTTGACCGGAATCTGGAAGGCGGTATGGCAATCTCCGTCGGTCGACTGCGGGAAGACACCCAGTACGATTACAAGTTCGTCTGTCTCAGTCACAATACGCTGCGCGGCGCGGCCGGCGGCGGCGTTGAGCTCGCCGAGCTGCTCTGCGCAAAGGGCTACATCGATCAAAAATGAACATCTGGACGACTTGAACGCCGGACAAAACGACCGTGTCAGAGAACGACACGGTCGTTTTTTAGACGCTATCAGTGGATATGGAGGATTGATGTTTTGAAAGAACCGGTATTCACAGGCCTCTGTACTGCAATGATAACTCCGTTCGATACGAAAGGAATTGATTTTGAACGGATGAAGCGACAACTGGAAATGCAGATCGTTCATGGCGCGAACGCTGTCGTGATTGCCGGAACGACCGGAGAGGTCGCAACTCTGGAGGAACGCGAGTATGAAATGCTGGCCTCGCTGTGTGTAAGAGAAGCCGAAGGGCGGGTCAAAGTGATTCTTGGCATCGGCGGAAACGATACGGAAAAATGCCTGAAAAACGCGCGCTTTGCGAAGCGGATCGGCGCGGATGCAGTCTTGATGACGCCGCCGTATTACAACAAGACCTCTCCGGACGGCTTGAGAGAGCATTTCCTCTATGTGGCTGACCAAGTCGATCTTCCGCTGATCCTATACAACATTCCCGGACGAACGGCGATCGGGATCTCTGCGGAAACCTATTCCCTTCTGGCGGAGCATCCGAACATCAACGGCGTTAAGGAGGCCTCCGGAGATTTTTCCCTGATCGCAAGGATCGCTTCGGAGTGCTGCGGCAGGCTCTGGATCTGGAGCGGCAACGACGATCACACGGTCCCGATGATGTCACTCGGAGCGTTGGGCGTGATCTCTGTTGCGTCGAATCTCATCCCTGGCGAAATGGCGCGTCTGTGCGCCGAATGCCGCAGCGGGGATTACGCCAGGGCAGCTGCTTTGTTTTTTGAATATGCAGATCTGTTTCGGGATTTGTTTATTGAGACGAATCCGATTCCAGTAAAAGCCGCGATGCAGCTCCTTGGAACAGACAGCGGCATCCTTCGACGGCCGCTTGTTCCGATTTCCGCGGCGCATCTTGCTCAACTGCAGAGAACGATGCGGCGTGTCGGTTTACTCGGATAAATGCATATACTTTCGCAAAACCGCATATGCTTCACTGGGTGATGCATCTATGAATGATCGGAACAAAAAGACAACGCTGACATATGCCGTTTCGATTGCGGTCGCTTTGGCCGTAGGCGGCGTTTCAGCGCTGATCAATGCCGGAAAAATGACGAATCCGGAGCTTGTACAGCCGCCGCTGGCTCCTCCTGCCTGGGTGTTTCCGGTTGTTTGGGCGATCTTGTTTGTGCTGATGGGAATTTCAGC
>JAEEGL013370708.1_pt1 | contig 22109 bp, 15 predicted proteins | sample 9134231 | NCBI WGS metagenome assembly JAEEGL01 (sample SAMN16246548, study PRJNA631951) | gut metagenome | biome: gut microbiome; feature: rumen; material: fiber-attached | host: Bos | place: Iran: Karaj | collected 2018-10 | reverse complement strand
GTACGCGTGTGCTCGCCGTCCCGTTAGTAACAAGCACGTTTAAGAGTCCGTGTTCATGGGACAGACGCGCCGTGTCACGGACGAATTCGTATCCGATGAGTGGCTCGTTGTAGGTGAACGCGATGCCTATGTTGCCTTCGGTCCTCAGATCTTCGGCACTCGCCACAATCTCCTCGGGCGAATAGGACTTGGCCTCATCAGCAAATGCAAATGCCCTTTCCGACCACGAGATATCGCTGTTCTGGCAATACGGGCACCTAAGGTTGCAGCCGTATGAGCCGACTGAAAGGATCATCGAGCCCGGGTGAAAGTCATGTAGCGGCTTCTTTTCGATAGGATCGATCGCCGCAGAAGAGATCTTTCCGTAGTTTGAAGCCACGATCTTGCCATCCGTGCAGCTTCTTGCGCCACACGCACCGGTATTCCCTTCTTCTATCCTGCAGCCCCTGAAGCAGACATCACATTTTTGCACCGACTCACCCCCGATCATACCTTTTGACAAACATTACTGCTTATATCAAGGCATTCTTCAACTGAAACAGTTGTTAATCAATGATTCTCGTACGTGGATGTATAGCCATGTGAGCCAACATCGTCTCGAAAACACACTCGGTGTTTCGTCATTACGCTCAACCCAAAACACATCCCAAAAGGTTCATCGTTATGCCCTGCTGCGGATCCGCCCCCCGAATTTCTTCGAGATCAGCACAGCAACCGCCATCTTGGCAACGTCCGGAACAATGTAAGGAAACACACACCAAGAAAGTACTGTCATCAGCCCCACATCTCCCGTATCTCTCATGTATATGTACATAAACCACGCCGTACCAAACGCATAACAAACCAGAAGCCCTGTCAAAAGTGCGATAATCTGCACGAGTAACTTCTTCCCGAACAGCTTTGTAATAAGGCTGAAGATCGGTCCCATAAAAAGGAACCCGATTATATACCCGCCGGTCTTACCGAACAACACACCGATCCCGGCTCCGAATCCCGCAAACACCGGGAGTCCGACTGCTCCGACTAAAACATAGATAAATACCGAGATTGTTGCCTTCATTCCGCCGAAAAGCATTATGAGCAGGAATACCGCAAAAGTCTGGAGTGTAAACGGTACGATCACCGGTATACTGATCCACGAACATATGGCGATCATCACCGCTCCGATGGCGATAAAGGTCATGTCTGCAGTTGTGATCCTTTTCCTCTCTTTGTCAACGATTTTTATATTGTTTGTCTGCATTAAATCATCTCCCCTTCAGTGGTGTCCTATACTTCCGAGACCTTACCTTGCATATATTTATATGCCCAGTAATAATCATTGGTTCCACCTATTTTTGTATATGTTCTGGAACTGCATGTGGTACGATCTTGTATCCTGTATGCACAAATTCTCAATTCGCTTGACTCCAAAAATAAAAGCCAAAAACATTTTTCTTCGTCAAACCCCTTTAATTCCTTATGTTCCTGAACAAAACTATTGATTATTTTGTTTAAATCTTCCAAATATTTCGGCTCATATTTTTTTTCCTCATAAAAAACATCCATCCTGCATTTTAACAAAACCCAACACTTGCTAACAATTCCTCCGTCACTTCTACCTATGACCGGCCACGAAAAGTCAACTTGTGAAACATGATATTGATATTTCTGAGTCTGCTCTCTGCAGATACCGTTGGTTTCATCCTCAAACCTACGTACCTGACCATACTTCGCATCATCGCCGTCATAACGTTCTCGGATTTCATTAAGCATATTCTTAAGCTTATCATCATCGGAAAAGTTATTCATTTCACCAAGAATATGTTCGGTTATTCTTTTTGAATTTAATGTTCTTTCCCAGTTTGCCTCTTTTTTTCTGAAACATTCTGTTATTTTTCGGATATCATCCAAAAGAACTTTATTGGATTTCTCACAATCCGGTTTTATATGCTCACCATAGTACTGTGGTATCGAACTCACCGTATATTTGCTGTAATACAAATATTGTCCCTTGTCCTGACACTCGTACCATGCATTTTTATTAATGTCGACAATATGATTTAGCAGTATCTTTATGATCCGTATATATTCATTTTGATAATCGTGTTGCCAAGCGACAGATGTGACATACGCCCATACAACGGCATCATCCTTGAGTTCTTCAAATCTCACGTTGCCCTGCTTCAGCAAAACATTTTTTATAATAAAATAAAGATGATATTCATTGTCATTAAACTTAAGATTCCAATATGCCCCGCGTTTTTCAAAATTATAATATTTTTCGATTTTAGCACATTCATCATATCTCCCCCATGCAAATTCAACCACGTGGGGGGGGTTTGTTTCTTTTTTTTCTTTTTTTTCAATCAACGAAAAGTATAATTTTAATTTTGACACTGCCTCTACGATTTCGTAGCAATCAATCAAAACTTCGGCGGTAATCTTTTGAATATCATCCTTATATGCTCCGTTCGAATCATTTGTACCAAGCATCGAAAAACAATATCGAATAAAAACAATTTCGTATTCTTCAGCCGGATGCGAAAATTCTGAAAACGGCATGAAAGTATCAAGCCATTCATTATCCAATTTGTGAAGCCATTTTTTTAGTATATCCTTTTGATCCTCAGTACATTCTTTTAACATTTCATTGATCTGATGGACAAGTTTTGCTTTATACAGTTCATAACTTTTAAGCTTTACTCCGGAGTTCAAATCCATAAAGAACTGTTCTATTTCATTTTGGCTGCCAATTTCCACCCTGTCAAAAACAACGTTGTTAAGCAGATAATCACTTGTCATCTTGCTATACTTATCCTGCGAGAATACCGATATCAAATTTTTCATTGAATACGATGAAAAATCGCTTACCTTGATTTTGGTTGCCGAAAAATCTGCAGTGGTAAGCATATCTAAAATGGAATTAGCAATCGGCCTTCCGCAAAATTCATATTTTCCGCGGAAATCGACATAATCATCTTTTTTTTCGCGCTGAAGGCAAACTAATATCATTATCATCAATGTAGTAAGACGTTGTTGCCCGTCATAAATCTCGAGTCTGTCACTGACAGGGTCATTGCAGAATGTTATGATGCAACTAAAATCAAATGGTTTATTATCGGAACACGCCTTGCATATTCCATCAAGCAGTGCAGTTAATTTGTCTCTATTCGCTCCCATGACATAATCACGCTGAATTTCGGGTATCCGAATGCCTTTTTTATATGTTTTCATCAACATATTGAAGCAAACCTTATCGACAGATGACATGTTATTACAACCTTTCCTTAATCTTGTTTATCATTTTCTTTAGGCACGTCGATAATTCATCATCATCCTTGCCTCTTTCCATATATGACCAACAAGAATCATGTTGTTCCAATTCTTTTCTCGAAGGTAGATGTTTGCCTTTTTTAATATCACATTTATCAATATACAACTGCGATTCCAGAAAATAACTTAAATCCCATGGATCGTCAGAGCTTTTCGATTTTTTATATGCATCCTCAAAAAAACAGAACCTTTCTCTGGTCACAACCTCCGAAAGAGCTGTTTTTTCCTTAACATCTTCATTTCCAAACAGACTGAAGAAGCGATATTTTTCTTTACATTCAAGAAGCATATACACTGCATTATATGTATTCCATTTTTGCTCGCCATTCTCTTTGTCTAAGCTCAATTCGTAGGAAAGTGCCCGGAGGATTTCCGCAAAGTATTCCAATCGGGCTATTTCCTCGTCAAATTTGTAATTCCCGGTATCGGTTCCCACATATTTATCACAGAAAGCAACCTTCATTCTGTTAATATCCGGGTGTTTATCAAAATCATCGTAGCGAATTTTGATAAGATTCCAAATATTATCGTATTCCTCAGCATAAAAGAATTCGGAAATCCTTGCAAATGCGTTAAGGGTTCTTTCTCTGTTGTTTTTGTTTACAGCCCTTTCTTGCTCGCTTATATCGTCACCGTCAATCGGATTATCACTGATCATATTCGCACGGATATAATCAGATATTACGAACCTTGTTTTATTCTCGTTGATATTAAGGAATTCATCTATCGGTTCTGAAGCGGTTTCATGGTAAAGTACCTCAACATGATTCAGTATGAAATCAACAACATCTTTTCCTCTTGTATATTCAGGAAACTTGCCGTCACTGTACGCCGATAATACTTTTTCGACCCAAAGCATTTGGAATTTATCCGCAATATCGGAAACCCTGATTTCATCATTGCTGATATCTTCATCAGATTCAGGATTTACAAATAACTTTTGAAAAGAAACACAGAATTCATATATCTTTTCTATTTCATTATCCTCAAAGTCCAATTTGCCTTCAGGTAATTTTATTATCTTTCCCAAACAATTAATTACATTACCATTGAATTCTTTCTTGAAATTTTCTTTTACATGTTCTGTATTATCTGTTTCTGTGTTCAGCAGGTTGCAATACCACTCGTAAACGGTTTTAAAAGAAAAAGGAACTCTCATGGCATTGTAATTCTCAAAAATCCGGGCAATATCAACTGATTTGAGTTCGCTCCCACTTATATCACTTATTTCACGTAGTACATGATTAATAAAATATCTTCGTCCGGCTCTTTCATCAATAAGATAATCTCTTTCAAAATCGAAATTTAGACAGTCTTCTCCTGATGATAACAATACCAACAAAAGTTTAAGAGTTATCATACGCTGCTGCCCATCCACGATTTGCAGTGTTTCACCCTTTTCATCCTTATGTATGGTTATCATATTCAACTGATAATTCTTCTCCGGTTTTTCGGATGCTTTCCAAAGATTCTCTGCCAATTCCGATGCACATTCCATCGACCATTTATAATTTCTCTGCAGAAGTGGAATATATGTATATGTGTTATTGACAATTTCCCGAATTTCCGAAATTGTTTTCATATTGCCTGCATTATTCATATATTTTTAATCTGTCTCTCACGTCCATCAGGATAAAACCTAACAAATTTAATCCCTTCCATTTTAAAGGATTGCAAATATTGGTACTTGCTTTCTTAAGTCCTATTCCCCATATCTTATCATATGGACTTGCTTCCACTAATATCTTATTCCCCGTACTAAACAGATAGTCTCTCAACTTTTTATTTTGAGAAAACTTCAGTATATTCCCTTGTATAACAATACTTTCCTTATGCTCATCCCATAGTTCTTCATCAAAATCATTAACCAGACGTCCTAATTCCTTTATCTTTTTGGGTTCGCTTACATTTAAGATATCGAAAGCATGTTCATAGTCATCAAACAATACCGCTTTTTTGTACATCATATACTGTTCCGCACAGCAAAATACGATTTCATTCTCCATAAAGTTGCATTGCCACCACTGGCTTAAGCAAGTTTCCGTTATTTCGCCGTTTTTTGACGGAGTGGCCCTCCAGAAGAAGACAAAGTCATCCGACCGAAGCTCTGAAGGCATTTTTTCAATAGTATATTTCATTTCTGTTACCCCCTTGATTATTTAATGAAGATAAATCCGTAAAAGAATACTGATCACGCATAGCTTCAATTATTATGGATTTCCATATGCTGCTTACAGGCTCCGATGTGGCTTTTTTATAGGTATTAATCCGTTCAACACTTCCTATATTTTCATTGTTCTCTGCTTTTTGGGGTTTCATATAGAGTCTTTCAAGCTTCCAATCTATCTTCTCGTAAAGTGTCGTATTGCTCTCGCTTTCTTCTTGGTCGCATGAGAACTCTCTGAACATTTTGGAAAACATGTTTTCATCGTCCCCAATACTTTCGATTGATTTATTAATATAAGTTTTATATCGATCTATCTTATTTGTCTTCCCCGTCTCCTCCCCTATTTTATTACAATATCTTAATCCATATCCATATAATAATTTACAAAACTGATCTGTGTTAAGCTCATGTCTTGAAACACGCTCACACATCATGGGTTTGGGGTTAACTCCCGTATAATTGCTTACCACCTCAACATCACCGATAGGATCAAAAATATCATTGAACCGTTTTACATACTTCTGTTCTCCTAAATAGTCATCAAACCAACGTTTCATATTATCCACACTTTTCCCCCTGGCATTACTCATATCCACAGTAAAATAGGGTATTTCAGAATTTAAAAACTTCTCCTCGCATGTTTTTCGAAAATACCTCTGCATAGACTCACATTGTTTATTTTCACATACACAATTCACAAAGGCTTTTTCCCTTATTTCAATACTTGTCTTTCCCTTTTCGGAGATGATGTTCGCATATTTAAACAACATTTTCCCAAAAGATTTAGAATACGAATAAAGTTTTCCGTTTCCACCTGATTTTATTTGTTTAAGGCATTCTTCAATAATGATTTTTCCCGGACTTTCTGCTTCAGCAACAATTGCTATAGTTTTTTCTTCACTTTGACCATTATCGCAATCTTTTCCCACACTTCTGTACAAATATGGCTCCTTATGCTTGATAAACATAACATCTGAATACATATCAGTTCCTATGAAATGTATTTCTTTAAGATCGTCATACAGAAACCAGAGTTTCAGCAATTCATCAGAATCAGCATCAGACAAAGCATATTTGCTTTTTTGTATTTTTATAAAAGATTGCAGGTTATTGAATCTTTTTTGTAGTATTCTATATCTTATTTCATCTTCCAGTTTTTCTGTGTTGACGGGTTTATTACCCAAAATCATTTCTTTTAATGCTTTTACATCTATCATTTCCTGTCTCTCCGTTTAAAAAATTCAATTAAACGATTATATCAATACCGACACGTCAGATGAATTCACACATCACACTGTTCGCCACATCAAGGCCCTTTGGTGTCAATGCAACGCATCCTTCCCTTTCCTCCATGAGGCCGAGCCCGATGTACTTTCTTATGACATCTCCGAAAGCCTCGTCCATGGGTGTCCCGAACCGTTTCTTGAACTCGTCTCTTTCCGCTCCTTCCGTGAGGCGAAGCCTCAGGATCATATACTCGGACATGAGAGCCTTCCTGTCAAGCGTTTCCTCCAAGACTCTCACGCCTGCCGGGTCTGCCATGTACGCCATAAGATCTGCGGGGTTCTTGTAGCGGTACATGACGGTGGGCAATGTATCTTTCGAGCTGCATTTGGGGTTCGAGTTCACTAAACTCTCCCGGCACAAAGAATCCACAGTTCCGAGGTGTGAGACCGCTAAAGTCTCCGAGCACAAGACATCTCCGGTTCCGAGGCATGAGGCCGCCAAAGTCTCCCGGCACAAGGCATCCCCGGTTCCGAGATACGAAGCCGCTGCCGGTCCGAGCCCCAGATATTCCTCTCCCGTCCAATAGCCCATGTTGTGGCGGCACCTGTGGCCGGGCTTCGCATAATTCGAGATCTCGTAACGTTCATATCCGTGTGCGGAAAGAATTTGTCCTGTCAGCCTGTACATATCACGGTCAAAATCTTCATCGGGGAGTCTCACCCTTCCGGCCTCAACATCATCAAATAGGGGCGTACCCTCCTCAAGGATGAGACTGTAGACCGAAATGTGTTCCGGTGCAAGTCCTGCAACCGTATTCAGCGTTTTCTCGCAGGATGCCACAGTTTGTCCGGGAATTCCACTCATAAGATCAATGTTTATGTTGTCGAACCCGGTTTTACGAGCTTCTTCGTAGTTTGTCAGAAATTCTTCGTATGTATGGATCCTGCCGAGTGCTGCGAGTTCCCTGTTGTCCGCCGATTGCAGCCCGATGCTGAGTCTGTTTACTCCCAAATTCTTTAAAAGGGACAGCTTTTCCCTGTTCAGTGTTCCGGGGTTGCACTCGATCGTAAACTCAATCCCGGCGCTTTCTTTTCCCGTTGTATGGTCTTCGACTTTACTTTTTTCATTTGAGGATATAAAGCCCTTTGTTTCTACGCCGGGATCATCCACACGCCGCTTCCTAAGGCTGATATTCAGTCGGGATTGCAGACCCGTAACAAGCATTTCAAGTTCTTTGCACGACAAGATCGTCGGAGTTCCTCCCCCGACAAAAATGCTTGTTGTTTCTTTATTTTTTAACTCATCCGCTCTTGCGTCAAGCTCCTTCAGGATCGCTGCGATACAGTTCTTCGATATCTCATCATCGCGCGGGCTGCCGCACGGAATCGAGTAAAAGTCACAATATCTGCACTTGCTGACGCAGAAAGGAAAATGAACATAAATCTCCATACCCGCCTCTTCCGATTCCACCGCTTTTCCGACCTTTTTGTGGCAACAGGTACGTCTTTTTCAATAATTTCTACTCGGCTGCTGCCTTGTTCAGATAAAAATATCCTCTCCTTGTAACTCTGGCTTCAAGATCCGGGAAAAGGAAGGCCGCAAGAGCGCATCCCTGTTTACTGTGAAGCTGAACACGTAAAATCGTGCTTGACGGGTATTTTTCACATGCTCCTTTATATGCTTTAGCAATAAGAGCCTTCACCCCATCGCCACCAAAATTCTCATCTCCTCTGAGGATCACGGTACAAAGCTTTCCGTCGACATCTCTTTTGATCAGAAACAGACCGCTGATCGTATCATTCACAACAAGAGCCGTGCTTACGTCATTGTCATAATCATCTATGTCTTCGGAAATGTCGATCTCATCGAGTATTTCGCCCGATCCTTTTGATTCCACCCACTCCCTCAGCTGCGTCTGACGTATTTCTTTAAGATATACAGCATTTTTCGTGCTCGCCTTTACAATAGGGAATCCCGAAAAATCATCGAGCTTCTTTTCGAACATAAAATTCTCGGAAAAAGAAAACTCAAATCCGTATTTTTCAAGCACGTAGCAAACCAGATTATAATCTTCCCCCAAGGGAACATCCGCGCGGATCGCTTCCGCACCCGCATCCTCAAGTATCTCGATAAGCTTTGAAAAAAGGAAGGTTCCGACATACATATTGCGTGATTCTTCCTTAACAAAAAAGAATCGTAAGTCAGCCACCACATGTTCCAGATGCTCATCATCGTACTCGCTTTCCATTCTGAAGAGGAGCACTCCGTCAGGAAAGCTGTTTTCATCATCCGTGTATCCGATCCCGTAGTAATCCGGATCTGCCCCGATCCGGATAAGTTCTTCGGGAGGAGCAAGCTCTATAAAATTCATTCTGTTTTCGGGTGTTACCGTTACTAACATAAAAAGCCTCCTGAAATTAAACTTGTCTTTTGGTCCGTGTCCAATCTGTATCCTGTATCGGTACAACCGATTCTCAATTAATCGATCGTTATACCTGAAAATCAGATTTTAAAAGGCTTTCCGTTTTTCATACGATACAGCTCTGCTCGAAACTGTGAGAGGATTTCAGATACCATGTCAAGCCTTTCGAGTCCCGAATCGGTGGTCGGATTGTGGTTATCAAGATATCCCTTACACTTGTCGATTGCAAGATTGTAGTAAGTTTCACGGACGTTGAGCTCAAGATCCCTGCTTCTCGAATTCTTGGCGGCCAAAACCGCTGCTTTCAGTTTCTTCATCTGATCACTGTCACGCAATCTCCACTTGTCACTCATCAGCTTTTCAATGATCGTATCCACTCTTCTGAGTTCTCCGAAATAAACATCATCCGTCTCGGTTTCATCAACATATTCATTGTCATAAAACCAGTCTTTTACCATCTTGTTGATGTTCTTTTCTCTTGCCCTGGCCATCAGCTTAAAGCCTCTTGTCTCCCTGACTGCCTTACGTGCCTGAGCAAACGATCTCATTCTCGCAAGGGCACCGTTCTCTTCCTGCATAAAAATGCCCTTCGGGAGTTCACTCAGTCCCGAACCTCTGTACGCATGCCCCGTCATCCCGTCAAACAGCGGTTTTTTCCTGATCTCATCGACCTCATCTTCTCTTTGCTGTGAAGTGTCTCCCTGATCCATGTTGACGCTGTGCTTTTCAGCGTTCAGGATGATCCTTGTCTGACCGCGGACCTTCTGCGGAGTAAACTGTAAAAACCAGTGTTCTGTATAAACAGAGCATACTGTCGTCGTGTTGACCTGACCCTGGATCCCTCTCAGGTCTATCTCTGCTTTTTCGTTTATAATATGTGTCGGTCCCGGAACAGGATCGTTCTGAATCATGTTAACCCTTGCAAATTTAACATCTTCCGGATACTTTTCCGCTACCTTGTCCATCAGCTTCTTGATTGCAACCGAAATTGCTACCGCTCCACGGCTGTGACCCTCTATAAGGAGATTTACGTTATATTTCGGATCGGCGTCTTTCCATTCTTGCGACTTGAAAACACCGTCGAAATACTCAAAACCGTAATTATTTATATACTCGACAAGACTATCTATGCTTGTCTTTCCCCAATCGAGTGCTCCGCCCAATGCCAGCGGTCCGGACATGTTATATTCGGTATATTCTTTTTCTTTTGTGGTATTTCCGACCGTAACAAGAGCCTTTTTCTTCTTTTTCCAAACACCGCCCAATGTACCCTGATCCCCAAGGATCTTTTCTCCGTAGGCCGCCTTAAATGCCTCGGTGTCAGGTTCTTTATCCTCTCCCTTAAAGCCCTTTTGTTGACTTCTGTAATTGGCAAATCCGGATCCCGCGATCCTCATGATGCAAACCGTACCACCCTCGTCCATATATTTCGTTCCGAGTGCATGGTGCAGAGGTACCTGAACCACGGTTTCTCCGTTTTCTTTTGTCACAAGACGCGGTTCAAGAGTAGTCTGGGTTGCGGCAACAGTCTGTTGCGTGGAAGTTGTCTGTGTCGAAACCGTTGCCTGTGATGTGGTCTGGGTTCTGAGATCTACCTGCGGGAGTGATTCAACACCCTCTTTCCTTGCAAGGGCATCAAACTTCTGAAAACCGTAATTTTGTCCCCTTGATCCGAAGATCGAACGTAAAACACTCCTGACCCGGTTCAGCTTCTGTCCTTTCTGATGAGGTGTCTGAGATGCCTGTTCGGGGTCATAATGACTGAGATTATAGTACTGCGTATGTTTTGATTCGTAAGACTTCTGTGAATCGGTACTGCGTTGATAATAGTGTTCCCGGATACTTCGCTCCTGCTCTTTCGAAAGACCTTCATAATGGATTATCCCATGATCTCCGTTTAAATGCCTCGTTTCACTCATGTTATCCTCCTTAACGGCGATTTTTCCGCTGTTGTTTCCTCATTCAACACTTCAACAAAGTAACAGACTTAAACCTATAAGCCGAAATATATTATATTATACCATTTTCCCTTCCGAATTCCATGCAAAACGATCGAAAATGATAATAAAAGACGAAAAAAGAGCGGCTTATAACAAATTAATGGGTATTCCAACTCATAAATAAATGGTACAATGATCAGAAGCGAGATCAAAGGAAGCGAAAAACAAAAATGATGTCCAAAGACAAAGAATCACAATTTAAGATGATGACTCAGACGAGCCCGTCCCGTTTGGTGCTGAAGCTTGGGCTTCCCACCACCGTAAGCATGCTTGTGACCACAATCTACAACATGGCCGACACATATTTTGTGAGCAGCCTCGGCACGAGTCAAAGCGGTGCTACCGGTATAGTTTTCGGACTTATGGCGATCATACAGGCAGTAGGATTTACATACGGTCACGGCGCGGGCAGCAACATCGGCCGTCTTCTCGGCGCGGATCGCACGGAAGAAGCCTGTAATTACGCATCGTCAAGCGTCTTTTTCGGACTGATCACGGGATTTTTGATCTCGGTAATCGGTCTTTTTCTTCAAACGCCTCTCATGAACCTGCTCGGAAGCACGGAGACCATCCTTCCTTATGCCATAGAGTACAGTTTTTATATTCTTCTGGCCGCTCCCGTCATGGTCCTTTGTTGCATTCTCAACAACATACTCCGCTACGAAGGAAAAGCAACATTCGCGATGTTTGGACTTGTTTCGGGCGGTCTCTTAAACATACTCGGTGATTTTCTGCTGATCAGGGTGTTCGATATGGGTGTTTCCGGAGCCGGAATCTCCACGGCAGTATCGCAGTGTATTTCCGCTGTGATCCTTATCATTCCGTTCCTTACCGGAAAAACCCAGTCAAAACTCTCATTAAAGAATGTATTCAGAAAGAAAGCGGAAGATTCTTCCTCTTCGGAGCGACGTTTTACGGCACCCGATGCTTTGGTTCTCGGAAGCATCCTCGCCATCGGTCTTCCCAGTCTAATGAGGCAGGGTCTCGGAAGTATCTCTACCATGATACTCAATTCATCAGCCAATCCCTTCGGCGACGCCGCGATCGCAGGCATGTCAATCGCATCAAAGGTTGTCAACTTTATCTTCTGCGTCGGGCTCGGGATAGGTCAGGGATTCCAACCTGTCGCCGGATTCAATTTCGGTGCCCGTAAGTTCAGCCGGGTTAAAAGCGCGTATCGATTCACCATGATCCTCGGGATGATCCTGCTCGGGACCATAGGCATTGTGGGCTGTCTGTTCGCAGAGCCTATCATTTCGTTATTCAGAGACGATCCCGATGTTATCGCGGTCGGCGTTCCCGCCTTGAGGTACCAGGCGGGCGTGATCTTTTTAATGCCCATTCAGGTCACAACAAACATGCTCTTTCAAAGCACCGGAAAGAGCGTGCGCGCCACGCTTCTCTCCGCCACAAGAAGCGGTCTCTTCTTTATCCCCACGATCCTCATCCTAAGCCGGGTCATGGGACTTGCGGGAATCGAGTGCTCGCAGGCTATCGCCGATGTGCTCGCTTCTCTGATGGCGATTCCGTTCGCAATACACTTTTTGAAATCTCTCCCCGAAGATGACTAACATGAGGTGGACCCTAGGGGACTACCTTGCGTTTATTTCTCCGCGTAATCCTTAAAAGCGATATCAAGATCGACATTCCCACTGATACCTTTTATTCTCCCCGACTCCGAGTACTGCAAGATCCCATACTCATAAGGAAACTTGACGTCACTAGAATACTCGGCATACCACTTTTCAATATTCTCAAGTCTTTCAAGATCTATGCCCGTGAGCATGTATCTGATATTGGCATAGATCATGGGCGTATATCCGGCTTTTCTTATTCTGTCACAGAACGCGATGCAGATGTCCGTACGCTCATCCATTGTGAGTCCGTTTGCTCTCGCATCGTAGGTCGTCACCTTCTCCGTATCAAACACCACGGGATACGTCACATCGTAGCCCTTGATCTTATCAAGGACGAAATCTGCTTCTTCTATCGCTTCGTCAACATTTATGGCTTCGGAGAAGAAGTACACTCCGACCTTAATGCCGTTCGCAAGCGCACCTTCAATATTGGCTTTATATTTCTCGTCAACGTCTAACGTCCCTTCAGTCATTCCTCTGAAACCGAGTCTGATGATCGCGAATTTAACTCCCTCTGCGGCGACCTTCTTCCAATCGATGTTTCCCTGGAATTTCGAAACATCTATACCTCTTATTGATATCTCGTGCCCGTCGCCGTCGTAGTAGATATAATTATTGGGGTCATCGGAATTAAGTCTTGAAAAATCATAATTTGCCATTTTGAGAGAATTATCGATCGGAACAAGAAGTCTCCTGCTGTCAAACCAATTGACGGGATAATAAAGTTCAGGCATTTCTTCCTGAGGAATTATCAGTTGTGACTCTCCGCTGTCGGCAAATCTCTTATGCACGAAAGAAGCATATTTTGCCTCCGCGATGCCGATCTCATTACCCGAAGGGATAAACGTGCCTTCAAGAGTTCCGAGAACATATCTGTCATACAGTCTCACGATTGTCGACCAGTGTATCCCATCTTCTGATATATCATATTGAAAATCGGCGAAAAGATCGGGCGTATTCCGCTCAAAATAGACCATCTCATCATAAATGCCGCTGTCAATCTTATAGTTATATCTTGCCCTTGCCGTCTGCGCGGTAAACACGACGTACGATTCTTCGCCGGTCTGCTCTTCATCGTATTCAAAATCAAACAGCCTCAGGATCTGCTTTTCGAGGTGGTCGCTCTCAAAAAGCTTAAAGCCTTCGCAGTCAAACAACCTGAGCATCGAAGGAATGCCGCTTCCGGCCGGAGGTGATCCCGCAAATACCAGATAATTGCCGGTACCGATCTTTATCATCTTCGGAACAAGATCGAGAAGATTCCCCGAAAGGTCGTATTCGGCCGGAAACAGGTACCTGCGTCCACTCTTCTCGACAAAGATCGCATTTCTTAACGTGACATCATTCGTATAATACTCATTTTTATATCCGACTGATATGCTCCCGTCCGTGAAAACAAGGTACTCCAGCCCGTCTCTTATCTCACTTGCGCATGTATAATTTCCCGAAATGATCGTCGAAGCGAGTGATTCCAGATTATCCCTGAATTTTTTCTTTTCGGATATAACCGCTTTGTCACCCGATTCGCTATTTATCGGAATACCTGAGCTTATTGTCTCCGTCGTTGAAGTCTCCGCCTGAGGATTCTCCTTGATAAACACAAAATAAGCGAGCAAACCTATTATGCAGACAAGCTCAACAAGTGCGAGTACAAGTAAAACCCTGCGGGTAAGCCGGCTTTGCTTGGCCTTGGGTCCGGATGTCAGCTGATCGATCTTTTCTTTGCTCTCGGCAAGGCTTTTCCTAAGCGTGGCTGCTTCTTCTTCCTTACCCTCGACCTCTTTTAAGAGGAGCTCCAGGTACTCTTTCGCATCCTTAAGTTCTTCTTCACGTGATGCTTTCCTTTGCCTGTCTGCTTCGTAAGCCTTTTGAAGATCCTCAAGATTGTTGTTCTCGTCCATTGATTTCTCCGTGAATTATATTCTGAGTCCGTATGACATTTAACGCCGGTCTCCCCTGTGATCAAACCTCTTCTCAGTCTGTGTCGGCAAACGACGCCTATGGTCATCTGCCCGAAATGATACCTATTAGGTTTCTCCCGATCGAGGCTCCGACGTTACCGCCGAGTCTCTTGCCGAACGCATTCCCGAAAAGCGAACTTCCGACACTGTTGCCGAGTTCTCTGCCGATCGTACCCGTCACAGTCTTTGCGGTGCTGGTAACGGCTTTACTCACCGCGCTCTGCTTTTTGCTCTTGGCCTTAAGAGCCTCCTTTTCGAGTCTCGCCTTTTCCTGCGCTGCCTGAAGCGAATTGTCCGTTACCCGGATCGCTCCACCCGAAGCCACGGGAGCTGCTCCTCTGTAAACCGTACTGTCGCTTGCCTGCGCCTGTGCCGCTGCGATCTCCTGTTTATGTCTCTCGAGAAATTCATATGCCGAATTCCTGTCAAAGAAATCGTTATATCTTGGATAAAGCATCGACCTCTTGGTGATCTCGTCCCTCTTCGCATCGTCGAGTGTTCCGAGTCGGCTCGAAGGAGGTGCGATCATCGTCTGCTCCACAACAGTGGGGATACCCTTCTCATCAAGCACGGACACGAGGGCTTCTCCCGTTCCGAGCTCGCCGAGTACCTTCATGGTGTCAAACGCGGGGTTCTCCCTGAAGGACTGCGCTGCAGCCTTCACGCCCTTCATCTCAGCAGGCGTATAAGCGCGGAGAGCATGCTGGATCTTGTTTCCGAGCTGAGCAAGAACTCCGTCCGGGATGTCTCTCGGGTTTTGAGTGATAAAGTAGATTCCGACACCCTTTGATCTGATGAGCTTTACTACCTGCTCGATCTTCTCGAGTAGCACCTTCGGAGCTCCGTCAAAGAGCATGTGCGCTTCATCAAAGAAGAATACCATCCTGGGTTTATCAAGATCACCCACCTCGGGAAGTGTCTCAAAAAGCTCCGACATGAGCCACAACATGAACATGGAATACATCCTCGGAGAAAGCATGAGCTTTCTGCAATCGAGAAGCTCTATTATTCCCTTGCCCGACGCATCGGGAAGCAGCCAGTCCGCGATATTGAGGGCAGGCTCTCCGAAGAAACTCTCCCCTCCCTCAGACTCGATTGAAACAATCGCACGTGTGATCGCGTTGAGGGATGCCGTAGCGATATTACCGTACTTCGAGCTCAGCTCCTTCGCATTTTCTCCCACGAAACCGATCATCGCCTTAAGATCCTTCAGGTCGATAAGGAGAAGTCCCTCGTCATCGGCGATCTTAAAGATGATGTTTAAGATATCGCTCTGTGTATCGTTAAGATCCATGATCCTCGCGAGAAGAACCGGACCCATCTCGGAAACGGTCGTGCGCAGAGGAAGTCCTGTCTGTCCGTACACATCCCAGAAGCACACGGGATACCCGCCGTACGAGAATCCTTTCTCGTAGAGTCCCATCGCACCGGCTCTGTCTTTCGTGCGCTCGGCATCGCCCGCATCGACCATGCTCGCGAGGTCGCCCTTAGCGTCCGCCATAAATACCGGAACGCCCAGCGCCGAAAACGATTCTGCGAGCACCCTGAGGGTCACGGTTTTACCGGTACCCGTGGCACCCGCAATAAGGCCGTGCCTGTTCGCCATTGAAGGGCGGATGCAGATGTCCGCACTCGCGTCTTTCGTAGTTCCGATGAGTATCATGCCGTTACTGATCATACCGAGACCTCGCTATTCTCCTGCACCTATCCGTGCGCAGGGATACTATTACGATAATTATATAATACGTGCATGCGAAATAAAAGGGTAAAGAATTTTACATACGGCTGTGACTGCCGCGTCGTACTTTCCTCGAACGCGCTCTCGCTCCAGTATTCGACGTAGCGGTACATAAGCGACTAAAATACAGCCGCTAAGTACCGACGTCTCATATGGGTTCTTGGAAAGCAGACGGGCGCGTCACAGCCTATTTACCAAGTCCAAATCCGTGTTTTAAATTTGAAACGCAGCATAACAGTAGCCGGAAGTGCACGGCATATGTTTTTCGGACATTGCGGGTCTCTTCGCTTAGCGATTCACGAGTACGTTAGTACGAAGTGAGAGCTTAGCGAGGCTAGGGGAACCCGCAAATGGAGCGCGAGCGGTGCCGAAAAATATATGCTGTGTACTAAGCCGGCTACGTTTGTAAATAATTAAAGCGTATAAAACCTATAGTTCTATACGCTCTTTATATCGTTCGTAATAGTTCACCTCGCGCATCCGGATACGAGCAGCTGCCTGAAATCCGCGATGTTCACAGGTTTAGAGTAATAGTACCCCTGCTGCTCATCACATCCTATGCCGGCAAGGAACGAGCTTTGATCGCTCGTCTCCACTCCCTCGCACAGCGACCGCATCTTAAGCTCCTTGGTCATATGCACGATATTGGTGATGATGATTTTCTCCCTGTCCCCGAGCTCGCGTGAGCGGAGGAAGCAACGGTCAAGCTTAATGACATCGATCGGAATCTGACTGAGTAGCATGAGTGACGAATAACCGGATCCGAAATCGTCCATGGAAACCTTAATGCCCATCTCATGGAACGCCGAGATGAATTCCATGACTCTCTCGGTACGTTCGGTACACATCGTCTCGGTGAGCTCGAACTCGAGGTACTCCGGCGGAACCTTGTAGGTGTCGCACAGATCTTTAACGTACTCGATGATGTCAAGATCCTTCATGTGCTGTCTCGAGACGTTCATCGAAACCGGAACAACACTCTCCCCGTTATCAAGTCTGCTTCTGAGGAAAGAAAATACTTCGTTGTATATGTAGTAATCAACGTTGATTATCTGCCTGCTCTTCTCAATGATCGGAATGAACTGATCGGGATAAACCATTGTTCCGTTCGGCTTGATCCACCTGACAAGAGCCTCAGCCCCGATGATCCTGCCCGTACCCGACTCGATCTTGGGCTGATAGTAAGCTTTAAGTTCATGGTTCTTGATGGCTTCGTCGATAGTGGAGATTATCTCAAGTTCACTGTCGATTTTAGACGCCATCTCCGGGAGAAAGAGAGTGACTGAATCGTTACCGTCAAGTTTGGACTGCTTTCGGGCAAGATTGGCATTTGAAATGGCGGTTTCAACGTTGATCCCCTTCGCTTTAGCGTCGATAAAGAACACACCGGCCGTCATACGGATCCTTTCGCAAGAGAACTCTTTGCGAAGGATCTGTTCGATATATGAAATTGACGCTTTTATCTCTTCAAGGAAAACTATTTCGTCGCCATCGGCACAGAACCTGGCGCAGACAATGTTATCGGACACAACCCTGGCGCCTCCGAGAAAACCTTCTCCGCCCGACGAAAACATCTCGGACATTCTTGCAAGCAGCTTGTTGCCCCTTCTGTACCCGTAGGTATCGTTAAAGTACTTGAAATGCTTGATGTCCGAATAGACAATAGCTATAGAAGCTTCTTCCGGCATGTCACTGACAGCCTTCTTAAGCCTTGGAACAAATTCCTCGTAATTTTCCAACCCCGTTAATAGATCGCTCACAAAAAACCCCTCCGCTTTTTGTGTATTTATACTGTACTTATTGTATAATGAACTCCGGCTTTCGTCAAGTAAAAAATCGCCAAAAATCAGCGTTTTCTGCGGAACGGGATTATGTGGCTATACTTTAGCATTGCATAATAATGGCGATTTCATTCCTTTTTTGTGAACTTTTAACCACGAATTTGTGTCTGTTGCAATATGTACCCGTAAATCTGATACCGCCGTTTCATCCGTAGGCGATAATATCGACACACAGCGAAATGACAGCCGAAAGTACGATCAAAAGAATCGGCGATATCTTTTTCTTTCGGATCTTCTTGTAGAGCACACTGACCGCTGCCACTACAGCGATGATCACCGATCCGAGGATATTGATATCAAGCTTCTCTCCTCCCACCCCGAAAAGTGTGGAAAGTCCCATCGTTACCGCTGTCGACATGATGAGTGCAACCACTCCGGGTCTGACTCCCTCAAGGAAGGCATTAACGCCCTTGCGCTTCATAAACGTTCGCATGACCGATGCGATAAGAAACATGATAAAGAAGGCGGGCATTATAACGCCGATTGTTGCGAGGATAGCACCAAACACTCCGCCCTGCGAGAACCCGACAAACGTCGCCATATTGACGGCAATAGGACCGGGAGTTGATTCCGAAACGGCGATAAAATCCATCATCTGCGTGTCCGTGAGCCAGCCGTTTGAAACAACGGTCTCCCTCACAAGCGAGATCATTCCGTAGCCGCCTCCGAACGAAACGGCTCCGATCTTAAGGAATGAAAGGAAAAGTTGCAGGTAGATCATTTTTCGGCACCTCCTTCCTTTTGGGAAGGCTCCGGATCAAGGTGTCCTGCTTCCCGCGCCGGCTCGCATTCCGTCAAGCCGGCAGGCTTTCTTAATGAAGTCAATGCATATACAAACAGCCCCACGCATCCGCATGCAAGGATACAGATAACCGAGGAGAATCCGATCCCGAAGATATAAAAGCTTATGAACAACGCGACCACCGCGCCAAAAATAACATAGGTTATCGGTTTCTTTTTGAGCCCTTTAAACATCCTGAGGCCAGCCGAAAAGATCAGGTAAACAACGCACGCACGGATGCCTTCAAATGCGTACTGCACATACCTGAACTGCATGAATCTGTCAAAGAAAAGCGAGATCACGGTGATTATGATGACAGATGGGAGCACTACCCCGAGTGTCGAGGCGAGCGAACCGAAGAATCCGGCCTGCCTGTAGCCGATAAACGTAGCGCTGTTTATGGCGAGCGGTCCGGGTGTCGATTCTCCGATCGCGATTATATCAAGAAACTCTTCATGTGTGAGCCACTTCCGTCTGCCCACAAACTCTTCTTCAAGCAGAGCGATCATTGCGTAACCGCCGCCGAACGTGAACGCGCCTATTTTAAGGAACGTGAGGAAGAGCGTAAGTACAGGCTTTCCTTTACTCATTTTCCGACCCTCATCTTTCAAAAATTTCCTCCCGCATTTACCGATGCGGGAGGGATCGTATCTTATTTTCAATTTTCGGTTCCGAGTTATTTTTCAAACAAGAGATCTCTCATCACGGGATGAATCGTGCCGTAGGAATAGCCATAGTTTCTGACATGGATCATAAACACGAGTGAGAGATGTTCCTCAGGGTACATGATCGTAGCGGCACCCGCAGCTCCGTCCCATCCGAAGACACCGGGTTTTGCGGGAGATCCGAGAAGCTCCGGTTCCAGGAGGATCTGCATTCCGACACCGTAACCGTAACCGAGTCGACCCATGGTATTCTTGATATCCTCACGGCTCTCGGGTCCCAAAAGGTTGGTCCTTATGGTGTTAATGCTCTGCTCCGACAGAATCCTCTTGCCGCTCTTCCCGACACCGAAGCATGCAAGCGCATCAGCAAGAAGCGAGTAGTCGCAGGAAGTGCTCATAAGACCGGCTCCGCCGCTTTCGTAGCTCTCGGAAAGCTGATAGCAACACTCAGGTCCCATCGGAACGATTTTACCCTCATCATTGCAGATGTACTGACGTGCCATGAGAGCATCGGTATTAACGGGCTTAGCAAAGTGTGTGTTCTTCATACCGAGCGGTTCCCAGATATTTTTCTTCAGGTAATCCCCGAAGCTCATCCCCGAAACAACCTCAATCACTGCCGCGATGACGTCGTGGCTTAAGCTGTAAAGGAAATGCGTACCGGGCTCAAATTCGAGAGGAGACTCAACAAACGAATCAACGATCTGTCTTGTGGTTGCCTTTTGCCCGTACTCCTTAAGGACCCGAACAATCCCGGGACGTTCGAGGTTATAATCAAGACCCGACTGCATGGAAACAAGATGCTTGATGAGCATCGGTCCGCAGGGAGCCACGCCTCCGTCTGATGTCTTCGCCGTAAGATTTCCATAGGCAGGCAGAAACTTCGCAACATCATCCTCAAGTGAGATCTTTCCCGCCTCAACAAGCTGCATGAGAGCTGTCATCGTCTGGATCTTCGTCATCGAGAATACAAGGTATCTTGTATCGTCTCCCACTTTCACATTGTGAACGGGATCGGCATACCCCTTTAGGTATCTGTATATTTCTTCATGGTCCTTATTGATTCTGACGTCGATCGAAGGGATTCCCTGCGACTCCAGGCTGTCCAGATATTCGTCAAAAAGCTTCTTGTTCAATGCGATTTCTCCTCTCTGTTTATGCTTTTCCTGTCAAACTCGCGAATTGCTTCGCAATTTGCTCGTTATAAAGCAGATCGCTTCGCGATCCTGCTGGTACCGAGCTTGAACCCGGCACCAGCGAAAAGCTTCTCCCACCACCTAAAGGTGGTGGGTTATCTTTTTGCTTTATAAATCACAGCTCTTTTTAATACACTTTCATTATATGTCTCCGTAAAGAATTCTTCTTATCACTTCTTGGGGTTATCCTTATCCTTTTTTGCAACTGTTTCTCTGCCTTAGTGTCAGTGCCCTGTAATCACTTACACTTAAAGCCTATTGATGCATTCTCTCACTCCACACTCTTCAGGGCCTCCGCCATGTTGATGCGGCTGAGCCTCCTCCTCATCATGAGGTTCACGAGGAATGTAAAGAGGAATGTTAGCACGATTGATATCGCGTACGTAAAAAGGGTTCTGATCGATTCGAACGCAATGAGTTCGATCTTTATCCTGCTCATAACAAAGTTGTGCAGGGCGATTCCGAGCGGTATCCCGACTACCGCACCGCACAGCGTCATGATCAGATTCTCGCGGAACACGTACTGCGACGTCTCGAAGTTTTTGAATCCGAGAACCTTGATGGTCGCAATCTCTCTGATCCTCTCGAGGATGTTGATGTTCGTCAGATTAAAGAGCACGATAAAATCAAGCGCCGCCGCACACCCGATAACGAGCATGACAACGTACTTCATGCTATCGAGCATCGAATTGACACGCTTTAACATCTCATCCGTCAGTGAGATGCTGACAGTCTTGCCGTAGGAGGCGACCTTCGATCCTGCCTCATAAACGTCAGTTCCGTCTTTAAAATTCAGGTACGCAACCTTCCTCTCAACCTCGGGAAGAAACTTCGCGAGAGAACCCGTGGTCGTGTAGATGTAGTTGTAGATGACGTTCTCATAAACGCCCGAGATATCGAGGTCCACGTCATAGCGGTCGCCCACCTTAACGCTTATATGATCGCCCTCGAATAACCCGTAGGCATCCGAGAGATTCTTGCTGATGAAACATGACCCTTCGGCGGGTGGAGCGAGTGTCACGCCATCACTGTGGAAATCGACCATGTCATTGAGATCATCGAAGCTGTCAACCGCGATCAGGGTCACTGTTCCTGTGGAATGTTCGGTCGTGCAGGACGCGGGTCTGCTGTAGAGGAATGTGCACTTGTCGATCACGTC
>JAEEGL012330443.1_pt1 | contig 22110 bp, 17 predicted proteins | sample 9134231 | NCBI WGS metagenome assembly JAEEGL01 (sample SAMN16246548, study PRJNA631951) | gut metagenome | biome: gut microbiome; feature: rumen; material: fiber-attached | host: Bos | place: Iran: Karaj | collected 2018-10 | reverse complement strand
AACTCAGACGTTCTTGGTTCTGCTAAGGGTTGGGCTGGTGCCTTCCTCTTCAACCCCAAGGCTAAGGAGGCCCTCGATAAGTTCTATGCTCGCGAGGATACCCTGTCATTAGGTATCTGTAACGGATGCCAGCTGATGGTGGAACTCGGTCTGACTGGTGCCAAGGGCGCTAAGATGCTGCACAACGACTCTCATAAGTTCGAGAGCGAGTTTATCTCGTTGAGCATTCCTCAGAACAACAGCGTGATGTTCGGCTCACTGAGTGGCAATAAACTTGGTCTTTGGGTCGCTCATGGCGAGGGTAAGTTCCACCTGCCTGAGGCTGAGAGTGCGTATAACGTGATTGCCAAGTACAACTATGCTGGCTATCCCGCTAATCCTAACGGATCTGATTATAATGTGGCAGGTATCTGCTCTGCTGATGGTCGTCATCTCTGTATGATGCCTCACCTGGAGCGTGCCGTATTCCCCTGGCAGAATGCCTGGTATCCCGCTGACCGCAAGAACGATGAGGTCACCCCATGGATCGAGGCCTTCGTTAATGCACGTAAGTGGGTTGAAGCTCATAAGTAATGAACATATACTGGGATTCGTTTAAAACCTTCTTTAAGATTGGCATATTCACCTTGGGTGGTGGATATGCCATGATACCTTTGATAGAGGAAGAGGTGGTGAACAAGAAACAATGGGTGAAGAAGGACGAGATGCTCGACCTGATTGCCATTGCCCAGAGTTGTCCTGGTGTCTTCGCCATCAACATCGCCACCTTCATCGGCTATAAGTTACGCAAGACGCGTGGCGCCATCGCCACCACCATTGGCACTGCCCTACCCTCGTTCCTCATCATTCTGGCCATCGCCATGTTCTTCAGCCAATTTAAGGATAATCCCTATGTGGCAGCCATCTTCCGAGGCATCCGTCCTGCGGTGGTAGCACTCATCGCTGTTCCAACGTTCAACCTCGGCAAACGGGCGAAGCTCAACTGGTACACCATTTGGATCCCCATTGTCTGTGCCCTGCTTATCTGGGCGCTCGGCGTTTCACCTATTTATATTATAATAGTAGCAGGACTTGCGGGGTATCTCTGGGGGAAGTTTTTTCAAGGAGTTCAAGACAAATGATATTTCTCAGTTTATTCATCACATTCTTCGAGATTGGGCTGTTCGGCTTTGGTGGGGGCTACGGGATGCTCTCACTGATTCAGCACGAGACGGTGGAATCGCACCACTGGCTCTCTACGGCTGAGTTTACCGATATCGTCGCCATCTCGCAGATGACCCCTGGCCCTATCGGTATCAACTCCGCCACCTATTGCGGCTATACCGCCATCCACAATGCAGGCTATGGTCATGCGATGGCAGTTCTGGGTTCTGCCACTGCCACCTTCGCCCTGGTACTCCCCTCACTCATCCTGATGATCCTGATTGCGAAGCTGTTTATGAAGTACATGAACACCCCGCTGGTACAATCGGTATTCAAAGGACTGCGGCCCGCTGTGGTGGGCTTGCTCGCTGCTGCTACCTTGCTGCTCTGTAACAAGGAGAACTTCTCCACCCCCTTCGAGAACCTCTGGCAGTTCTGTATCAGTTGTGCCCTGCTCGTCGCCACTGCCTTCGGCACAGGCTACCTGAAGATCAACCCCATCCGGATGATCTGCTACGCCGCCTTTGCCGGTCTGCTATTACTTTATTAATCCAATTTTCATACATGGTCGAACTTTGTAGTCATGTAATTACCAGTTACTCGAAATATATCAGGGGAATGGGCAACAATAAATGTTGCAGGTGTTCCGTTTATATAGTTAGTGAAGAGATTCTTTAGGCTAATTATGAGCATGATGCTCTTGTTGTTCTGTCTGTTGGCAGAGGCGCAAGAGTATGTGGATCTGACTGCTGAGCAAGTCAGGATCGGTCAGCAGTTGCCCGTCTTCACTTGGCAGAAGCAATTGGGGCCTCACTTTGACGACTCCGTCTATGTGGTCAGTATAGCCTATCCAGAGTTTATCGATATGTCAGCAGATGATATCCGTCGCTATCAGCAGATCAGCGATGGAAAGCCCTTGCCAGAGATGCCCGTCGTGAACCAGTCGGTGGGTGTTTCGAGGAAACGGGGTGTGCTCGACGTGTCGTTTGTGCCTTTGGTCTTCAGAAACGGGAAGTACCAGAAGCTGGTGAGCTTTAAGTTGGAGGTGGATCAGACCGCCTCGCCCATGCGGGCACCCCTTCTACTCAGCAGGGGAACTCGTAGCAACTCTGAGCGCTATGTGGAGCACTCGGTATTGAGGGAAGGTACTTGGGCGAAGATCCGTGTTGCGGAAAGCGGATTCTACCAGTTGACGGAGGCGCTTATCCGCAAGGCAGGCTTCTTGGATCTGAGTAAGGTGAAGGTGTATGGCTATGGAGGTGCCTTGCAACCAGAACGTCTGACGGGGGATTACCTCACGGAGACGGACGACTTGAAGGAGGTGCCTACCTGTACGATAGGCGACAAACGGGTGTTCTATGCCGTTGGCCCTGTGACGTGGGCCTCGAAGGATACCCTTCAGCGCACCCGTAATCCCTATTCCGACTATGGCTATTACTTCCTGACAGAGAGTGATGGCGAGCCGCAAGCGATTGACAGAGAGACACTTGTCGCCACCTATTACCCCTCGAACAACGACTACCACTCACTCTATGAGGTCGACGACTATGCCTGGTATCATGGCGGCAGGAATCTCTTTGATAAGACACTCTTTGCCATCGGTAGCGCCCAGACCTATACCCTTGCTGCGAAAGGTACGACGGGAAGACTCGCTGTTGCCCTGACGGCCGATGCCAGTTTCGAGGCTACGGTAGAGGTGAATGGCACCATGGTGGGTACGATCTCCAAGACGGTATCACTCGATGGTTACTCAAAGGCTGATGAGCAGGTGTGGGAATACCCCTTGGAGGGATTGCTGAAGGAAGAGAACACCATCCGGATGACCCAGACATCAGGCGGAAACGTCCGTCTCGACTATCTCGCCCTAGCTTATGACACCACCGACGATGTGCCTGATTTCCAGACGGTTAGTCTTCCAGAGCCAGAATTCGTCTATCAGATTACCAATCAGGATCATCATAGCGACGGCCCTGTGGACATGGTGATCATCATCCCCACCACACAGAAGCTGTTGGCCCAGGCCGAGCGCATCAAGGCCCATCACGAACAACAGGATGGTCTGAGGGTGCAGATTGTCCCTGCAGATGAGCTGTACAACGAGTTCTCAAGTGGTACGCCCGATGCCACCGCCTATCGTCGATATATGAAGATGCTCTACGACAGGGCCCAGACAGATGGCGACCAGCCCCGTTACCTATTGCTCTTCGGCGATGGAGCCTGGGATAACAGGATGCGTTGTGCGGAGTGGAGTGACTATGATCCTGACGATTTCCTGCTCTGTTATGAGAGCGACAACTCGTTCAGTTCCGTCAATTGCTATGTCAGCGATGACTTCTTCTGTCTGCTCGATGATGGAGAGACGATAGAACAACGCCATGAGGGCGCCAAGACCTATCTGGGTAAGCCCGATGTGGCTGTAGGTCGCTTCCCAGTCAGAACGATGGAAGAGGCAACGATTATAGCAGACAAGACCATCGGCTATGCCCATAACGACTATGCTGGCGCTTGGCAGAACACCATCTGTGTGATGGGTGACGATGGTAATGACAATGCCCACATGATCACTGCCGATAAGGTGGCCACACTGGTAGAGAACAACTATCCTGGTTATCTCCTGAAGAAGATCTACTGGGATGCCTATCCGCGTGTCTCCTCGTCGACGGGTTACAGCTATCCCGATGTGACCAGACTCATCAAGCAGCAGATGGCCTCTGGGGCGCTGATGATGAACTATAGCGGACATGGTGCTCCCTATGCCTTCTCCCACGAGCTGGTGATGAAACTCGCAGATTTCGAGGAGGCCACGTCGATGCGACTGCCCTTGTGGGTGACGGCTTCGTGTGACATCATGCCTTTCGACGGACAAGAGGAGAATATCGGTGAGACGGTGATGCTGAACAAACGGGGTGGTGGTGTGGCCTTCTTTGGTACAACACGAACGGTCTATGCTGCGTATAACGAGGTGATGAACCTGGCTTTTACCAACTATGTGCTGACACCTGGCAACACTATCGGAGAGGCGGTTCGTCTGGCCAAGTGCGATCTGGTGAGTCAGGGCAGCGACACCACGCCTAATAAGCTGCAATATACCCTGTTGGGCGATCCTGCCCTGCGTCTGGCTTGTCCGACGGCACAGGTTGTGATCGACAGCATCAACGGACAACCAGCTAACGCGGGTATCACCTTGCAAGCCGCTTCGGTGGCAACGATCCGAGGCCATATCGCCGACTCTCAACTCAATGGTGTGATAACAGCTACCATACGCGATGCAGAGGAGGTTATCACCTGTAGGCTGAATGATGAATCCTCAACGGGTGCAGAGGAACCGTTTGTCTATACCGATCGTACGAAGACGCTCTATCATGGCTCCGACAGTATCATAAACGGTGTGTTCCGTTTTACGTTTGCCGTACCCCAGGATATCAGCTATAGCGACGGACTAGGACAGATGATCCTCTATGCCGTCAATAGCGACAAGACCCTCACTGCTCATGGTGAGAACAGCAGTTTTATGCTCAATGGCAGTGGGAGTGTGAAGAACGACTCCATCGGTCCGTCGATCTACTGCTATCTGAACGCCAAGTCGTTCACGAATGGCGACAAGGTGAACACCACGCCCTATTTCCGTGCGGAGCTCTATGACGAGAACGGCATCAACGCCTCAGGCAGTAGTATCGGGCATGACCTGGAACTTGTCATCGAACAGCTCTCAGGATCTGGTATGCTGCCGAGGACGTATAACCTGAACGACTACTTCGCCTACGACTTTGGCGACTATCGCAGCGGATCGGTGGGCTTCAGCATCCCAGAGCTCAGCGAAGGACAGTATCGACTCCTGTTCCGTGCTTGGGATATACTCAACAACTCCTCTACCTCAGAGCTCATCTTTACGGTGGAGAAAGGGCTGGAGAGCGACTTCAACGTGATCTGTACGAAGAATCCAGCCACCACAGGAACGACCTTTATCATGACCCACGATCGTATGGGTAGTGAGGTCCACGTGACCCTCGATGTGTACGATCTCTCAGGGCGCCAGCTCTGGACGCATGCAGAGTCGGGCATATCCGCTGACGGGACCTATACCATCGACTGGGATCTGTGTATCGATGGTGGTAGTCGGATGCAGACGGGTGTCTATCTCTGTCGTTTTCAGTTGGATGGCGGAGCGACGAAGACTGTTAAACTGATTGTGCTAAGCAATAATTAAGCGATAGAAACGTTATATTAAAAATATAAAGGGAAAAAAGTAACAAGGTAAAAGAGTAAATAATATAAAGAAATATAGAATATGAAGGAAAATAGAATAAAGACGAAGGTGACTGGGTGGGTGAAATGGTGTTTGCCTTTTTACCTTCTTTCCTTTTTGCCCTTAAACCTACAGGCTCAGGACGATAAGAACGGCATGTTCAATCCCGTGGAGCATGCTGTCATCTCACAGACCATCGCGCCAGATGCCCGTGGGGCTGGTATGGGTGATGTGGGTGCTGCTACCGATCCTGATGTGAACTCACAGTACTGGAACCCTGCCAAGTATCCCTTCTGCATCAGTAGGGCTGGTGTGGCGCTGAACTACACCCCTTGGCTCCGTCAGTTGGTCAACGATATCGACCTCGCCTATCTGGCAGGTTACTATCGCATCGGCGATTACTCAGCCGTCAGTGCTTCTCTGCGTTACTTCTCTCTGGGAAAGGTCTATGCCGATGATGGTATGACGGTTAATCCCTATGAGATGTCGATCGATGCAGCGTACTCGCTGATGCTTAGCGAGCATTTCTCTCTGGCTGCTGCCCTCCGCTGGATCTATAGCGATCTGCGCTATGACTACAGTGAGGACTCCAAGCCTGCTTCGGCCTTTGCGGCTGACTTGGCGATGTATTACAACAATTACGTGATGCTGGGTAGTCGTGAGTGTCAGGTGGGAGTGGGAATGAACATCTCCAATGTCGGTAGTAAGATCTCTTACTATGGCGACGATGAGAGTCAGTTCCTGCCAGCCAACCTGCGTCTGGGTGCCTCGCTGATGGTTCCTGTCGACGAGTATAACCGTTTCTCGATCTCTGCCGATGCCAACAAGCTGCTGGTGCCTACTGTTCCCAAGCAGGAGGATGGTGAGTCGAACAGCGATTATCAGGATCGTGTACGTCGCGAGTACAGTGATATCAGTGCCATCAGTGGTGTGTTCAAGAGTTTCTCCGATGCCCCTGGCGGCTTCAGTGAGGAGTTGGATGAGATCCAGTGGAGCGTGGGTGCCGAGTATGTGTACCACGATCAGTTCTCTCTCCGTGCAGGATATCACCATCAGGCCGAGTCGAAGGGTAACCTGAAGTACTTCACCGTTGGTGGCGGATTCAGGATGAGTGTGTTCTCGCTCGATGTGGGTTATGTCATCTCTACAGCCCGCTCGAATCCTCTAGACCAGACGTTGCGCTTTACCCTGGCCTTCGATATGGACGGAATCAAGGATCTATTTAAAAAGTGAAAAAGTTATGAAGATAAGAGTAGGAATGGGCTATGATGTCCATCAGTTAGTGGAAGACCGCGACCTCTGGATGGGCGGTATCAAGATAGAACATAGTAAGGGACTTCTGGGGCATAGCGATGCCGACGTGCTGCTGCATGCCATCTGTGATGCCCTGCTTGGAGCCGCCAATATGCGTGATATAGGCTACCACTTCCCTGATACGGCAGAGTTTACCGACGGTATGGACAGTAAGGTGATCCTGAAGAAGACCATCGAACTGATTGCCACGAAAGGCTACCGTCTGGTGAATATCGACGCTACCATCTGTGCCGAGCGTCCGAAGATGAACCCGCACATCCCAGAGATGAAGGCGTGCATGGCGCAGATCATCGGCTGCGACGAGGATGATATCTCCATCAAAGCGACAACTACCGAGAAGCTGGGCTTCACGGGTCGTGAGGAGGGCATCAGCGCCTATGCCGTTGTGCTGATAGAGAAATAAATGATGAGAACCATATACCGGATGACTCTGGCGATCGCCTTGTTGCTCCTGACAATGACGGAGACGCAAGGCCAGCCTTTGCATGTGGTTATCCTTGGCGACTCCAACACGTTTATCGGAGGTGATGCCTGCGACCAGCCGCGTGGATGGAACAAATGGTTCAAGGAGGCCTTTGCTCCTGCCTCCTGCCGTAGTTATGCGCGAAGTGGAGCCACCTGGTCGAATACGAAGGTGACGAAGCGCAATACGACGGAGAATATCGGGGTGCTGGGCAACGATAACGTCGTCTATAACCAGATAGAGCGCTTGAAAGATGCTTGTCAGCAGGGAGAACAACCCACGCCCGATCTGATCATTATTAGCGCTGGCACCAACGATGCGTGGTTCGTCTCTCAACGTCCGCAAGTCTTTGCCCAGACCGTTGAGGAGGCTTTTGCTGATGAGGCGATGGTCTTCAGACCAGCGAATGAGGTCTTGACGTTGGCGGAGTCGGTACGTTATGGTTGTGAGTTGCTGAAGACCGCCTTCCCTGAAGCACGGATTATTCTGCTCACGCCATTGCAGGCTACCAAGGCAGATGCTCAGTCGATAACGAAGGCTGGCGACATCATTGAGGCTTGTGCCCGTCGTATGGCTTTGGGTGTGATCCGTCTGGATCAGGAGGGTTGTATCAAAGTGGCTGACCAGCGTTCTGTCAGGAAGTACACCACCGATGGCGTACATACCAATGTGGCTGGGGCACGCTATAATGGGTTGCTGGTGGCCCGTCGTGTGAAAGAAATGATAAAGAAGTAATATATAAATAAGGTGTAAGATGGTATTCTCGGATTTATTCTTCCTGTTCTCCTTCTTGCCGGCCTTCGCCCTGTGCTATCTCATCGGGGCGTGGATCGACTGGCGGATCCTGTCCTCTGGGACGGAACGGAGTCAGCAGGCCAAGAATCTGATGCTGGTCATCTTCTCCCTGATCTTCTATGCCTGGGGCGAACCCGTCTATGTGTTCCTGATGTTCGGCTGTGTGGTACTCAACTATCTCGCGGGTCGTGGCATCGGTGCCTTGAAGGGTGGTGGTCGGAAATGGGCCTTGATAGCTGGTTTGGTAGGCAACTTGTTGATTCTGGGCACCTTCAAATACTTAGGTTTCTTCGTGGCTACTCTGGCCGATGCGGGTATCGTGGTGGCGGCTCCAACCATCGCCCTGCCTATCGGTATCAGCTTCTATACCTTCCAGAGCATTTCTTATCTGGTGGATGTCTATCGCGGCGAGTCGCCTATGCAGCGACGTTTCATCAACCTGCTGCTGTATATCTCGATGTTCCCCCAGCTGATAGCTGGTCCTATCGTTCGTTATGGTACGGTGGCTCATGAGATCAGCGATCGACGGGTGACATCCTCTGATCTTTACGACGGCATCTATCGCTTCCTGATTGGACTGGGTAAGAAGGTGATCATCGCCAACCAGCTGTCGGAGATCTCCGACCAGTTCCTGGTGAATGGCTTGGGCGACCTCTCTACCACGGGTTCGTGGATCGGTGTAGTGGCCTTTACCTTCCAGATCTATTTCGACTTCTCGGGATATAGTGATATGGCCATAGGTTTAGGACGTTGTCTGGGATTCCATTTCAACGAGAACTTCGACCATCCCTATTGTTGTCGTAGTATCACTGAGTTCTGGCGTCGTTGGCATATCTCGTTGGGAAGTTTCTTCCGCGACTATGTCTATATCCCCATGGGTGGTAACCGTCGTCATCAGCCTATTAATATCCTGGTGGTGTGGTTCCTCACAGGTATGTGGCATGGGGCCAGCTGGAACTTCATCATCTGGGGTGTCTACTTCGGTTTGATTGTGATGATTGAGAAATACACGCTGTTGCGTATCATCAACTATGTGCCGCGTGTGTTCCTACATATCTATAGTATGGCACTGGTCATCATTGGCTGGGGCATCTTCTATTTCGACGATTTCCAGTCGATGCTGCGTTTCTTCCGTTCGTTCTTCGGATTAGACGGACGCTTCACCGATTTCATCTCCCAGAGTGCACTCACCGATCATTTCTGGCTTTGGATTGTGGCCCTGCTGTTCTGTATGCCTATCCGCAGGATGCTGCCTGATCATGTGCTGGTGCGCCTGACCCTCTCGTTGGTGGTGCTGGTGCTGAGTGTGGCCCTCTTGGTGGGTGCCACGAATAATGCGTTTATCTATACACGTTTCTGATATGCAAAAGAGATATACATACATACTGATAGGACTGATGCTCTTCCTCTTGCTGGCTGATGCACAGGCACAACCTGTACGCCGCGGACGCAGAGGCATCATCGTCTATGGCTCTGGCAAGCAGACACGTGCCGTAGAACCTTTTGGGGCAACCCTGGCGCAAGGTAAGCAGTATGCCGAGGTGGTCAACCGTTACCGTTCGCTCCTATCGCCCGATATCCGTGTGTATGGCATGCCCATCCCCAGTGCCATCGCCTTCTATTGTCCTGAGAAGGCCCGTAAGTGGACGGGGGATGAAGGCAAGGCGGTTGCCTATCTGCTGAACCAGTTGGCAGAGGGGGTTATCCCTGTGCCTATCGTAGATACGTTAAAGGCTCATAGCAACGAACCGATCTATTCGCGTACCGATCATCACTGGGCTCCGCTGGGGGCTTATTATGCGGCTCGTGAACTGGCTTCTGCAGCTCAGGTGCCTTTCCGCGATCTCTCGTCCTACGATACCATTACCATCCGTAACTATGTAGGAACCATGTACCGTTTCTCACGCGTGGCAGCTGTCAAATATGCCCCAGAGGAGTTTGTCTATTATAAGCCGCGCGATATTGCGTATACCACCACTATTACCCGCTATCTGTTAGGAAGGGATGGGAGTGTTGTTGGTGCAAAGGAGCCAGAGGAATCGCCTTTCTTCTACGAATTCTCCGATGGTAGCAGTGGGGCTTATCTCACCTTTATGCATGGCGACTCCAACAATACCCAGGTGCGAACTGCAACTAAGAACGGACGACGCTTGCTGATTCTGAAAGACAGTTTTGGCAATGCCCTCCCGAGTTATCTGTTCTATTCGTTTGAAGAGATCCATGTGATAGATAGTCGTTATTTCCCTGATAACATCCTGTACTATATCCAGAATAACCAGATTACCGATGTGGTGTTCTGCAATAATATCATCCATGCCTCGATGGCGAAGATTCAGGAGAATCTGCTCCGTTATTTAGAGCAGGAAGGTCTGAAGGAGGCGTCGACGGAAGAAGTGGTTGAACCAGATGAGGAAGAGATTGAAGAATTAGAAGAATGATACGTGAACGGATATACATAACAATCGTTGTCCTTGTGGGACTGGCCGTGGCGGTGGTGTTCAACACCTTCCCACGTAGCATCTTCTCTGCCTTGGAGAAGCGCGAGCTGGCCTCCTTCCCGGAGTTCTCCTGGGAGCGTCTGGCCGATGGTTCGTTTACCCGCGACGTGTCCTCTTGGTTCAGCGACAGCGAACCTTATCGCGATGTGTTTATGGAGGTGAGCATGCATCTGAAGGACTGGATACGCATATCCACTCCTGGCGAGCAGATAACCTTCCATGCCTCCACCAGTTCCTTCCCAGAGAGCAGCGTCAGTGCTGTCCCTGACAGCATTGGCGACATAGCAGACATGGTTGAGTCAGATAGTCTGGGTGGGCCTGAGATCATCGATGGTAGTGCGAAGATTGCCAATGCAGGTATTATCATCGTGGGCAGTGGGCCTGATGTACGGGCCCTGATGGCCTTTGGTGGTACGGGCAAGGGAAACACCGCCTATCCCGATGCGGCCAACCTTTATTATAATACCTTCAATGGCTCTGTACGCGTCTATTGTATGATCATCCCTACGGCTATCGAGTTCTATTGTCCTGAGAAGGTACGCTCACATACCCGTTCGCAGAAAGCCACCATCGATAACTTCTATGCCCATCTGACAGCTGGTGTGAAGGGTATCGATGCCATCTCGGCGTTGGCTCCCCATACCAGTGAGGCGATTTACCTGCGTACCGATCACCACTGGGCACCCCTTGGCGCCTATTATGCCGCCCGTGAGTTTGCTGCTGTGGCTGGTGTACCTTTCCGCGACCTCTCGTCGTACGATCAGAAGGTCATCCACCGCTATGTGGGAAGTATGTATGGCTATTCTCAGGATATCGCCGTGAAGAACGCCCCAGAGGATTTTGTCTATTATGTGCCGCGTGGCATCGACTACAGTGCTACCTACATCACCTACACCATCGATGAGGAATACCACGTCACGTCAGAGTCGAAACCCCGTAAGGGGCCCTTCTTCTATCATCAACGCGACGGAAGCGGTAATGCCTATTGCACCTTTATGGGCAGCGATACGAAGATTACCCAGGTTCGCACGGGAACACATAACGGACGACGTGTCCTCATCCTCAAGGACAGCTTTGGCAATGCCATCCCTGGCTATCTTTTCTTCTCGTTTGAAGAGGTACATGTGGTCGATTATCGTTACTTTACCAAGAATATGACATCATATGTGGAGGATCATCAGATTACCGATATCCTCTTTGCCAACAACGTCTTCTCGGCTTGTTCACCGCATACAGGTCGTACTTATGCCCGCTTCCTCACCCAGAAGGGAGGCATTGTCGTGCATCATAAGACGGATAGCGTGCCTGCGAACCCGTCCGACTCTCAAAATGAACAGCAGGATGCGAAACCTGTTGCTCCTAAGGATACAACAGAAAGTCTAATAACAAATAAAGAAAGCAAATGAAACCTATGAGAAGAATTCTACTATTGTTGATGGGATTATTCCTCACACAGTTCTCGATGGCCCAGACAGCGCCGACTGACTCGCTGGATGATATGTCCTATTGGGATCCTCTGATGGATGCCATCATCGAACACGAAAGTGGTGGAAACCCCAATGCCCGTTGCGGCATCTATCTGGGACCCATGCAGATTGCGCCCGTTTTGGTGCGTCAGTGTAATATCCTCCTGAAAGCGCGTAAGCGTCCTGAGCGGTTCACACAGAATGACCGTCGGAGTATCGAGAAGTCCAAGCAGATGTTTGTACTGATCATGTCTGAGTATAACCGCGATAGGGATATCGACAAGGCTATCCGTATCTGGGCGGCAGGACCTCATTATTCCATCAAGGGCACCCAGAAGCATGTGAAGAGCATCCGTGCCATCATGGAGCGCCAACAAGCCGCTAAAGCCGCCAAAGCCCAGGATAGCCAGAAATAGTCCATCCCCATGCCGCGACTCTCGCGAGCGTAATCATCCCTTAAGCCCCACCCGCGGATGCGGGCGGGGCTCTATTACAAAACGATGCCGCGACTCTCGCGAGCCGCGGCATCTAAAAAGCCTATGTTTAACTAAAAATCCTTTTCTCTAAAAGAAATTTTCAGCTCACAAGAGCTAAAAATTTGAAAGTTTAAAAGGGAGCTTCGCAGCGACCTCCTGTTATCCACAGCTGAAAACTTTCTCTTACCAATAACTAAAAACCTAAAACTATAAATATTACTACTAACCTAAAACAATCTATTAACCTTTTGACGATGCAAAGGTACGATGATTTTTTGAATCACGCAAGACTTTATATGTTTTAAGTGTATAAACACCCATTATTCTTGACCTAAATCAAGCCTTTGTGTGCGCATACAACGAATTTTTATACTTTTTTGCTTGCTTTTAACAAAAGAAGTTGTACCTTTGCAGTATGAGAGTACTGATTGTGAATACAAGTGAGCGGACGGGTGGGGCTGCTGTAGCTGCCAACCGACTGATGAAGGCGCTGAACAACAATGGTGTCAAGGCGAAGATGTTGGTACGCGATAAGGAGGATGACTCATTGACTGTTGTCGCCCTTCCTCCATCGCCTTTACTGCGTTGGCATTTCCTTTGGGAGCGGTTTGTTGTGTTCTGTCGCCTTCGTTTCTCTCGTAAGCATCTTTTCGAGGTCGATATTGCCAATAGCGGATCGGATATCACGAAGTTGCGTGAGTTCCAGGAGGCTGATGTCATCCACCTCCACTGGATCAATCAGGGCATGCTCTCATTGAATGGTATCCGTCAGATTCTGCGCAGCGGAAAGCCTGTGGTGTGGACGATGCACGATATCTGGCCAGCCACAGCCATTTGTCATGTCACACTCGGATGTCGTAACTTCACCACCCAGTGCCGCGAATGCCGGCTGCTACCTGGTCAGGGCTCGAAAAACGACTTCTCTACCTCTGTCTGGCTGAAGAAGCAACGCATGCTGGAGGATGGTAATATCTACTATGTAGCCTGTAGTCGTTGGCTGGAGTCGGAGGCCAAGAAGAGTGCCTTGCTGAAAGGACAGAAAGTGACCTCCGTGCCCAATCCCATCGACACGCATATATATAAGAAAGGTGATAAGCAGGAAGCCAGATCGCGTTTAGGTTTGCCCCTCGACAAAAAACTGATTCTCTTTGCTTCGCAGCGTGTTACGAATGAGAATAAGGGTATGAGCTATCTGATAGAGGCTTGTCAGCAACTGCAGGATATCCCCAATCTGGGTGTCGTCATCCTCGGAGGCCATGCCGAAGAGTTCACCTCTCAACTGTCAACTTTCCCCCTCGGTTACATTAACGACGAACAGCGTATTGTCGATGTCTATAATGCCGCCGATGTATTCGTGCTTCCCTCGCTCTCTGAGAATCTGCCGAATACCATTATGGAGGCGATGGCTTGTGGTGTGCCCTGTGTAGGTTTTAAGGTGGGAGGTATCCCTGAGGAGATCGACCACAAGAAGAATGGTTATGTAGCTGTCTATCGCGATGCAAACGATCTGGCCAAGGGCATCCGCTGGATCCTGACCGAGGCCGACTACGACGCACTCAGCGAGAATGCTGTCCATAAGGTCATCAGGAACTACTCCCAACAGAGTGTCGCCATGCGCTATCTCGATGTGTATCACCAGGCCATGGCCTTTAACAACTACCGCCTATGATACGCATCACCTACGTCACCATCACCTTTAATGCAGCTTCCGTCTTGCAGCGTACGCTCGATAGCGTACTCCAGCAGGACTATCCTGATATCGTGCATCTGATCATCGACGGGGCCTCTACAGATGATACGCTGAAGTTGGTCGACGACTATATCGAACGCTCGAATGCCGCAGAGAACGGCCACCGCATCCAGGTGATGTCAGAGCCCGACGAAGGTATCTACGACGCCATGAACAAAGGACTCCGCTCACTCGATGGCGACTATGTCTGCTTCCTCAACGCAGGCGATTTCCTGCCTGCCCCCGATACAGTAAGTAAGATCGTAGCGCATATTTCCCTTGTTGTTGGCGATGGAAATATGCCCGCTGTGGCCTACGGCGATACGGATATTGTGGATAGCGAGGGTCGTTTCCTGCACCATCGTCGTCTGGCACCTCCTGAGCACCTTACCTGGAAATCCTTCCGTCAGGGTATGTTGGTATGCCACCAGGCCTTCTATGCCCGCACCGACTTTGCCATCGCCACCCCTTACGATCGTCAGTACCGTTATTCAGCCGATGTCGACTGGTGTATCCGTGTGATGAAAGCTGCTGCCAAGGAGAATGTGCCTTTGCACAACCTCCACATGGTAGTGGTCAACTATACCCAAGAGGGACAGACAACGCTCCACCACCGTGAGTCGCTCTGGGAGCGTTATAGGGTGATGGAGCGTCATTATGGTCGCATCCAGACGTTTTTCTTACACTGCTGGTTCGTCGTCAGGGCAATTATCACCTAATCATGACCTTTTTATTATTAATAATGTAAACGCCCTTGCTGAGGCCTTCGAGAGCTTCACTGGCATCCTTTGTTGTGCGGAGCAGTCTTCCGTCAAGCGTGTAAACTTTGACCTCTCTGAATTCTGAATTCTCAATTTTTGATTCTCTGATGCCCGTCGCATAATTGCTGGTCACATCGTTTACCTTATACTTATTATCACTGTCTTTCGAGGTGGAGATCTCGAAATACTTGTCGGTGGTGACATCCGCCACGTCCACTGTCTGCGGACTTCCGGAATCCGTGCTGAACACGAAGCTCACCGCATCATCCTCATCGTTGATGGTATAGGTCTGTGTGTACCATTTCTTCCCACCCACAGTGGTGGTACTGGTCACCTTATCACCAGGCCAGTTGCCGTTTTTGGGAGCATGGCTTCCATCGCCGCCCCATGTCCAGAAGTTCACTGACTTCCAGCCCACTTGATCGACATTCACATGCACGGTGATGTCGTATTTTACGAAGGTGCTGGGTGCGAATGTCGGATAGTTAATCTTATCGCGGTCAATGCCACTGACATAGTAAATATAGTGGTAGCCGCTGATGGCTTTCTTCCAAGTGTCGTCTGTAGGCTGGTAGCTGCTGGCTTTAGGACCTACAACAGCGAGTAACTTGCCATTGGAACCTGTGACCTCTACAGCATAGTAGTTCTTATCCGAGGCTACTTTCTCATACGTGCTGACATTGCTGATGCCCACAGCCTTGCGCACGGCCACCATATTGGCAATCTCCTGCTTATAAGCCTTCCAGTGTTTCAGGAAGACGCAGGGCGTGCCAGGCATGGCCAGCAGATAGGCATTGGCCGCCAACGTATCCTTCTTGATGGGGTCCTGAGGATCATTAGCGCGCTTTTCTGTATCGTGGTTCTCTACGAAGGTTACGGCATACTGGCGATAGGTTCCACTTTGGTAGTCATTACTTACGAGCGGCCAGTTGCCTTGGTTCTGTTTGCCTAACTGGGTCCAGTCGCCATTGTTGATAGCATTACGAATGGTGTAACGGAACTGGAAGTCGAAGGCTGCACTGGTCTTACTGGTGCCGTCGATCCATTTCTTGATGGTGTTCGAGCTATCCCAGCATTCTCCGACTGAGAACTTGGGCTTGGCACTCTCGTTATACATCTTTGTATAGCTGGCGCTGTAGCCCTTCACCATATCGTAGCGGAAACCTGTATAGCCCAGGTCGCTGAGCAGGAAATCGAGATAAGCCTTGACTATTTTCTGCACATTCTCGCTCTTATGGTCCAGATCGCGCATACCGCCCCAGCCCTCACCAGTATCGTTGTTCGAACTGAGACTATAGCCATTGCTGTCAGCCCATTTCTTTGTTGCGCCATCATCATCGTTGGCACAGATATCTGTCGAAACCATCTCGTAGGTCACACCCTTATAGCTCTCTTTCGGGAAGTCCACCCAGTTGCTGACGTTTCTGCGGTGATTGATGACCACGTCGGCAATGGTGCCGATACCTTTCTGCTTGAAGGTTTTTATCATTGAACGCAGCTGCTCTTCATTGCCGAACGAGCTGTTATAGTCATTAAACCACCATAGGTCGTCATAGCCCATCGACGTACCGCCGCAGTTACCACTTTGGGGTATCCATACCAAGTCGAAGGTAGTTGACAGATCGTCAGCCTGCTTCTCCAACTTCGCCCAACGGGAGTCGTTAAACGAGTCCCAGTAGAATCCCTGAAGCATCACGCCCTTGTAGTCCGAAGGCCAGCCCTGGGCAGAAGCGGTAAGAAGTGAAAAGTGAAGCGTGAACAGCAAGGCCATCACTCTCCACATGTTTGTTGTTTTAGTCATACTTGTCATAGTTGTTGTTATTTGTTAGTCTTCAATAATCGTGATTCGTCCCTGTGGTTGGGCATAGGCGGTGCCAGTGGTGCCTCCGAGGGTGTTAGCCAGATAGTCGGCCAGCGCCTCATAGTAGCGGGTGTTACTCTCGAACACCACAGGACACTGTTTGAAGCACTCAAAGAGTCCGCCGCCCTGGTGGTTATAGTCCGTCAGTCCCACGGTGTAGGTCTTCTTCAGGTCGATGGGCGCATACGTGCCATCTTCCTGCAGCACCTCCACGTTGCTCACCGTATGACTCTTGCTGTGGATGGTGAAGCGGATGCCCGAGCACTGTGGGAAGTTGCCGTCGAGGACAGGCACCAAGGCCGTGCAACGTGTCAGCATCTGTACAATCTGCTCACCTGTAGCAGCAATCCTACGCAGCAGGTTGTCGTAGGGCAGCATACCGATAATATGACCATAGGTGATCGTGCCAGCCAGGATATCATTGCGGATACCACCACCGTTCTCGAAGGCGATATCCGACTTCATGGCCTGTCTATAAGCATCAGCCACCAGGTCGCCCGCGTTCGTCTCTTCACCACGAACCACCCACTGGTCGTTCTCGTCGGATACCACGAGGGTGTAGTCTGTCTTGGCTACCACACGCGAGGTAGCTGCCTCCACCATCTTCCTGATGCTATCCGTAGCCGCCTTCACCTGGGCATTCTCGGTAGTTATCTCCTTGGTGGGGATCAGCTGCACGCTCATCCGTCCGTCGGGGGTGATCAGCAGTTTACCGATGTTATTAAACTGCGTACCTGTCTGGGTCACGATGATGTCCTGACCCTCCTGGTTCTTCACCACGTCGCGCTCAATAATCGAGTGGGTATGTCCGTCGAGCACAATGTCGATGCCCTTTGTCTTCTCTACAATCAGATGTGAGCTGAAGCCCATCGACTGGGTCGTCTCTCCCACATGCGAGAGCAGCACCACATAGTCGGCACCCTCGCTACGGGCCTTGTCGGCAGCCTGCTGAATCTGGTCATAGAACTTCTCCGGACAGAGGTCGTAAAGCTTGATGCCGTTGGTATCGTAGAACGAGTAGCCCTCCAGGATCATCGTCTCGGGCGTCACAGCACCAATGAAGGCGATGCGCTTCTGTCCGTACTGCTTGATGACATAGGGGGCATACAGGGGCTCTGGCGAACTCGGCTCAAACAGGTTCACGCACACCGTCGGCGTCTTCATCTGAGCCAACAACTCCTCCAATCGTGGCACACCATAGTCAAACTCATGGTTGCCCAGCGTCAGAGCGTCGTAACCCACATACTTCATGATGTCGATGATATACTGACCCTTCGAGATGGCACCTGTCGTATTGCCTTGCAGGAAGTCTCCGCAGCATACTGCTGTAGCGTATGCCGTATCCGTCGCGTTGATCGCATCCCTCAAGCCAGCTATCTTCGCATAGCCGTCGATGCCGCAGTGTACATCGTTCTCATACAGCACCACGATACTCTTCTGCTTCTCCCCGACATTCACTGCCGAGGTGACCTTGTGTGAGCACGAACTGCCCAAAATGCCCGCTGCCACTACCAGCAGCCCAACAAAATACTTTTTCATGATCTCTATACCTTATTTATATTATTTGGCCACAAAGTTACAATTTTTTTCTTTAATCTTGCATCATTTTCATAAAGTTTTTGTATCCTAAAGAAGAAATCCCTAAAAAAACTTGGAACAAGCCAAAACCCATCGTAACTTTGCGGTGTGATTCAGAGATCACCCCGCGAGAACAGGCTGCACCTCAGCATAAAGCGAGCTTTCTGCCTTCGGTTTGCACTGTCCTTGCATCGTCAATCAGAAATAAAACCTCTGAACGACAAACTAAAAAAGTAATAAAGTAACAAATAAAAATAGTATTAACAATTAAAACTTAAAGAAAGGAAACAAATGATCCGCGTGAAGGCCATGAACGATGGCAACAACCAGCTGCTGCAGTGGATGCTGGCTCCGAAATGTGACGGGCGAAACCCTTCAGGTTCAGAGGTTCCTTCGAGTCAGCCTCGGGGTAATACTTGCCGTAGCCTTTGTTGAATCGGTTGTTGTTCTTACGAAGATTTACCTGAAATGCAATTACTTCACTTGCCATAGTTGATTTAAAGTTTTAATTGTTTGACTTAGATTTAAAATTCTCACGTTGTCTTTCTGGATCCTTAAGACACTGCGAAGGTACGAATAATTTTTTAATTATCCAAATAAATAAACGCTTCGAAAGTACTTATATAAACTTATGAGTACTTTTTGCAACTTATACCAAAGATTTTGCTAAAATCATTAGGATATCTTGGCAAAAACTTAAGAGCCTGATGCTCGATGATCCTGAGCTTACCCCGCTCGCCACACAGAAACGACGCACTTATCTCCCAGCAGAAGTAAACATTATTTATCAACACCTTGGGCGGCCATAAACCGCCCTTTTTCATGCCCTTTCGGGGGCTCAGACTTTACTCCGACTAAAGTGCAGGTTTAATCGGAGTAAAGCCCCATTTTACTCGTAGTAAACTCCAGCTTTACTTGGAGGGTATTTTAGAGACAAAGAGAAAGGTGGGAGATTGTAAGGATTTATTAAATGTCTTATACTGATATAGGTTGACAAAGACAGGTTCGCGGGTTCACGGGTTCACGGGTTCTTTTCGTTTTTGTAGTTATCTTCAAAACTTCTCTTATATTTATATTATATTACATATATGTTATAATATATATGTAATATAATATAAATCAATATAAACATTTTCATTCTATGTTGTATTTTCATTTTTCCAAATGAACCCGTGAACCCATGAACCCGTGAACCCATCCTAAATGTTAAAATCCTAAGGTGTACCGACTTATAGGACACCTCTACTCTATTTTTGCATCTATACTAATCTACCAAGTGTTTCTTTGTTTTTTTGTTTGTATTTTAGAATTATAAATAGAATGGGGCTTCAGAATGGAGTGTCCCTTTTTTATTATATAATAGGTGTTGGGCATAAAAAAGAGGTAGCTCTTTCACAGAGCGCCCTCTCCAATTAATTTAATAACTTTTTTTATGAAATCTTACCGCAGTCACTGCGGGATAATATTAGTATGAAAGATAATAATCTTACATTGAAAAAAATGGGGCGCCGCCGAGCCCCCAAACCTTTGTTAACCTTAATTCTAATACTATGAAAAACACGATGCAAAGGTACGAATAAGCGAGCACATTACAAAATATCAGAAACCTTTTTAATTATTTTTAATGTCGAGCGGGATACATAGTTTTTATGAACTATGCAAGGTTTTGTGTGTGCAATCACAAAACTAATGGCTACTCCAGAAATGGTTCTTGGGTTGCTGTAAGTGGGGACATAAAAGATTGTTAATATCGTAGGGGTGTACCGAGTTATGGGACAACGTTGGTTTACTTTTGCCGTCGTATGGGAGAATATGACGATATTATCAACTTGCCACATCATGTGTCGAAGCGGCATCCGCAAATGTCGATGTGGAAGCGTGCGGCTCAGTTTGCGCCCTTTGCTGCCATGGAGGGCTATAAGGAGGCCATCGAGAAAGTGAATAAGGAGAGTGAATGTGCGTATGAGACACAATATGTGGATGAGTGGTGATATGCAAATTACAATGAATATTGAGGCAAATACAGGTAATAATCTCCAAGAATGCAAGTTTAGTGCGTTTTTATTTGGATAAACCGAATATTTTTACTATATTTGCACTCGATACCTAAAATTAGGAATATAAGTTTAATATAACTAATAATTTAAAATTAAACTATTATGAGAAGAAGTTATTTTCGACTGTTGGAAGGGTTACTTTTTAGCCTTCCGTTGTTGTTCGCAAGTTGCGGAAATGGTGATAATGCGTTAGAGGAGATCATCAATGGTGGTGGATCTGGTGGCGGTGGCTCCGCAGCCGATCACTCCAATCAGTATTTGGTTTACTCTTACTCTACAGCATTAGATTCAACTTGGACTGATATCCCCGCCAATGCTACTAAATGGACTGGAACAGTAACACCAGGAAATGTTGCTGAGGGTACATACGTTGTAGAGGGAACTGCTATCTGTGCTGGTCAGTTAGTTCTTATGGGTGAGGTAAATCTTATTTTTAAGGATGGAGCCAAATTAACTGTGAATGATGGTATAACTTATGATATGGTAGGCGGTGCGGGTTCTCTAAACATTTACGGACAAGGCATTAGCAGTAGTATGGGCCAACTTATTGTAAATAACGATACTCCCGTTGATCTTGGTGGCGGCCTTTACGAGGCTTCTGGTATACTTGTGTTAGCATTATCTGTTCATGGATGTAAGATCGAAACAACGGGTGATACAGGTGGTACAGCAACTGTGGCAAGTAAGGGTATTGAGATACCCAATGGTTCAGGCGATATTACAATTTATAATGGTAACATTAAAGCAATTGGATTATCAGCATTAGCAGCTGGTTCTGGTATAGTTTATGACGGAACTGGAAATGTCAATATCTATGGTGGTGTTTTAGAAGCAAAAGGTGGAAATGCTATTGACGATGCTAATGTTGGTGAGGGCTTTTATTGTGGTGGAAATCTAACCATCAAGGGTGATGCTATTGTCAAGGTCTACGGTGGCGCTGACTCAGGACATGCACAAGGTGGACATGGTATAAGACTTAATACTGGAGATATCGAAATCTCTGGAAACGCTGATGTATATGCTGAATCAGGTAAAGATGCTGTAGCTGCTATTTACACAAACATTGGTAATATAAATATTTCTGGCGGAAAAGTTGAAGCTGTAGGAAATAACAATGGTAATGGTATTGAAATAAGTGTAGGAACTACTACTGTTTCTGGAGGAGCCGTTATTGCAACAGGAGGTGCTTCTGGCTTTGGTATGGATTGTAAGATTGTTGTTGGTACAGGCCTTAAGTTTTATGAGGATGACAGCGCTAATCCTTCTGCTAGTGTTGCTGGTACACCTGGTGATGGAACTACTATAATCTACTGTAACAACAAACGATATGTAGAGATTAAATAAAACTCTTATCAAATAGAATAACGGAGGCGCTTCTGCAAGGAGGCGCCTCTTAATATATAATAAGGTATAGGGCATGAAAAAAGAGGTGGCTCTTCACAGAGCGGCCTCTTCATTTCATATGTTGTTAACTAATAAACATGAGTACCGCAATCACTGCGGGATAATTTATGTATGAGAAACATGGTGCAAAGGTACAAATTTTGGGTGAAATATGCAAGTGTGAATATATGTGAAAAAATGAAAACTAACGGATTTTATCGACGAATAGCGGGATTTTATCGACGAAATTTTTCCCGTTTTGAATTATTAACATTTGAGCCGAAAATTGAAGGTTTAAAATTTTGCCGGATCATGGTTTTGATGTAATTTCGCGCTCGTT
>JAEEGL011217015.1_pt1 | contig 22110 bp, 19 predicted proteins | sample 9134231 | NCBI WGS metagenome assembly JAEEGL01 (sample SAMN16246548, study PRJNA631951) | gut metagenome | biome: gut microbiome; feature: rumen; material: fiber-attached | host: Bos | place: Iran: Karaj | collected 2018-10 | reverse complement strand
GAAATGGAACAACAGGAAACCCAAATTCTATACATTCGACAATGCGAAAACCATTGGCATTCTGTACGATGCGACAAATAAAAACACCCATCAGAAAGTTTCGGAGTTCGCAAATATGATAGTCCACACCCACCCCAACATTGTGATTCAAGCCTTGGGATTTCTTTCAAATCCAGAGACAGAAAAAAGTTTGCCCCAAAGCGTGCAGACTGATTTTTTCTCGGCAAAGGATTTTAATTGGACTGGCGGGCTCATCAAAAGTAAAGCCTTGGATTTCACCCGAAAACGATTCGACATTTTATTCGACATCACCACCGAAACAAGCTATCCGCTCCACTACATTGCGTTGGCATCGAAAGCCTCGTATAAGGTTGGACGCTATATTGAGAACGATTTGCGGTACGATTTACTCATTGATACGAAAAAGGAAAACACAATTGAGTACTTAATTCTGCAAATCAATGTATATTTGACGAAAATTAAAGCAAAACAATAAATATGACTCTTCAAGATAAATTTCACGGTACCGGAGCTGCTCTTATAACTCCATTCACCGCCGACAACAAGGTTGATTTTAAATCGTTGGAAAAACTTGTAAACCACGTGATTAACGGCGGAGTTGACTTTTTGGTTGTGTTTGGCACAACCGGCGAACCTGTCACAATGGACGAAGGCGAGAGAAAAGCGGTTATGGATTTTATCTGCGAAAAAAACACGAAAAAACTTCCGATGATTGTTGGTTGCGGTGGCAACAACACAACAGAAATCGCCGACAAGGCTGCTAACATCGACACTCGTTTTGACGCGATTCTTTCGGTGGTTCCCTACTACAACAAGCCGAACCAACGCGGTATGTTCCAACATTATAAAACAGTTTCCGAAGCAAGTGCATTGCCTGTGATTGCATACAATGTGCCAGGCAGAACTGGCTGTAATTTGGAGGCAAACACAACCATAAAAATCGCAAACGAACTTCCTAATGTTGTCGGTTTGAAGGAGGCTTCACCTTCGGTGGAACAATTCACATACGTGAAAAAAGATGTTCCCGATAATTTTATGGTGTTCAGCGGCGACGATTCAATTGTAGTTCCGCACATGTCGCTTGGCGCATGGGGCGCAATATCTGTCACTGCGAACGCCATGCCGAAAATGTATTCCGATATGATTCGTTTGTGCATTGCCAACAAATACGACGAAGCTCTCAAACTTCATCTGAAATTAATTGAATTCACCGACAGTTTGTTCACAGAAGGCAGTCCTGCCGGCGTGAAAGCGGCGTTGTCAATTATGGGAATAATCGAAAACAATCTACGATTGCCGTTGGTACCTGTAACCGACAAACATTTTGATTACATCACACGGTTAATCGAAGATTTGAAGAAATAATTCCTGTTACACAAACAGAGAATCAATAAAATCTTTCTTGTTGAAGAATTGCAAATCGTCAATTCCTTCGCCTACGCCAATGTATTTCACTGGAATTTTGAATTGGTCGGAAATGCCAATCACCACGCCACCTTTTGCCGTACCGTCAAGTTTGGTGAGAGCCAAGGCATTGACTTCGGTCGCTTTGGTGAATTGTTTCGCCTGTTCAAACGCATTTTGACCAGTAGAAGCATCAAGCACAAGAAGAATTTCGTGTGGAGCTTCGGGAATCAACTTTTGCATTACACGTTTGATTTTCGTCAACTCGTTCATTAAGTTGACTTTATTGTGCAAACGGCCAGCTGTGTCAATAATCACCACATCGGCGTCGTTCGCCATTGCGGAGTTGAGTGTGTCGTACGCCACAGAAGCAGGGTCGGAGCCCATTTGCTGCTTAATAAGAGGAACTTGCACCCGTTCTGCCCACACTTCAAGTTGCTCGATTGCTGCCGCACGGAACGTATCGGCTGCACCAAGATATACTTTTTTGCCAGCCGCTTTGAATTTAGCCGCTAACTTTCCAATTGTAGTGGTTTTTCCAACGCCATTCACCCCTACCACCATTATTACGTATGGTTTTGTAGGCACGTCAAGGAAATTTTCGGACACATCATTGTCGTTTTCAGCAAGCAGTCCCATAATTTCCTCACGGAGAATCGACTGTAGTTCATCGGTACCAATAAACTTGTCACGGGCAACACGATTTTCAATGCGTTCAATAATCCGCAATGTGGTGTCAACACCCACATCGGATGTGATAAGCACTTCCTCAAGATTATCGAGCACTTCGTCATCAACCTTTGATTTACCAGCAACCAAACGGGTGATTTTTTTCAAAACAGACTCTTTCGTCTTTTCCAAACCCTTGTCGAGCGCTTCCTTCTTTCCGCTTTTAAATAAATCAAATAATCCCATGACGTTTATTTTTTCGCAATGTACAAATTTTCAACTAATTAGCAACAAAAAAGCCTCATCATAATTGACAAGGCTTTTAACGTGTTTATGTAAGAAATCTTATTTCTTATTCAAATATGCTTGAACCTCGCTGTTAGGAACGATTTCTTCCGTAAAGATATACGCACCTGTTTTTTGCGATTTCACAGATTTTATAACTTTTGTGAAATCTTTACCTGCACCTTTTTCGTGAAGAGTTGCAACTACTTTCTTTGCCATAATTCAGTATTATTTTATTTCTCTGTGAACAGTTACTTTTCTTAAGTATGGATTGTATTTTTTCATCTCCAATCTATCAGGAACATTTTTACGATTCTTTGTCGTGATATAACGAGACATTCCTGGAACACCGCTTTCCTTTTGCTCTGTGCATTCAAGAATAACTTGTACTCTATTTCCTTTCTTTGCCATTGCTGTTAGTATTAATAGTTTTGAATATATCCTTTTGCTTTTGCATCTTTAAGAGCTTGGCTCAAACCTTTCTTACTGATAGTTCTGATTCCATTAGCCGAAACACGAAGTGTTATCCATCTATCTTCTTCTGCCAAATAGAATTTCTTTTCTCTTAAGTTTACATCAAAAACTCGTTTCGTCTTTGCGTTTGAGTGAGAGACATTGTTTCCGCTCATCGCTCTCTTTCCTGTGATTTGACAAATTCTATACATTGTATTCTACTTATTTGCTATTTGTACTAGTACCTCTTAAATTGGGTTGCAAAATAACTGAAAAAATTTCAAATAAAAAAATATCTATCCAAGATTTTTTTGAAGAAATATTTCTGCGCCGTTTTCGAGGTCATACATATTATATATAGTACGTTTTGACTGAAAGAATTCCACAGCAACAAACGTATTTGCAAATAAATTTCTATTTTTGTAGAAAGATTGATTTTGAAAACATGCAAATTTCTGTTGTAATTTCGCTCCTCAACGAAGCTGAGTCCTTACGGGAACTCACGGAGTGGATTCATAAAGTAATGACAGCCAACAACTTCTCATACGAAGTTATTTTTATTGACGACGGCAGTACCGACAATTCGTGGGAAGTTATTACCGACTTGTCGAAACAATACGAACAAGTTAAAGCTATTCGGTTCCGTAGAAATTATGGTAAATCTGCGGGATTATACAAAGGTTTTGAAAAAGCGGAAGGCGACGTGGTAATCACAATGGATGCGGATTTGCAGGACTCGCCCGACGAAATTCCTGAACTATACCGAATGATTACCGAAGAAGGCTACGACCTTGTCTCGGGCTGGAAAAAGAAACGTTACGACCCTGTGCTGACCAAAAACCTTCCCAGCAAGTTGTACAACGCAACTGTCCGTCTTATGACGGGCATCAAGCTCCACGACTTCAACTGCGGCCTGAAAGCCTACAAGAAAAAAGTGGTGAAAAGCATTGAAGTATATGGCGAAATGCACCGTTACGTGCCTGTACTCGCACAATGGGCTGGTTTTAAGAAAATAGGCGAAAAAGTGGTCATTCACCAAGAACGGAAATACGGCGTTTCAAAATTCGGTATCGAACGCTTTATCCGTGGACCACTCGACCTTATGTCGGTAATGTTTATCTCGCGGTTCAGCAAACGCCCTATGCACTTTTTCGGCTCAATTGGAATGATTAATTTCTTGATTGGTTTCATCATTTTGATTTACCTTTCATATATGAAATTCATTCATTTACAATATAATATGACACAACGACCATTGTTTTACCTTGGTATTGTGTGCCTCATTTTAGGAACCCAGCTGTTTTTGACTGGATTCTTGGCAGAATTGATTTCGCGTTCTTCATCGAACAGAAACGAATACTTATGTGACGAGTTTATAAAATAATCATCTATGGATTTCACTATCAAGACATTAGGAAAATGTAAAATCAAATCGCCGCTTCAACTTTCAAAAGTTAAGGGCGACGGCATCTACGACTATGTGGAAGACGGCGCGCGCGTGCTGTATTCTTCATCGGTTGAGGAAGTTGAACATTGCATCAAAAACAATCTTCCATTGGATTCGTTCGAAAAACCCGGTCCAAAGGAATACATTTATTTCGATCCCTCAAAAACAAAGGTGGCGATTATCACGTGCGGTGGTCTCTGCCCTGGTCTGAACAACGTTATCCGTGGTTTGGTGAATCATTTGTGGAACCGTTACGGCGTGACAAACATTGTGGGAATTCAATACGGCTACGCAGGTCTGAACCCCGACAACAAGCTGCCATTCATCAACTTAACGCCTGATTTGGTTGACGACATCCACAAGGACGGCGGCTCCATGCTCGGCTCGTCGCGCGGCGAACAACCTATCGACGTGGTGGTTGACACACTCGAGCGCAACAACATCAACATTCTGTTTTGCGTTGGCGGCGACGGCACTCTACGAGGCGCACACGCCATTTACGAGGAAATAGAGAAAAGAGGACTGAAAATTTCTGTTGCGGGCGTGCCAAAAACTATTGACAACGACATCAATTTCATTGAAAAATCATTTGGCTTTGAATCAGCATTCGCCGCAGCCCAGGCAATTATCCTGAATGCGCACTACGAGGCGAAAGGCGCGCAAAACGGCGTGGCGCTCGTAAAACTGATGGGACGCGACTCTGGATTTATCGCGGCAAGCACCGCCCTGGCCGTTCCCGATGTGAACTATTGCTTGATTCCAGAAGTGGAATTTTCATTGGAAAACAAACAAAAAACGGGATTCCTCAATGTGTTGGAAAAACGTTTGGAACGCAAGAGCCACGCAGTGATTGTGGTTGCCGAAGGCGCTGGTCAAAACTTCTTCAAAGGCGAACGAAAAAAAGACGCTTCGGGAAATCTGCTCCACGAAGATATTGGCGTGTTCCTGAAAAACCAGATAACTGATTATTTCAAGAAGAAAAAAATTCCAATCAGCGTGAAATATATCGATCCAAGCTACATCATCCGGAGCATTCCTGCTAATGCAAACGACAGCAAATTCTGCGAACAGCTCACTCATTGTGCCGTACATGCGGCTATGGCTGGACGCACCGACTTTGTTATTGGAAATTGGAATGGGTCGTTCACTTTGCTTCCGATTGGAATTGCAACTTCGTCACGTAAGAAAATACATCCCGAAAGTGAATTTTGGTGGAACGTGGTGGAAGCTACAGGGCAACCAATGAATATGAAGTAAATGACAGAACGTCAATATAATATAGGTGTTTTTGATTCAGGATTCGGCGGACTTTCCATTTTGAAGGAAATCCGTCGAATACTTCCCGAATATTCCTATATTTATCTCGGCGACAACGCTCGTGCGCCATACGGTACACGCTCGTTTGAAACTGTTTACCGCTATACGCTCGAAGCTGTCACAAAATTATTTGAAATGGAGTGCAGTCTTATCATCATCGCTTGTAATACCGCATCGGCAAAGGCGCTCCGAAACATTCAACAACGGAATCTGCACGATTTCGGCGACAATAAACGTGTGCTTGGCATCATCCGTCCGTGTACCGAAATTGCCAACACATTCACCAAAAACAACAATTTAGGAATTGTGGCAACCAAAGGAACCGTCACTTCAAAATCCTACGAAATTGAAATCCGAAAATTTTTCCCAAACATACAAATTACCGCCCACGCTTGTCCTATGTGGGTTCCAATAGTGGAAAACGGGGAATACGCCTCTGATGGCGCTGATTTTTTTGTAAAAAAGGAAATTGATGCGTTGTTAACGGAAAATCCCAATATTGACGCTTTATTATTAGGCTGCACACATTATCCCTTGTTGTTGCCAAAAATCAGAAAATACCTGCCTGAACATATTGCCATAGTCCAACAAGGTGAAATTGTGGCACATAGCCTGCAACAATATTTGCAAAAACACACAGCATTGGAGTCAAGTCTCAAGAAAAACGGAGCAATCACATTCTACACCACCGATTCACAGGAATCATTCAACGCCATTGGCAGCCATTTTCTAAGCGAAACCATTCAGGCTCAGCAAATTCAGCTATAATTCACCGCTATTTCGCATCATAATGCGGCGAAATGTTCCATTTTCCATTAAACAGCAATGAAAAATCACCTGATGTCAACGCAAAATAATGTGTACCAACACGTTCCGAAAAATTCTTACGATTATATTCCGCAACAACGTGTTGCATCAATTCTTCATTCGACGCAAAATGAATATTGAATTCTGGAATATCTTTTATAGTTGGGAACAACAAATACGTTCCTTTATAGTTCATAATCAGCGAGGTATCGTTTTCCAAAGGAATTTCATAGCACAAGTGTTCGAAACTTTCAAATTGGTAGTGAAGAATCAGCAATGAATCTTCTATGCTGAATGTCCCTTTTTCATTGAATTCCGCGCCCACAGCGCTTTTCGCATTATACACAAATGTTCCGTTTGTGTCAAGAGTAAGTGTCACTTCGCTTATATCGGACTTTTTTTGGAAAACAATAGGATTTGTATGGCTGCAAGCTGAAATTAGGAACGCCATCAATCCAAAAAATAGAAACGTACGCATAATTATTTTTTTTACAAAAGTACATTTTTTTCGATATTGGACAGTTTGCCACAATTTAAATTGCAGATTATCGTTTTCCACAACTACAAATATGTGTATTTTTGCGGAATGAAACACGTTGTTCTAATAGTTTTTCTGTGTTTGGCGAACAGCATTTTTGCCCAGCAAATGGGAACGCTACGCGGAACCATCACCGATGCGCACGGACAAGCGGTTGCGCTGGTTTCGGTGAGTTGCGCGGAAAGCAACACCTCCTCATTGAGCAAAGACAACGGAACCTACCAAATTGAGATTCCGCTGAACAAGCCTTGTACCGTGTATTTCAACAAAATTGGCTATCACGAACACGCGGCGAATGTTACACTGACAACAGCAACAAAAATTTATTCTCCTTCGTTGAAAATTAACGCGTTAGACATTCCCAAAGTTAAAATTACCTACAATAACGACGCGGAGGAAAATACTACGTCTATTTCTTCGGAAAAAGCCGAAGCAATTGCTGGACTTTCCATTTCGGGCATTGAAGGCGGATTAAAAACATTCGCCGGCGTAAATTCCAAATCGGAAATGAGTTCGCAGTATTCGGTCCGTGGCGGCAGTTACGACGAAAATTTGGTGTATGTGAACGGCGTTCCCGCTTTCAAACCGTCAATTGCCCGCTCCGACAAACAAGAAGGACTGAGCATTATCAACCCATATATGATTGATAATATAGAGTTCTCAAGCGGAGGTTTTGATATTTGCTACGGCGATAAAATGTCGAGCGTGCTCAACGTAACCTATAAGGATGTGGAAGAGTTTCACATACAAGCAGATGCGAGTTTTATGGACGCAAATGTGACAGTGCAGGGAATCAATAAATCGCACAAAGTCAGCATTTTGTCGGGTGTGCGTTACAAAAACACGTCACTCGTGCTGAAAACACTCGATGAAACTGGCGAATACAAACCTGTTTTCTACGATTTTCAAAGTTTGCTGAAATACAAAATTAATCCCAAAACCACGCTTTCGTATTGGATTTACGGAGCGAACAACACGTATTCGTTCCTTCCCGACAAACGCGTAACCGATTTTGGCAGCCAAACCCAATCGTATAAAATGACGATTTATTTCGAGGGCGAGGAGAAATATATGTACCAAAATATTGGCAATTCCCTTTCGCTCAACTATCGTCCAACCGAACGAACAACAATGGATTTCAAGGCATTGTATTACCACGCCACCGAAAATGAAACCTTCGACATTCTCAGCCAATACCGCCTAAGCGAAAGTTTCAGCAATGGCGAGCAATTAGTGGAAGATTCCACAGCGTTGTTGGCTGTGGGAAGTTTTTTGGAACATGGACGGAACAAACTGATAACCAACAACATAACCGCGATGCACGATGGTAAGCACATTGTAGGAACCACCACGTTGCATTGGGGATGCTCTGTCCGCGCATTCGACTACGACGCCCGTTTCAACGAATGGACATTCATCGACTCAGCTAATTTCGCTGTCCCTTACAACGACACGGCCATCACACTGAAAAACACGGCTAATTCCACCATAGAACATACACAAACTATTGGAGCTGCATATCTTGGATTTTCCAAACGATTTTATCTCAACAACAATGCTAATTCAAGCATAAAAATTAACGCTGGAATAAGAGCGACTTACGACACATATTCCGAACAAATTCTGTGGAATCCACGTATGCGCGTGCAACTCAAACCAAACCAAGAAAAAAGCAACCGTATCTCGTTCGCCACAGGAATATACTACCAACCTGCCGAGATCAAAGAACTTATTGATAAAACGGGACAATTCTACAACAACGTGCCACAACAAAAATCTACTCATTTTGTACTTGGCTACTCGCAGACATTCACGATATGGGAACGCCCATTTTATTGGACTACTGAACTTTACGCAAAAATTCTTCACAACATCATTCCCTACACCATCGACAATGTTTCCATTTCGTACTTTCCAAATTTGTGCGCCGACGGTTACATAACTGGTATCGACACGAAACTCAACGGTGAATTTGTTCCTGGCGTTGAATCGTGGGTGAACTTTTCGCTGATGCGCGCCCGCGAGCACTTATCCGACAATTCTTCGGAGGAAATCCGCCGCGCCAACGACCAACTTCTCAGCACCAGCTTATTTTTCCAAGATTTTCTGCCTGGCAGCGAACGCCTAAAAATGAACCTAACGTTCATTGCCGGCACCAATTTGCCAACATCGAATCCAACCGCCACATACAATGAATTCGACGATTACAAAATTTCGCCATATACCCGTTTAGACATCGGTTTTCTGTACAATCTTATCAATTCTGAAGATACCAATGAGCGAAAAACAATACAAAATCTTGCTCTCGGTTTGGAGATTTTTAATCTGTTTGACAACGCAAACAAAATTTCTTATTTCTGGATTGAAGATGTGGCAAATAAATATTTTGCAGTTCCTAACTACCTGACATCAAGAAGATTAAATCTTAAAGTGACGATAAAGATATGATAGCGTTCAAACATCCCGAAATATTGTTTGGCCTTCTTGCGATAGCGATTCCCATCATTATCCATCTATTTTCGTTCCGTACATACAAAAAAGTATATTTTCACTCACTACAGCTAATCAAAAATATACAAATAGAACAAAATAGCACCAAATCTAAACTAAAAGAGCTATTACTACTCATTTCGAGAATTGGCCTAATTGCCTGCGTCGTTATAGTGTTTGCCCAGCCGTACATTCCAAACGCCGACTCTCCTCAATCACACACATCAGGAGCAGTAGCAATCTATATCGACAATTCGTTCAGCACACAGGCGGAGTCGGAAAACGGCGTGGTTCTGGAGTTCGAGAAAAAGAAAGCACAGGAAATTGTTGACGCGTATCCCAACGACACAAAATTTTTCTTGTTCTCCAACACGGCAAATTCCACGGAACAGTTTTCCCGCACCAGCGAAGAAGTAAAAAACGACATTAGCGAAATTGCCCCTTCGCCGAATAAGATGCTGTTTTCCGACGTGGTAAAAAAAATGAAATTGTGCCAACACAAAAATGAAACGTTGCTTGACTGCCACATTCTTTCGGATATGCAAAAACAAACGTTCGACATTCAAACCGTGCAGGATTCCTCTCTCGAAATCACCTACTATCCTTTTGAAAACGGCAAGCCGAACAATATTTCCATTGACAGTTGCTACTTCGAAAATGTGCAACACATTGCAGGCCAGACGGAAAAAATTATGGTGAAACTTTCCAACAACACCGATGAAACCTTTGCGAACTTTCCGATAAAATTATTTATAAACGATACTCTCCGAGCTCTTTCGTCAGCAACCATCAAACCTCATTCAATCATTTCTGTACCAATAGAATACAATATTTCCACAACGGGAATCATTTCGGGGAAATTAGAAATCGAAGATTATCCGATTTTATACGACAACTCGTATTTCTTTACGTATTTCATTGATAAACAAATCAATATCCTCAATATTTACGACAAAACACCAAACAAACACATTAGTGCGTTGTGCAAGCGACAAGAGAATTTCGCCCTCACGCAGCAACCACTTTCGTCAATCGACTACTCCACCATAGCCAACTACCCCATCATTATTCTGGACGCACTTCAAAGCATTCCTGCTGGACTTAACGAAGAAATCAAAAAGCTCCGCACGTTGGGAGCAACCATTGTGTGTATTCCTTCGGAAAATATTGATGTGAATTCCTACAATACATTTTTACAGAACTTTGGCTCTCAACGTATTACGACAAAAGATACTATTAAAACCGCCATTGAAACACTTGACGAGCGCAACATTATTTTAAAAAATGTGATTGACAAATCGGCAAACTACAATTCCCTGCCATACATAACAATGCACTATAAAACTGAAAATCAGCGAAATAATGCAATCATAACCTTACAGGACAAAGAAGCATTTCTTACCCAAACTTCGGCGAAAAATGCAACTTTATTTTTCTTTAATGCGCCATTATCAACCACATACGGCAATTTTGTGGTGTCACCGCTGTTTGTTGTAGTGTATAATATGTGCATGTACGTATCGTCAACCAACGAAATACAAACAACCATAGGCAACACGAGCGAAATATCAACAGCAAAACTCACCACCGACGATGCCCTGCATATTGTGAAACCCGAAAAAAACATCGACATCATTCCGCACTACCGCAACGACATTCAAACAGCAAAAACCATAATCAACCCGATGAATCAAATTACAGAGGCAGGAAACTACACGCTCACTCAAAAAAACGCACCAATTTCTGGATTGGCATACAATTACGACAGAAGCGAATCGATTTTTGAATTTTTTACCACCGAGGAATTGCAATCATTTGTTTCGAACACTAAAAAAATCTTACAACCAACGCATGAAATCACAGCGTTACTCAAGGAAACCCGCGAAGGAACGCCACTTTGGAGAATTGTACTTGGAGCGGCTTTATTCTTTTTAACATGCGAAATTTGCATACTTCTATTTTTCGATAAACTGCTTTTGAAACAAAAAACAAACGAAAAATTTGCAGAAACGGGACAAAAAACTACTTTTGTATATGAATAAATTTTCGATAATGAGAAACTTGATTCTTTGTTGCACATTTTTGATTGCCACAGTGCAAGCATTTTCGCAAATCGAGGTGAAATTTTCGCCCGACAATTCGAAGGCAAAAATGTGTTACACCGAAGACGAAAACGGCATTGCTGTGAAAGAAACCAACGTACGGTTCAAAAATTCATCGTCGTACGACGACCCATGTTGGTACGTATGGAACTTTGGCGATAGTTCCACCGATTCATTGTTGGTTTCCAAAACATTTTCAACCTATGTGGAACACACCTACAAAACCGATGGAATCTACACAGTGAGCCTTATGATGATGGATTCTGTGGAGATTGCCAAAATAATTAAAAAAGGTAAACTGAAATCAGCTGAATTCATTTCGTCAACAGGCGACTCGGTTCTCCTTTCCCTCAACTATACCGACGAGGATTTAGTTGAATGTCAAGCAAATAAAAAAATCCCATTTTTAAAATTCGGACAAAAAGTTTCGAAAAACGCAATCGAAGTATTCAGCCCTATCGCCAACGGACCAAATTTCACTTACGAAATCGACGACCCAAGTTCCGAAACGAAAAAAGCGGGATTGGAATCGTTTGTATATATTCTTTCGGTGAACAAAAGCACGTTTACACCGCATAAAGACGACATCTGGAAATATTACTGGAGCATCTACGATGGTCCTACAAAAATAAAAGATATTGCGCTCGACTCCACGGAATACCGCTTCACATTTCCGAAGGAAAATATAGATCCTGGCTATTCTGTAACATTGAAAATAGCGCTCGACAGCACTAAGTTCGAAGACGAGCAAGATATTGAATACTACGACCTTACGGGGTGTACCGCAAGTCAAACGATTAAAGTGACGGTTTCCGATTATTTCTTCACCGACAGCACCCGCAACGAAAAGGACATTGACGACAGAAAACCTGCCATTCCAAATATTTTCACGCCCGGTGGCAACGATGAAAATGATGTGTTCTACTTCAACACAAACGGGACCGACGAGTTTACAATTTGGATTTACAACAACAACGGAACGTTGGTGTATAAACAAGTCGCCAAAGCAATCTCGTGGACTGGCGATGACAATTCTGGACATCAATGCCCGTCGGGAACATACTATTACGTGGTAAAATCTTCCAGCAGCGACAATCGTCACAACACCGCTGGATTCATCCAACTGTTCCGACAAAATTAGTGGTGCATTATGCAATCCCTATTCAAAAGTTATTCTCAGGCACTGTATGTCGCAATTCTTGCATTGTGCTCAGCCACAATCATTTGGGGTAATTTTCTCATTACGCTCGCAAGCATTTTGCTGATAAGTTTTTGGATTCTTAACGGGAACTACAAACAGCGCGTTTCCACACTACTCAGCAACAAAGCGGCTATTTGCTACCTCATTATCATTGCAATGATTTTACTTCGCTGCTTAGTGCAATTTCCGCATCAGGCAGCTATTCGCGCATGTACCAAATATCTACCATTTTTATTGTTCATCTTTACGCTTGGCAGTTATAAAGAATTGACTCACAAGCAATTCAAGGCAATCATCCTCATCTTTATCTGCTCTCTCGACATCAACACAATTGTGTGTGTAGTGCAACAATTTTTCAACCAAACCGACACAAGCAATTTCAGGGCAGTAGGAAAATATATGTCGTACATTCGACTTTCGCTGTTCACCGTGGTTGCTTGCGCCGCCTGCGCGCATTATCTTTTTTATGATAAAAACAGCGACGTTTCAGAAATCGAACGGATATTCCTTTGGGGTTCAGTTATTTGGCTCACATTTGTGGTCGTTTTTCTGAAAACACTGATGGGCTACATTATTTATGCGCTGCTGGCAACAATATTTGCCATTTCACAAATCAAACAAAATTATTCCTCCAAAGTCACCATCATAATTTTTGCTGTCTTCACCGCGCTATTCGTGGCTGTCGGCGCTGTTCTGTATTCCGAGGCACGGTACTTTATTTTTTCCGACACCATTAATCCCGAAACACTTGACACACACACGCAACGTGGAAACGCATACTCGCCCTATAAACAAGGTACACAAGCAGAAAACGGACATTGGGCGAATATGTACGTTTGCCCACACGAATTGGACAGTTGCTGGCAAGCCCGCACGGGAATAGGCTCCATCTGGACTATCGGCAAGAATGGATTTTCGTATTTCCCAGTAATTTGCCGCTATATGGCATCGAAAAATCTACGAAAAGATGCCGACGGATTTGCACAACTAACCGATACTGACATAGAAAACATAAAAAACGGATTCACCAACTACCGCTTCACATCAAATTCCGACATTCGAAAACGTATATACGAAGCGTTTTGGGAAATCCACAGCTACCGCAACGGCGACAATCCCAACGGACATTCCATCACACAACGGCTGCAATTTCTCGCAACAGCGAAAAAAGTTGCCGACACTTATCCGTGGATTGGCGCGGGAGCGTTTGCACAAACGGAAATGTTCAAATTCTACGAACGAGATAATGTCCTCCAACAAACCAATTGGAACTTGCCTCACAACCAGTTTATGCTGATGCTCGTCACCACGGGTTACCTTGGTCTTACAATTTTTGTGCTATGCTTCATAGGCATAGTCGTTTTCAGTCGCAAAAAATGGAATGCGCTCACTATCAGTTGGTTTGTGGCAACCATCAGTTCGTTTTTGAGCGAGGACACCATGAACACTCTCGCCGGCACTGCTTTCTGCGCTTTTCTTGGCGGAATTATACTATTTGCACAACCAAATATACAAAGCAAATAGTACATTTCGCAATGAATTTTGTTACCTTTGCATTCTATGAAAAAATTTCTCGCCATAGTATGCTTTGTTGTCGCAACCACGACTGCGATTGCCCAAACCGACACCTCATCGGTGTTCAAATGGGACGAAATCCTTCAATGGGATGAAATCACATGGGACGAGTCGCTGAATATGTTCTACGAGCCAGGCTACATCACCACGGGCGGCGGATTCGGAAACATTGAACCGCTATTGTTCGAAGCGAACATTATCCCTTACTACAGAATTAGTTTCGATGCGGTAAAAAAATGGGCGTTCCTCATTTCGCCACAAGTTGTCCTGCGCATGTATAACGACTATTCCTATCCTGTGAAAACACCTTCATACGAGCCACGCATCATACTTGTGCACCAATCGTCGGAACACACACGGGAATACCACGACTGGTTTCAGTACATTTCGTGGTTCCACCATTCCAACGGACAGGATGGATATTTTTACACCGATTCCACCAATACGCATATAAACTACGAAAACGGCAGCTTCTCTACAAACTGGCTTGAAGCGGGAATTTTCGCATCGCGCGCCCATAGCAGCCGACAATACTATTCAAAACTTTCGGGAAGATACTGCTATCAACGCGACACTATGCTCAACGGACTCTACGGACGCTGGCGGCTGAATTTTGAAATAACATTCGACTGGAATATAGCCAAAACTTTGAGCAACCTCAACATTCCATCGTTCGACGGCAAAGAAACAGTTCTTTCGAATACCATAAAATTCGGACTCATCTGCGGTAACATCGAAGACTACGAATTTCTTGATTTCCAACGATGTATATTTGACTACACCATTTCGTTCAAACCCGGATTTTTGCAGGATGTGACCCTTTTTGCCCAATACTATTGGGGCGAAGACTACTACAACATTTATTTCAACCGAATATTACGTGTATTCCGCGTTGGCATCGCCGCCCAAAGCAAATTCTTCGTGAAAAACAGCACGGTGAAGAAGAATTAAAAACAATTCAGTTGCCGAGAAAATCTCGGTAACTAAGATAAAAAACAGAAAAGCTTATTGCCAACGTATTTCCGCATTATTGTTTTCCATCAGAAGCAGTTATTAAATAATCCTTAATAACTGAGATCTTATCCAATTCATTCTCTTTCAGTATATTAGATATATGAATGTTGATATTAGGAACCGAGGTGGCAAAAAGTTCCGCAAGCTGTTTTTGATTGAGCCAAATCTTGCCATCCTTGGCATACAATGCAACTGACGCTTTGCCGTCGATTGAGTTATAAATTATTATGTTGCTTTCCGTGTTGGGCATAATTAGTATAGTAAAGAATTATATTTTTTTTATTTCATCGTGCCATTGTTCTTTATATTCTGTTGTTTGCGATTCTGCCATGTCAATTTTATAAAAATATGATTTCTTTTTTATTCAGTCTGTAAGTTAGATGAGAATTTTGCGGTCCATTCTGTTACTTTTTCTCTTGAAAAATAACCCAAAGTTCAAATCGTACCTACTTAGCTAAAAGTCACACTGTTTTTTTTATTTTTCGTGTGATATTCTTATATTTGTTTATTCTTTCTTATTATTGCTTTGTTATTTTTATAGAAAAAAAATTAAGTTATGAGTGAAATAGGGTATGATAAAAATTTTAATGACTATGTTGAAATGATGGTTTCTCATAAAAATTATCAAGGGCTTTACTATGATCGTAATAATGAGGGACATGTCAACTGGGTGACAACGGGGAAATCCGAAAAAGGTAAAAAAAGACAAAGTTGGTGGGACAAAAAATGCAAGGAATATAATATTCCAATTCAAAACGGTTGCTATGCAAAAGTTGCACGACTAATTCATCCCACAGGGAAACATGTCTGCCAATGTTGTGGAAAAGAGCAAAGCATATTCTATGAGTATCCGAGCAAGAATACCGCAAAAAAACTAAATGAAATATTAGGAACCAACATTTCTCCAAATAGTGATAAAGAAAGAGTCAAATACACAATAAAAGAAATCATTGAGAAAAAATGCGACTCTATGATAAAAGCAAGAAAACTTGCCAATTTTTTCGGTGTACCAACTCCCAGCAGTACGGAAGAACTTATATCGCTCATATACAAACATTTAGTAGAAAGCGAAAGTAAATTTTTTTCTCCAGGCGTTATGAGTAATTCCCCTGATCGCTTCGATGGATTCCATTCTTATGGTTTATGCTGTAGATCCTCAAAAGATACTGGCAGATATCCTAATAATATGCACACCTATACACAAGATCGTCGTGCTTATGAAGATTGGTCGGATGGGAATTATAATCTCGCAAATAGATTAATGGGCGAGTTTAGGAAACAACCACCTATGCAATGCCCTATGTGTGGAAATATTGCAAAAATGACTGCTGATCATATAGGACCAATATCCCTGGGGTTTTGCCATAGTACGCACTTTACGCCAATGTGTAGTTCTTGCAATAGCTCTAAAAACAACAGATTCACAAAAAAAGATGTGGACGAACTGGTTGCTCTGGAGAACAAAGGAGAACAAGTTGTTAGTTGGCACTCAAAGTATATTTGGAATCAACTGAAGAGCACTATTTCAAGCGATGCTGAAGCTCAAAAAGCAAGTTCCATAATGGCAAAATGCCGTCAGAACATTCTTATTATTTTGGCTATCATACACAAAAAGAATGGTCGTGAATTCTTAATGCGTTACCTTCATCCAGAATATTCAATGGTTGACTATAGATTCGAAAACTTTGATTTATGTCATTTAGATAGAATGGTAGTCCAAGAAAAACCTATGGATAGTAAAAACAAACGAAAGAACAAAGAACGATATATTCGAATTGCTTTTGACAGTCTTGATGAATTTCTCAGTAAGAAGAACCGTAAAAATTATTTTTTGATAAACGAATCTTCTCAAGAACTCAATCCTATTATTGAAGCAATAAATAGTAATAACTTTGATAAAGCAGATAAACTATTAAAATCATTAATTAAAACAGTAGCTACAGAGATTTATTCTATTGAGATGAAATCGGAGATTGTATAGTTGCAAAAAGCATTGTACAAACATCCAAACAAGAATAGATGATAGGATATATTATTGATGTTGTATCTTGTGTTCGTTATATTCTTTTAGTTTAAGGTTATAGAAATCGTCAAAAGTTATCTCTTTAGCCATTAGTCTATCGTAAGCTGAAGGATTCTCAATATGAAACTCCATTTCATTCACACCTCCTCCATCAGGAATTGGAGGAAAAGAACCAATCGCTTCGCGAGCAGAAACATATATAGGAAGTGAAAATAAATCAGGTTTATCCGTAAACAAAGGCTTTGGTTGATTAATCGTGACCTTTTCTCTACTTCCGATTAATACAACCCTTTTCCTTTTTTGCGGCACACCAAAATCTGATGCAGTTAACTTTAGTGGCGTAGCAACAAAATAACCAGCGTCGGCAAATGCATGGATTATTTCTTTTATAGCTTCACCTTTCCGCATAGTTAATATACCTGGGACATTCTCCATTACAAAAAATTTTGGTTTAAGTGTTGTTACTATATCAACAAAATCTCTAAAAAGCTGATTTCGCTTGTCATTTGGATCTCTCCACCCAGCATACGAAAATCCTTGACAAGGTGGACCGCCAAGTATAACATCAACCTGATTTTTTCCACATGCCTCATATATTCTTTTTTTCGTTTCTATTTTTGTTATATCACCAAGGATAAATTTATCCTTACTTGCATACTTTAAGTGATTAAGTATATTTGTTTCAAAAACACTCGCATCAAACTCGTTAGCTGCAAGAAGTTTAAATCCATTTTGAATAAAACCTTCAGATAATCCACCACAACCCGCAAATAAATCCACTACATTATAACTATTCAAATGTGGTTTAATTAGAGTTGAAATCATTCTTGCCAAAAGAGGGGGAACAGCATTGCCTATCTGTTTATAAACACTTGCTTTTTTGCCAACAAAAACAAAATCATCTGGAAATGACTGAAAACGAGCAGCCTCACGTGTTGACATAACACGCATTTGTTCTGGATGCAAGTTACATCCATTGGGTACACGATTAAAAAATGTATTAATGGTATAACTAGGTTTATCCCATTTTAAACGTCCATAATAAGTAGTTCTACCTCCAACTTTACGTATATTTGCCAATCTATTATCTGTTATCTCATTAGGAATATCTTTCCAATTCCCACCTGCTGGAATATGTTGAGCCATATCCATTTCATGTTGGCACATTTTGTAGGCTACGTGATTATACAATATCATATTGTTGTTTTATTATAAAATTCACTTCTTCGCTCTCTAAACCATATAGAGTACATATTTTTTTGTTTCTACTAATCTCATCCAACTCAATAATATCCGATGAGATTAATTCTAAATCTATGATTGGCAACTCGTCCAATTCATAATTATTGATATGGTTGTTTGTACTTGTAATCTTAAACCTCCAATTGAGTATAGCACTATTTAATAATGTTTTCAGTTGATGAATTTTATCATGCTTAACAGTGATATAATTGCATGAATTACCAAGTACATCATTGTTCTCACACTCAACAAATCTAATTCTGACCCGTTGGGTCATATTTGAAATCTGTTGGCATACCAATCTTTTTCTTCCCTTATCATTAGAAAGATAATCATGAGATTTCTTGTCGAAAAATTCTGGTTTAACGTACTCATGGTTTATGTCAACAATTGAAGCGCCTATAATCATATTCCCTCTGACCAATCTCAACGATGTAGGTTCAAGAGTAATGTAGTCCTTAAATAATGTCAAATCCAATTCGCCACGCTTATTTCGAATGTAAGAACATGTTTTTAACGCAGGAATAGTACACAGCTTACGAAGAATATTCCATTCAATTTTTTCTATTGAAGGAATCTCCCAGTTTGTAGAGAAGATTTGTTTTACATCTGCTAATTCTATTTGATATTCTCTTCTTCCTTGTACAATGTCTATTATATTACATTTACCACCTTTAGTGAGATGAAAGATGCAAGTTGCTTGTGTCACATTATCAAACAATGGATCTTCTTCTGAAAAATACTTGATATAGGTCACATTATGTGCAGACAAAAGATGTTTTCTCAATGTTGACGCTGAAATATCAGCAAAAAGAGTAGAAGGACAAATGATCCCCATTTCGCCACCATTTTTCAGCATTCCGAGCATTGCTTCTATTGATAATTGGTATAAATTAAGCATCCCTTCAATAGAATACTTATATTCGTTTGAGTTTCTAAAAAACATTGCCATACTGTTGATGTTATCTACGGTTTCTGCATCCATCTTATTTTTGTTTGGTTTTAAAACCAAATATGGAGGATTAGAAACAATGGCATCAAACCCATTGTAGAACATACCATTCCAATCATCAATACTAATTGCCATTTTATCATCAAACAACTGATTTTTTATTAAAGCGTTTTTTAGAATGATGTGGTTCGACACATTCTTTGCTTGTTCATAATTTATATTTGTCAACTCGCTCAATGCATTAATTCTACAAATATTAATCGCAACAGAATCTATGTCGACAGCAAAAATATTATGAAGGATCGAGTAATCAGGAGGAATGCGATGAATTTCATTCAAACATCTCACTATTTGACGATAAAATCTCCCCGTTCCTGTTGCAAAATCAAGTATCTTTATTGTTTTTGGCTGTTTTACAGATAAGTTACACAACGTTCGTTTCACAATATCATAAGCAATTTTATCTTGAGTATATACTGCCCCTAACGCCAAGAGATTTTTTTTGGATTTCCGTCTTATCAATTTACCGTTTGAATAACATAATTCTGAATTAAGATACGAAACATGTAAACCTTCACAAAATCGAGGTATGCAGTCCACATCAATATCACTTGGAATAACGATCTCTTCTATTAATTCACCTTCAAATAATTCAGAGAACAACGATGTTTTATAATTGTTACAACATTCCTTCATATAATAGTTTATCAAACTATTCACCAATTCAGTATGTATTGTTTTAAATAAACGACTTATATGCTTGATTTGTTGATTTTCCATATTAGATATGCAAAATGAATAGTGCTCAAACAACTCCTTTTCTAGAATTTGTTTTTCCAAATCAAGAAAAAAATCTAAATTGTATTTCATAGCTTATTCATTTTTCAGGTTTTCAAACGATACCTTTTTTATGCGGTTTATCTTCATAAAATCATCTTATATTTCCATGCAAAATTATACAAATAAAGAAATATTATTGTTTTAATCTGATAGAGAAATCCTCAAATTGTGAACAAAACAGTCAATATTGTGTTTCTCCAGTCGATAGCAGAACTTTACAACGGTGTATAATGATATCACCCTTCGCTCGATAAATAAAACCCTTTCAAGCAATAGTTCATTGTAGGAGTGGGAACTTGGCAGATATTCCACCGTTTTCTGTACTACTTTCTGTACCACTTTTCTGAAAATCTTGCATCGCCATTGGGGAATTTGGCACGATTTCATTTAGAAACTTGGCAAATAATTTCCCAGTGTCTTGAGAATTTCCGCCAACATAAAATCAATAAAAGGTCCTGACTCTGCTGCCTTGGTACTTTTAGAAATCGCTTCATAGTACTTTTGTTGGCTGGAATACACCATATTCTCAATAGGAAGATGTTCAAACACAGGGTTGAGTTTTCCCAAAATAAGCGACTGCCATAATCGTCCCATTCGTCCATTACCATCAATGAAAGGATGTATGAACTCAAACTCATAATGAAACACGCAACTGCGAATAAGCAAATGGTCTTGGGCGTGTTGCAACCATTGGAACAAGTCTGCCATCAACAGAGGAACACGTGCCGCTGGCGGAGCCAAATGTACAAGTCCTTGATTGCCGAATACGCCTACACTACCACTACGATAGTGTCCTGCATTTTCTACCAAGGCTTGCATCATTATTCCATGTGCTTTCAGCAAATCAGTTTCCTTGAAAGCATCTAATGTAGGATACAACTCGTAAGTTTTGATGGCATTTTTCACTTCTTGAATTTCACGCAAAGGAGCTACAACTTGTTTCCCGTTAATAACGTCTTTCACCTCTTCTTCCGAAAGTGTGTTGCCTTCAATGGCCAAAGATGAATGTATGGTTTTTATTCTGTTTGCTTTTCGCAAAAGCAGACCATCTGCTTGTTCCAACCGAATAGCAAAACGTTCCACTTGTGCCGAAATTTCAGCCACAAGATTGATTGCCTCTGCCGATACAGTAAAAGGTGGTGTGTATAGTTCTTCTTTTTTCATTTTGCCAATATGCTTCCCGATGTGTTTTATTTGATTGTAAAAGTAACGAATTTTTAGTTACCAACCTAATCTGAATATAGGATTGTTAAACAAGTTTTTCACGAAAGTTTTCAACTGTATTATTTCAACATGACTGTTTTGATTATTTATTGAAAATCAATTAATTATGTGAATTTTCACATCGCTATTTGGGAATTTGGCATAATTTCATTTGGGAACTTGGCACGATTTCATTTGGGAAGTTGGCGAGTTTTTGTTTGGGAACTTGGCAAAAAACATCTTTTCCCAAAACTTTCTTCTTCTCTCTTGCTCCTTTCTTTGCAAATTAAACACAAATGCGTAATTTTGACGCTCAAAATATAACAAGGAATATGAAAGAATCATTACTGCTTGGGGCTGAAGCTGTTGCCCTTGGTGCTATTGACGCAGGAATTTCGGGTGTGTATGCATATCCGGGAACTCCTTCGACTGAAATAACTGAATTTATCCAAAAATCGAAAGATGCACGCGAAAAGAACATCCGTTCTAAATGGTGCTGCAACGAAAAGACGGCCTACGAAGCCGCT
>JAEEGL010712095.1_pt1 | contig 22110 bp, 14 predicted proteins | sample 9134231 | NCBI WGS metagenome assembly JAEEGL01 (sample SAMN16246548, study PRJNA631951) | gut metagenome | biome: gut microbiome; feature: rumen; material: fiber-attached | host: Bos | place: Iran: Karaj | collected 2018-10 | reverse complement strand
TCATCATGAACAGAGCCGCAGGAACGCCCTTGCCGGAAACGTCAGCCATTACCATGCCGAGGTGGTCATCGTCGATGAGGAAGAAGTCATAGAAGTCGCCTCCTACCTCCTTAGCGGGAGTCATGGTCGCATAGATATCGAACTCAGAACGTTCGGGGAATGCGGGGTAAATATTCGGGAGCATATCCGCCTGTATCTTGGTTGCGAGCTCAAGCTCAGCGCCGATACGTTCCTTTTCGGCGGTTATGGCAGTGATCTGCTGTATGTATTCAACAGTACGCTTTGAGAGGGTAGCGAAGGACTCTGCAAGCACCTCGATCTCATCGCCGGTGCGGAGAGAATCGTCCATTTTGAACTCGAGGTCTTTTCCGCTGAGCTCGCCTATGCGCTCTGTCATGAACTCTACCGGCTTGACGATTCTGCTTGCAACATATAGAGCTGAGCCTGAACCGAGTATGAGCACAATTGCTATCATAACGAGAGTGGTCTGTTTTGAGTGTTTTGTGCCGTTTTGAAATTTATCTGTTGCGTCATTGTTTACGCGGTCGAATTCATCAAGCATCATTTTTGCGGGCATTTCGGTAATATCCTTTTCTATGCAGGATATTGCTGCCCAGCCGACAGTAGGAATGGGATAGCCAGCCATGTAGTAGTTTTTGCCGTCAATAGTGATATCACGGAGTCCGGTTGACTCAGTCATAGACTGCGAGATGAATTCAGCAAGCGTGGTATTCTCAGATTTTCTCAGGTCATCAGCGTCATTCGAGGTGTCAACTCTGAATGTGCCGTCCTGCATGGGTGAGAATGCGACCTCGCCGTTGTTGTCAACGATACATACGAAACCGCCGTTCTCAGCAGAGGTGTTGACATATGAAGCCATGGTATCGAGGAAGATATCGGCTGCAACGACTGCAACGAGCTCGCCGTTACAGTAAACTGGAGCAGAGCACACAACGCCGATATAATCGGTAAAGCTGTCGCGCTCGATGCCAGTGAAATAGACACCGTTGGTCTCAACAGCGCCCTTGTACCAGGGGCGTTCATGGGCTTCAAATTCTTTGATAACGTCACCGTTATCGTCGAAATACTCACCGGAGCGGTCATCGACATAAAGTGTAACACCGTCGGCAGTTGATACGATACAAGAGCTGAGCTTGTCCGAGCTCTGGAAAAGCGAGAGCATAATATTCTGCATATTGCTCACAACGCGAAGCTGGTCTGAATCTGCCGGGTCAACGCCTTTGGAGTGCTGCATCTGAACGGAAGCGACGCCGTTTTTTTCGAGCTGAGGATAGTCAACGGGCTGAAGCGAGAGCTTGTCCTGATTGGCAAAAAGCTCGCTTGCGAAAAGCTGTAAAAGCTCGATATCGCCCTTGACCTCGGAAAACATATCGTCAGAGATATAAGCCTGAAGTCCGTTTGTTTTGACCATAGAATTTTCTATGACCTGATGCATTGTATCGCCGGATACCCTTTCGATAGCCTGCTGCTGTTCGTTGCTTGCGTCATTAACAACAGTCGTGAGCTCCTTTGCCTGGTATGCCGAAACGCATCCGAATACGCCAATTATAGCGAGTATAAATACGAGCACAAGATTGAATATCTTATGCATCAGTCCGCCTATCTTAAAGCCAAATATCTGTTTCATCTGATCACCAGACCCTTTTTTAATGTTAGAATATTATGTCCGTCGAGGTATTCGTATTTAACATCGTCCATAGATTTTTTCACCATGAAGATGCCGAGACCGCCTATCTGACGCTCTTCCGCACTGAGTGTGATATCGGGGTCAGCCTTTGCAAGCGGGTCATAGGGGACACCGTTGTCGATGAATGTGATATCCACCGACGGAGGGTCGCCGAGAGTTTCGATGCGCACCATAGCTTTTCCGGTTTCCGGAGCATAAGCATAGTGAGCGATATTGACGAATATCTCCTCAACAGCGATGTCGATCTGTATCTGTATCTTCATGGGGCAGTCAGCCGCCTCGAGCTGTTCATCTACAAAGGCGAGCACCTGCGGGAGGTTTTCTGATAAAGCTTCAATTTCGAGTTCTTTCATAAAAATTCTCCTTTATGTAGTGGTTGATGGGGTGTGAGTTGTTTTGCTATGATGCCAAAGAATCGAGCGCATTAGTCAGTTCAGCTATTTCACGCAAAAAGTTGTCAACGAGCTTTCCTGCCTTACGAGCATAATAAACGTGTATACATTTTATTATGCAGCTATATGTATATTATATCATGCATATCACCAAAAAGTGTTAATAGCAGATGAATATTTTATAAATTACGTTAAAACTGACTAAACGCTGTATGAAAAGCGTTCCAGAAGTCATAAAAGCTGCTCACGGAGCAATTACAGCCTGTATTTCCAAGAGAATTTGAACATCGAAGGCAAAAAAATGCCGCAGAATGCTGGAAAGAATATATATCACAAAAGATTTGACACGTTAATATTATTACAAATTTAATTTATATTTTATCTATTGCATTTTTTATGGTATTGTTTTATAATATAAATGTATAAATATCTGATATCTGATTGATGTTACGCCGGCGAAGCTGATTTATTATCGGAAGCAGACTGCCTGTAACGGAAAGGAGTCAATATGGATATACAGAAATTTGCGGACACATTTTTTTCTCCTACCTGTGTAGTGTCGGTCGAAAGGGATGATGACGGCGGATACGGCGATATACGCATTGCGGCGGGGAATAAAAAATACCTTGATATGATAGAGATGCGGATGCACAGCGATGTACAGGACGCATATGAAACAAAGCGGAATATATTTGTGCCGGGCGCACTTTATTATGATTATTTCCCGAAAAACCGCAGCTTTGAGGAGGTCTGTTTCAAGGCGGCGGTACAGAAGATACCGGTGCATACCTATGCTCATCTTGACAACGTAGATATATGGTTCGACATCTACGCCATGCCGCTCGACTGTGAAGAGGGAAACACATTTTACTGTGCATATACGGCAAATCCGAGCAAAGACCCGGATATTATCCTTGATGCTGTTAATACCGTCCAGACCTCGAACGACGTTCTGAAGACCTGTATCAGGCTCCACAAAGCGAACAATCTTGAAGACGCGATGAAAAACGTTATTTCAGAGATACGTCAGATTTGCAAGGCGGAGTGCTGTACGGTGCTTCTGCTTAACAATGATGAGGAGAGCTTTTCTATCCTTGCGAGTGATTTCCGAGAAGGCAGCAATCTCAAAAGGGTCACACAGTTTGAGAGCTTTTATGACATAGCTTTTTCATGGGTAGATATGATAGGCAGCGAGAACGACTGTGCTATCATTCAGAACGAGAAAGACATGGAGTATTACAGCAAGGTAAACAATCCGTGGTATCTCACACTTGTTGAAGCAGGAGTCAAAAGCGTAGTGCTTTTCCCGCTTAGACAGGGACACGAGGTACTTGGCTTCATATGGGCGACTAATTTTGATACTGAAGAGACGATGCGCATCAAGGAGACTCTTGAACTGACGACATTTTTCGTATCCTCGCATATAGCGCGATACAAGGTCATGAAGCGTCTGAAGCACATGAGCTACACCGATGCGCTCACCGGACTTCCGAACCGCTTTGCCTGTACGGAATACATAGCCGACCTTATTGAGCGTCAGGAGAAGTTTACAGCAGTATCAATAGACCTGAATCACTTCAAGAGCGTCAACGATACACTCGGACTTGAAGCAGGAAATCAGGTGCTTATCGGCATAGCCGACCGCTGGAAGGCGATATTCGTGGACGAGAGCATAACAGTTCCGAATTTCATAACGCGAATAAACGGAGATGAGTTCCTGCTTGTCATATGGGGATACAGCTCAGACGAGGAGCTCCGGAGCATTATCGACCTCTACGCCGATGCGCTGAGCGAGCAGCTTATGGTCGACGGCTGCGACCTCTACATGACAGCGAGCTTCGGCTATGCGGAGTATCCCGCAGATGCCGAGACGGCAGATTCGCTCATTTCTCACGCAAACGCGGCAATGAACGAGATAAAGAAGGCGAACAGCAGCGACCACATACTGCGTTTCTCATCTGATATGCTCAGAAACGAGCATATCCTCGAGATAGAGAACAAGATACGAGCTGCTCTTGAAAACGAGACGATATACTTCAATCTTCAGCCGCAGTTCGACATGGAGCATAAGCTCCGCGGATTTGAAGCACTTGCCCGCATGAAGGACAGCGAGGGGAGATTCATCTCGCCCGGCGAATTCATACCTATTGCCGAAACTGTAGGACTTATAGATAAGGTCGACAGCATGGTATTCAAGAAAGCGGTCGAGTTTTTCAGCAGCATAATACGCAGCACAGGACTGGACCTCACTCTTAGCGTAAACGCATCTGTAAGGCATCTAATGAAAAACGGCTTTATTGATGAGATACGCGAGCTCATTGAAAAAAGCGGTCTTGCGCCGGAACGGCTCGAAATAGAGATAACCGAGTCGATACTGATAGATTCGGCAGAGAAAGCGCTTCAGTGCATAGACCAGCTCAGGGAAATGGGCATCAAGCTTGCCATAGACGATTTCGGCACCGGTTATTCATCGCTGAGCTATCTCAGCAAGATACCGGCGAATCTGCTGAAGATAGACAAGTCGTTCATCGACAGGATAACAACGAGCGAATCCTCAAAGCAGTATGTAGCGGCGATGATATCAATGGGACATATAATGGGCTTCGATGTCATATCCGAGGGCGTTGAGGAGCCCGAGCAGATAGAGGCGCTCCGAAGCATAGGCTGTGACTTTATACAGGGCTTCATATGGGGACGTCCCATGTCGGCGGAGGACGCCGAAAAGCTTGTAAATTCAATTAAATGATACATGGGAGGAAAAATATGGATCTTCAACAGATTGCCGACAGCTTTGAACCGATGACCTGTATAATGTCCGTACAGGTATATGAAGACGGAAGCTACGGAAATATCCGTATAGTCTGCGGCAACAAGGCATATGTCGATTCAATAGAGAATCCGGAGAATATATCCTTTGCGGGAATGCTGAACAACAAATTCATTCCGGATTCACCGTATCAGAAATACATTCCGCAAGACCTCAACTTTGAGGACGCGTGTTACCGGTGCGCAGTTCTGAAAAAGCCGTTTCACACATACATACACCCTGAAAGGTACGATTTCTGGGTAGATATGTACATGATGCCGTTAGCGGCTGACAACGGAGATACTTACTATTTTGCATATTCTCAGGAGCTTACCCCTGCTGCGAGCTCGAGCCGGATGTCGAACGTTGACGCAGAAGTTGCGAATGAAGTGCTCGAGACCTGTATAAAGCTCCGCGGCACGAAGGACTTCAAGCATACCATGGACGAGGTCATAGGCGACATCAGCAAGATGTGCGAAGCGGACAAGGTATGCCTGATACTCACGGATTCGCAGAACCGCACATTCAGCGTGCTCAGCGAGGCAGCAGGTTCGCCGGAGGCTGATTATTCAGTAGAAGGCTACCTGCGCAGCGCGTATGAGGATTTCTACAGTATCATCGAAACATGGGAAGCGACCATAGCCGGAAGCACCTGTCTCATCGTACAGAATGAAAGGGACATGGAGGTGCTGAACGAGCGCAATCCCGCATGGTACGAATCGCTCATTGCGGTCGGAGTGAAGTCCATCGTGCTGTATCCGCTGAAGTACAATGACGAGACGCTCGGTTACATATGGGCTATCAACTTTGACGTTGAAAGGACTAAGCATATACGTGCAACGCTCGAGACCACAAGCTACTTCATCGCATCTGAGATAGCGAACTACAAGCTTGTTGACAAGCTCAGTGTGCTGAGCTCGTTTGATATGCTCACAGGAGTAAAGAACCGCAACGCGATGAATCAGCGCATCGACGCCATCATCGAAGGAAACGAGAAGCTTCCCGCCAAGACAGCGATAGTATTCGTAGACCTCAACGGCTTGAAGCAGACCAACGATAACGGCGGTCACGCAAGCGGCGACAGGCTTCTCAAGCAGGCAGCCGCTATTCTTAGGGAGACTTTTACCGACAATGATATTTACCGTGCAGGCGGTGACGAATTCATGGTCATCGCGGAAGATATCTCCGGTGCGGAGCTTGAAGAAAAGCTTGGCAGGCTCAGGCTATACCAGTCGGGCACGGAGGCGGTCAGCTTTGCTCTCGGTTACTGTTATTCCGAAGGCGAGACAGATATCCGCCTTGCAATGAGTACGGCAGACACGCTCATGTACGAGGATAAAAAGCAGTATTACGAACGCTTCCCCGAGCGAAGAAGGAAATAAATGAAATGCAATGTTCAGGTCATGCAGCAAAAGCTGCGTGACCTTTTTTCCGGAGTGATAACTTACATACCCGGAGCGATGCTTGCGAATGAAGAAACCCACGGTGTATAGCAGACAAAGGAATAATAGATAAAAATAATGCTTGCATTTGTGAAACTGTTATGATATAATGTCAGTAATGAAGTGTGAGATTAGGGGAATACCGCAAATTCGAGCGGTTATAGGTTTGGTATTGAATTGATTCAATATAAAAATTCAGGAGGGATGTTTCAATGGGAACAAAAAGACAAGCACTATTAAGATTTGCAGCATTTGCAGCAGCGCTCACAGTCACGGCAGGAGCTGCAATGCCTGCACAGAAAGGAGCTCTTACTGTGGCTCCGACAATAGCGTATGCAGCTGATGCAGGACAGAGCGGAAAGGACGGTCCTTTGTCCTATACCAAGTATTCCGACCATGCAGAGATAAATTTCTGCGATTATAAAACCTCATCTGTGGAGATACCTGAAACTATCGACGGCGTGCCGGTAACAAAGATAGGTATCTACGCATTCAACGGCGGAGCTGTTACATCAATAACCATACCAGATTCTGTTGTTGAGATAGGCGATTATGCGTTTGCAGGATGCAAGAGCCTTACATCAGTAAAATTGTCTGCTGATCTTGAAAAAGTTGGTATCCGCGCATTTGAGCAATGTCCACTTCTTGAGACGGTTGAATTTCCGGATAAGGTCGTTGAGTTCAGCTCTAAGGTATTCAATGAGACGCCGTGGCTAACAGCACAGAGAGAAAATGATCCGCTCGTTATTGTAAATGATTCACTGATAGATGCAGAAAAAACAGAGGGAAAGGTAGTTATCCCGTCAAGTGTTAAATCTGTTGCAGCAAGTGCGTTTGCAGATAACACTAACGTTACCTCGGTAGTATTTCCTGCTGGCGTGAACAAGGTTAAAGACAACACTTTCTACAAGTGTTCAAATCTGACTTCAATAGAATGCACAGGTGCAGAGTCGATAGGCATCATGGCGTTCAGTTATTGCAATAAGCTTACAAATGTAAGTCTTTCATCAAAGCTAAAGACCATTGATATGTATGCTTTTTCAGATATTTCCGGTTCCTCCGGCACAATAACATTCTACGGAACATCTGGGCAGTGGGAGAGTGTTGAAAAGATCGATACTTCTGATTATCTCAAAAATGCAAATATTATATTTGGCGAGATGCCTGATGAAGATGAAAAGGGAGATGTAAACGGCGACGGCGAATTCGGCACAGCAGACCTTGTACTGTTCCAGCGCTGGCTTCTCGGAGACAAAACAGCCGAGCTCAAAAACTGGGAAGCAGCTGATCTGTGTCAGGACAACAGACTTGATGTATACGATCTTGTTCTGATGAGGAAAGCAGTAGTTAACAAGTAAATATATAAAAAAGCAGCTAAAGTATGAACTTTAACTGCTTTTTTTAATTTGTTATTGATTTTTACGATTGATTATGTTATAATGGTGAAAATGCAGCAGGGCTGCAAATATAAAGAATGGCAGGTGGACATAATGAAACTGAAAAAACAGGCGGCTGCTTTTGTCGCAGCTATCACAGCGGCAGTCCCGCTCTCCGCGGACGGACTGCTCAGTGCTTCCCTCAGCGTTCACGCTGAGGAGGAGACCAAGGAGGTCTCCCTCCCCAACTGGGTGCCCCTCGATTTCGACTCGGCTCTGGAATTCCGCAATACCTACGGAACTACCCATATCGCCGACGGTATCGTGTGCTTTGTTTTTACGGAATCATCGGCTGATGTGGAGCTCCCTAAAGACGCTTCGGAGCGCTACAAGGTCATCGAGGGAACGAATATCAACCACTTCGACATTACCATGCTGGAGCCGCAGATAGTCACCAAGAAGCAGTTTCAGGCTCGGTTCACTTCTGATACGGAGGAGGGACACTACTCCGACCTCCAGTTCGAGGTAGTGGTCTACAGCCCCCGAAGCAGCGGCGATTTCATGGTATTTCTCGACGATGCCACCATGTGGGGAGTAAACTGCTATACCCCCGAGTATACATTCCACGTTGACGAGGACTTCAAAATCACCGAGACCGATATCTACGGCTGGCTGCCCGACTGCGCGGCTGAGTACGAAGACTTCGTCGAGAAGAACGGCGAGATAGCAGTTGTGAACGGCAATTACGTCGCAGTAAGCTTTTCTCAGGCGAGCGGTATCCCCTATGATTGGAAAGAAACGACCGATCATTCCTACGGCAAGGGTGAGTTTGCAGTTATCGGAACATCAGATTGCAGCCCCATGTACAATGTACCCGTTGGCGGCGGACGCTGCAACAGCATTGCCCTGTACAGGGCTGATAGTGACGGACTTGCCAATATCTCGTGGTCATTTGTACAGTTCGGTGATACCGAAAAGCCGGCGAAACAGCTCTCCTCCAACTTCATCATAACCGGCGGCGGAAAGAATGTCGCTGTGGACACCGACGAGACCGACCTCAAACCCTGTCAGACAAGGATATACGTCCTCGACAGAGACACCGGCAAGCCCGTTTCCGACGATATCCTCAAGGCACACCCATTCACTTTCGGAACGTATATCGCGGTACAGACTCCGACAGGCGAGGCGTATACGGGTCCTTTCAACGTTGTAAACAAGAACGGCATCGTCATGGATACAGACCTTGCAAGTCTCTATCGCACAGCCACACGATTTGAATTCATCTGCAATGATAAGCCCGTGGTCAAGACCTACAGCAACGGCTCTATGGAGCTCACATTCACGACCAGGATAGAAGCCTCCGGCGATTCCAACGGTGACGGGATATTCGGCATCTCCGACGCTGTATCGCTCTATTCGTGGCTCATGCGCATGGAGAACGCTCACATCGACGAGAAAGCCTCTGACCTCTGCATGGACGGCAAGATAGACGTTTACGATTTCGTTCTTATGAGGAAGAAGCTGGTTGAGAATATGCCGGAATTTGAAGCTCACGGCGAGCCCGTTCTCGTAGTGGAATACGGCTCGGGCGGCTTCCAAGATGTACAGGACCTCATCATTTACGACTCCAACGGCATGGCATACCATACCTACAGCAACGGCGGAAAAACGCTCTACGGCTTCTACGATTTCGGTCACTTTGAAAAGGACGATACAATCGTCAAGTTCAACAGCGGCTCCGACTGGTACAGCCGCCTCGAGGATATACTCTCGCGTCCTTACGCGCGGTATGACAGCTTCTACCTCAACACAGCCGCACTCGAAAGCGCAAAGGAGATATCCGCCAAGGCTGAGGAATACAGCAAGGCAGAGCGGCTCCCGAGCGAAACGAGATGGCTCGACGGCACTACTATGTCCATTTATGCCGTAAGCAAGGACAGCTCCGGAAATGCCCACTGCGCGAAGCTTGCACAGCTTCTGGCGAACTACGACTGCATCGACGACGATGACATAATCGGATTCGTAGACGAGCTCTGCCGCAGTAATTTCGTGAACTACAGCGGTCTTGAAGCTGATTTTGAGTCTTACCTGAAAAGACAGGGAAAAGCATTGCAAGAATGAGAAGTTTGTCTGAAATACTTGCATTTTCTTTATATACATGGTATAATAGCTTTATATGACATGAATATGAAATGGCGGCGAGACGGACGTTGAGGCTGTCATTGTGAAAAGGTGGTATATCATGCAGAATTTTGGTGACTTCACGTTTGATAACGCACTTGCTGAGCTGGGAAGATCGGTCGATGCCCTGATCATCACAGATCAGGAGACTGATACGTACAAGGCTCTCGTATTAAAAGGCGTTTTCAGGAAGATCATTTCCGAGACCGGTACATACAAGGATATCGTTCAGAAGCTGTGGTTCCATTTTTACAATTCTGACAAGACTATAACCGAAGAGTATCTGGTCTTTATACCAAATCTCAGCAAATTTGTCGGAAAATACAGCAAGCGCATAAAGCTTGTAGTTGACGGCGTAACCCACATAATCCAGATGACCATACACCCGATAAAGGGAACGAGCTATTATCTTTTCGTGCTTGACGAGCTTGACGAGAGCGAGTGCGAGGAAGACGCAGAGACTCAGCAGAAGGTCAGCACCATACAGAACATATACCTGTTCTCGATGTGTTTTGACCTTGTCCGCGACACGACGAGCAGTCTGTCGCTGACTGAAGTCTCGAACGAAACAATGAATTCACAGATAAGCTATTCGGCGTGGCGTCAGATGATAGTTAACATGATATGGGAAGAAGACAAGCCCACTTTCATGGAGCGCTCCGACCCGGAGTATCTGCGTGCGCACTTCAAACCGGGTCAGATAGAATCCTTCGACTGCCAGATGCAGAATCTCGAGGGCGTATACATATGGGTAAAGCTGATATTCAGCCGAATGGAGACCACCAACGAGAATGATTACCGGTTCGTGTACATGGTACAGAATATCCATGATACCACGGTAAGCATGAAGGCGACGCTCAAGCATTATGAAGAGCTCGCATCGCGTGACCCGCTCACGAAGATATTCAACCACGGACGCATCGAAACAGAGCTGTGCAATGCTGTTGAAAAGCACAAAGAAGACAGCGGAGCCGTATCGCTCATGATAATCGACATCGACCACTTCAAGGAGGTCAACGACAGCTACGGTCACGCAGCCGGAGACCAGACACTTGTCCGCTTTGCCGAGCTCATGCGCAGAGCATTAAGCGCTCACAGCAGTGTATACGGACGCTGGGGCGGTGAAGAATTTGTAGTTGTGATATACGGTGCAGCCGAAGAAGAACTGAGGATATTAGCCGATCATCTCAGGAGCAGCGTTGAAAATGAAAAATTTGAGGGCGTCGGAGCAGTAACTTGCAGTATCGGCGCGGCAGTACTTGAAGAGAATGACACATTTGAAACGTGGTTCGACCGTGCGGACAACGCAGTATATACAGCAAAATCAAACGGAAGAAACTGCATACATATCGCATAAAGAATTGACCCCTGAAATGCTTCAGGGGTCAATTTTATATCAGAGAATCTATAAACCTTGCGAGTTCCTCGCCGGCGGCGAGCTGAGTATCCTCGGAAGGGTGCCAGTTTGAGCCGAATCCGAGGAGCCCGTTCTGCTGAGTGAACTGAAACGTTAGAATACGATTATCGTTCAAGCGGCTGACCGCCTTTTTGATGAACGGCATAGGCTCGGGAGTGATAGTGCCGATAGAGCAGATGATAAGAGCATCAGGCTCACAGCGGCGGATAGTTTTAAGGAATCGCATATACGCCTCTGTGAATTCATCATAGCGTGAGCTGTCAAACGTGCAGAAGCTGTTATCATTGGTGCCGAGATTCACGACCACGATATTGTTCGGAGCGGCAGAGAAGTCCCACGGGATATCCTGCAATTTCTGACCGTCCAGAGAGCAGTGCGAGAAGCCAGCTGTCTCATACCACGGCATTATCAGCTCGCGCGAATTGCGCTCGCCGTCGGGGGTGTAGCCGCTTATGAGACCGTATCCGCTGTAGCTGAACATACAGTAGTCGGCTTTCAGGAGCTCCGCAGCGATGTAGGCGTAAGATTTCATTGCATTCTCAGCCTCGGTAGCGAAATCGGACTGCATATTGCTGTCGTCGATGCCGTAGCCGCAGGTAATGGAGTCGCCGATAAACTCTATTCTCAGCTTTCCAGCCGGAGCAGGGGAGATATGAGCCTCATCGTCGGTAACAGCGTCAGAGACGGAAGCGAGCGAGAATGCTGCCTCTGAGAGCTTGACTATGCGTATGGACTTAGTCACGGGAGCGGCGGAATCAACGATAGTATAGGTCTCGCTGAGCTCGTCCACGACCTTTTTCACGACGGGTCTGCCATCGCAGAGAACAGCGACGCGTGGCTTATTGCAGCGCTGACCGTTTTTGTAGACATCGGCATCGCAGCCGACAGTGAGCCGGAGAGTCCTGCCGGTGAAGATAAACTCGCAGCCGGAAGCGGAATGAGTGAGCCAGAGCTTCTCACCGCGGAAGAGGGTACGTCCGAGCAGCTTGGCACTGCTGCTGTTGAGAGGGATATTTTTCATAAAGCTGCTCCTTTAAATATTATAAATATATCTCCGTACTGAAATTGTACGGAGATATTTTTCATGTATGGAGCGATATACGCATCGCCCCGTAATAATACTGAGTAAATTACAGACTTCTGAGCTCAGCGCCGATATTTGCGAGAGCCTTGAGAGCCTTTTTCATAGCACTGTCAGCCTGTTCATCGGTGAGAGTGCCCTCGTGTGAGCGCATGGAGATAGAGTAAGCAATACTCTTCTTGCCGTTCTTTTTCATCTCGTCGCTGCGGTAAACGTCGAAGAGAGTTACCTTCTCGAGTATCTTTCCTACAGCGCCCTTGATAGCCTTTTCGAGCTCGGCAACGGGCATATCCTCGTCAACGAGGAGGCTGAGGTCGCGGGTAGTTGCGGGGAACTTCGGAAGCGGCTTATATGTTATCTTTTCGGCAGCAGCGTCCATGAGCTCAGGAATATTGAGCTTTGCAACGTAGGTCTTGACGCCTATCTCATAGGTCTCCTGCACCTCGGGGTGAACCTCTCCCATGATTCCGAGAGCGACGCCCTCACGCATGATAACAGCGCTTCTGCCGGGGTGGAGAGCGAACTTCTCGTCGAATACGTCAGAGTCGGAAGCGCGGATATACTCAACGTCGTAGATATTCATCTCGTCGAGGAGCTGCTCGACCATGCCCTTGAGAGCATAGAAGTCAGAATCGCCGCCGTACATACCGATAGTGAGACGCTGGGGCTCATCGGGGAGAGAATACTCGTATCTGTGCTTCTTTTCGCCGCTTGAAGCGAGGGTATCGCCGTTTATGTATGGCTTTTCCTCGGTTGCGGGGAGGTATTCCTTGGCAATTTCAAAGAGACAAGCCTTCTCGTTGCGGTTATTGTAGTTGAAGGAGAGAACGTCGAGCATCGAGGGGATAGTTGAAGTTCTCATAACGCTGGTATCCTCGCCGAGGGGGTTGACGATGCGTACGACCTTGCGGAGTTTGCTGTCAGCAGGGAGCTTTATCTTGTCGAAGTATTTGGGAGAAACGAATGAGTATGTAGCGATTTCGTAACCGCCGAGAGAAACGGCTGCATTTCTGAGAGCACGTGTGAACTTCTGCTCGGGAGTGAACTCAGCTCTTGCAACGCCGCGGAAGTCAGTCGAGGGGATATTGTTGTAGCCGTAGATACGTGCTACCTCCTCAGCGATATCAGCCTTGCAGGCGATGTCGATACGGAAAGAGGGAGCGATAACTCTGCCTCCGTCGAAGGTGAAGCCGAGACGTCCGAGGTATTCCTTCATCTTGTCCTCGGGGATATCTGTGCCGAGGAATTCGTTAGTCCACTTGGGGTCGAATTCAACGGAAGCGGGAGTTTTGTCGGTGTAGTCGCAGTCGATTACGGTATTGAGCACCTCGCCGGCGCCGAGCTCCTCAACGAGCTCGAAAGCGCGCTTGAGGCAGGTCATTGAGATGAGTCTGTCAACGCCCTTTTCATAGCGTGAGGAAGCGTCAGACTTGAGGCGGAGCTTCTTTGAGGTCTGACGTACCTGAGTAGGCTCGAAGTAAGCGGATTCAAATACAACGGTAGTTGTATCGTCCATTATACCGCTGTACTCGCCGCCCATGATACCTGCAACGGCAACGGGCTTTTTCTCGTCGGCGATAACGAGCATATCGCTTGTGAGTTCGCGCTCAACGCCGTCGAGTGTCATGATCTTCTCGCCGTCAACAGCGTTGCGGACGTTGATATGAGCGCCCTCAACATAGCGGAGGTCGAAAGCGTGCATAGGCTGACCGTATTCGAGCATTACATAGTTCGTGATATCGACGAAGTTGTTTATCGGGCGGACGCCGCTTGCACGGAGACGCTCTCTCATCCAGCGGGGAGAGGGACCTATCTTGACATTTTTAACGATGCCGGCGCAGTATCTCTGGCACTTTTCGGTGTTGTGTATATCTACCCTGAACATTGAGTTTATATCGCCGTCAACGCCCTTGTATGAGGGCTCCTTCACGTTGAGGGGGAGGTCATATGTAGCGGCAGTCTCTCTTGCGAGACCGATAACGCTGAGGCAGTCGGGACGGTTCGAGGTTATCTCAAACTCGACTGATGTATCGTTGAGACCGATAGCGTCGTGGATATCGTCGCCGGGCTTGCAGTCCTCCTCAATGACGAAAACGCCCTCGGGGTCAGCGTAGGGGAAGTCGTGAGCAGTAAGACCGAGAGTGTCTATGCCGCAGAACATTCCGAAGCTCTCAACGCCGCGCATCTTGCACTTCTTTATCTTGCCCTCGGGGAGAACAGCTCCGTCGAGCGCAACGGGGACGAAGTCGCCCTCCTTGACGTTTTTGGCGTTGGTGACTATCTGTATGGGAGCCTCAGCGCCTACGTCCACCTGACAAACGAAGAGAGCGTCAGCGTTCTCGTGAGGTCCCTTTGAGAGTATCTTTCCCACTACTACCTTCGAGACATTGCTGCCCTCGACCTCGTAGCATTCAACTTTAGAGCCGCTCATAGTAAGAGCGTGGCAAAAATCCTTTATCGGCACATCGGCTTTAACGTAGTCGGCGAGCCATTTCATAGATAAATTCATATCCTATTTCCTTTCAGTTATTTATTCCGGCAGAGCCCTGCCAGAGGTCATATATATGGTCGTACAGTTTTTTCTGCAAAGCTTCCGAGGAAGCGTATATCCTGCTTTTTTTCCCGTCATGGGCGATAACGACAAAGTAGTTGGTACACGACGTATCGCCGGTGTCATCGAAGGAGTAGTCCTTTTCCAGACCGGTTATGCTGTCTGTACGTAGACCGAACCAGCTTCCGAGGTCGATGATGTAGCTGTCGGAGATGTACACGTCGGGCAGTCCGGAGAATCTCCTGCTGGAGTTTATGACTTCCATGAACATATCGTTGTCGGTGAGACCTGTCTGCTGCTGTATCTTTTCCATATCAGCCCTGACCTGCTTTATGCTCATGAACTCGCGGAACACCGAAAGCGTCAGCAGCAGGAAGCCGATGAGAATGATAACAGCGCCCACAGGAAGAACTATCAGCAGCGTCGGTACTGAGGGACCTCCCTTGGCGATAAATCCCGGAATGAACACTGCAGCAGCTGTCACAGCGGCAATGAACAACAGAAAAAAGAAGCATGATATGAAAACGACTGCGCGTCTTTTTCCCTCGTATTTTTTGATGAATTTCTCGTAGGTCATCAGAACTGCTCGAGGAAGCGGACGTCGTTCTCGTAGAGGAGACGGAGGTCGTTGATATCGTAGCGACCCATTACCATTCTTTCAAGTCCGAGACCGAAAGCGAATCCGGAGTATACCTCGGGGTCGATACCGCAGTTTTCAAGCACCTTTGGGTGTACCATTCCTGCGCCGAGGAGCTCGATATAGCCCTCGTCCTTGCACATCGAGCAGCCCTTTCCGCCGCAGTTGAAGCAGCTTATATCTACCTCGCAGCTCGGCTCGGTGAAGGGGAAGTGGTGCGGACGGAAGCGGAGCTTGCAGTCGTTGCCGTAGAGCTTTTTCATGAGCATTTCGAGAGTGCCCTTGAGGTCGCTCATCTTGATGCCCTTGTCAACTACGAGACCCTCTATCTGGTGGAAAAGAGGGGAGTGAGTAGCGTCAACAGCGTCCGAGCGGAAAACGCGTCCGGGAGAGATGATGCGTATTGGGGGCTTCTGAGTCTCCATAACGTGTACCTGAACGGAAGAGGTCTGAGTACGAAGGAGGACAGTCTCGTTTGTATTTTCTATGTAGAATGTGTCCTGAGTATCTCTTGCAGGATGGTCGGGGGGGAGGTTGAGAGCCTCGAAAACGTGGTAGTCATCGTCAATCTCGGGACCGTCAGCGATGTTGAAGCCCATGCCGATGAAAATCTCACGTATCTCATTCTCGACCTTTGTAAGCGGGTGGAGCTTACCGAAGGGAGCGGGCTTGCCGGGGAGAGTGATGTCGATAGTCTCCTCCTTGAGCTTAGCGGACTGAGCGTCAGATTTGAGTGCAGCGAGCTTGCTGCCGAGAGCCTCTTCGATGTCGGCTCTTACCTTGTTAGCGAGCTGACCGATAACGGGTCTTTCTTCGGGAGTGAGCTTGCCCATCTGTTTGAGGATAGCGGTGAGCTCACCTTTCTTTCCGAGGAATTTTATCCTCAGGTCGTCAAGCGCCTTTATCTCAGTGCAGGCACTGAGCTCCTGCTTGGCGAGCGCTTCGATTTTTTCAAGCTGTTCTTTCATTTTTTCACCTCAAAAATATTTTTGTGTCGTGACAATAAAAAAGTCCTGCCCTAAAGGACAAGACATGAAACCTTGTTTTTATACCACCTTTGGTCAGGAGAGCCGACACTCTCTTGTCTTTAACGCAGACCTACGTCACAGCCTACAGGACAGTGCCCGCCTCAGAAGAATGCTCCGGAGCCGTGTCCGCCCATTCCTCATGCAAGCCTTCTTTCAGCCAGCCCCTCGTGAGTGAACTTCGGAATGTGAGCAGTCAGAGCGCTTGCACCATACGCGCTCCTCTCTGTAGACTTTTCGGCAGACCTACTCTCTCAGTCATAGGGTTATATATATATTATAACGCCTCGGCGCGAAAAAATCAAGTATTTTTGAAAAATTTTTTCTGCCCGTATTGAATTATTCATATAATTGTGATATCATAATAGTGTAATTTGTAAATAGGAGATAAAATATGGATAATTTTGCAGAACAGCTCGTAAAAAAAGAAATGAGCGGAAGTGACAGGATAAAAAAAGGACTTATCCTCGCCGGAGGCATTTCCGCCGTGCTTATACTCACAGCTGGCTCGCTCCTGATGCTCGGACACAGCCTCATATCCTTCGTGGGACTTATCCTCGCGGCAGGAGCCGGTTACGGGACCTTTTTCCTGCTTCAGAGCATGAACATCGAGTACGAGTACACCTTCACCAACGGGGAGCTCGACATCGACAAGATAATCGCCAAAAAGAAGCGTAAGTCGCTGCTTTCCACGGATACAGGCAAATTCACGGCATTCGGAAAGTACGATGAGGACGCTCCTGACGAGTCCGACGATATGACAGTCGTATTTGCGACGAATAATCTCGCCTCCGAGGAGTATTACGCTGACTTTCCTCACGAGCAGTACGGCAGTACCCGACTTGTCTTTTGTCCGGACGAGCGAATGCTTGAAAATGTGACGAGGAGTCTCTCGCCGTCGCTGAGAAATAAATTGCGCAAGTAATTAATAATTTGCGCAAGTAATTAATAATTTGCGCGACAAATTATTAATTTTGTATTACAAAATATATACAGATAAGGAGTGTAGAATATGCAGACCGTAACACCAAAGCAAATGCAGAGAGTTGAAGAGCGCGCCGAGGAGATAGGCGTCAGCCGCAGGACCCTCATGCTCAATGCCGGCAGAAAGCTTGCCGAGCTCATAATCGAGTGCAGCTCACGCGAAAACGGAGCTGTCCCCGAAGAGACGAATGTAACATTTCTTGCCGGAAGCGGCAACAACGGCGGAGACTGCTTTGCCGCCGCAAATATACTCATATACAAGGGCTATAATGTAACGGTCGTGAATTTGGTAAAAGCTCCTAATACAGAGCTTGCAAAGGAAATGTTCTCGCAGCTCCCCGACAAGGTAAAGGTCGTTACGGGCTATCGCAGCGAGAACATCGAGGCTGCGATAGAAGCGGCAGAGCTCGACTATATGACCATTCAGGACAAGGACGTTTCCACGCTTAAAGACAAAAAAGAGCTCACGCCTGTAGAGCGGCTCCTGCTGAAAGAAAAACAGCGCATGACCGATGTACGCGACGCTGTAGTATCTGCGGATATCCTCGTTGACGGCGTTTTCGGTACAGGCTACCGCGGCGAGCTCGACAGCGATATCAAGGCGATATTCGCGATAGGTACAAGGGCTTACCGCATCGCAGTCGATATCCCGAGCGGCGGTGACTGCGTAAAGGGTACGGTCTCGGAGGGTATTTTCAAGGCTGACGAGACGCTCTGTCTCGGCTGTCTGAAATTCGGTATGTATCAGTTCCCGCTGAGAAAATTCTGCGGAAAGATAACCATTGCAGACATAGGCATTCCGCCTAAAGCATATGATGTAACGTCGGAGGGCAGGAAGTACACCCGTCTCGACAGGAACAGCCTCGCGGGATTTCCTCCTAAGCGTGAGCGTGACGCTCACAAGGGGACTTTCGGAAGCGTGCTCATCATCGCAGGAAGCGAGAGTATGCGCGGAGCGGCTGTATTTGCGGCTCTCGGAGCTCTCAGGACGGGAGCAGGGCTCGTGAGGGTAGCTTCTGTTGAAAAGTGCATAGATACCGTGGCTTCATTTGCTCCCGAGGCGACCTATATACAGCTCGATTGCGACGACTACGGCTTTATGCTCTACGATTCGGGCAGGGACGCTCTGCTTGAGGCGATGCAGAAGTCGGACGCGGTAGTTATCGGTCCCGGTATGGGTGTCACGAACGATACCCTCGAGATAGTCCGGTTCGTTGTGAAGAATGCCGAAGTTCCCGTAATTATCGACGCGGACGGAATAAACTGCATTGCCCGTGACATAGAAATATTAGCGGAGCATAAGTCGGATATCATTATAACTCCTCATCCGGGCGAAATGGCTCGTCTGCTGAGCTGTGATACGAAGATGATAAACGAGAACAGAGTCATGGTAGCTGAGAAATATGCCGAAAAATACGGCATTACAGTTGTTCTCAAGGGCGCTGGAACTCTCATAGCCGACCAGAACAATACCGGCTCGAACCATACAGGAAATGCCGGAATGAGCCGCGGAGGAAGCGGGGATATCCTCGCCGGCATGATAGGTGCTGTTGCCGCTCAGGGCTATAATATGTACGACGCCGCCTGCGCGGGAGTCTATATGCACGGACTTGCAGGTGATGCGGCGGCTGAAAAGCTCGGGCAGGAGGCGATGCTCCCGAGAGATATCATCGACAGCATTTCCGACGCTTTCAGGATACTCAAAGAAAAAAAGAAACAGCCAATTTAAGTTTAATAATACGGACGTTGAATGTAACCAAAATTTCTTGATAGGAGCAATTGCTATGAAGAGACTTTTCACGTCCGTATTTTTTATTGTTATGGTATTCTGCCTTACGTCCTGTTCAGCGCCTATGAGCGGCAGAACGACCCGCGAGAATCATCTTGCCTGCGCGTTTACGGCTCCGGCGACGATAACCCTTGACAAGCTGACCGCTGAGGCGTCGATAACACGCTACGGCGACGGCGAGTGGACTGCCGAGTTTGCTTCTCCGAATACGCTCAGCGGAGTAAAGCTCACATTCAGCGATGGCAATGTCTGCGCGGACTATAAGGGGCTCAGCTTTTCTGTGCCGAAGTCAGCTCTGCCGGTGAAGGCGATGATGCTTGAGCTCATCGAAGCTGTAGATTCTAATGCCCGCGAGAATGAGCTTCGCGGCAGCGAAAAGGACGGTATGCTCGAGATTAAGGGCTCTCTCGAAGCAGGGGATTACATTCTCACAGTCGACGGAAAAGGCAATATTTCCGGATTTGAGATGCCTAACAACCTCCTGAGCATTTCATTCAAGGACGTTACGGCTGTTGAGGTCAGACCCGAGGAAACTGCTCCCGCAACAGAGGCTTCGTCCGCCTCAGAGGGAGAGTAAATCTATCACTGTAGGATATGAAATTACCAAAAATATATTGAAATTGGTAGAAAAAACTGCGGATAATATGTTACTATATGGTTGTAATGATGAATCCGTACCATAAAGATAACGGAGGTTAAAAACATGAAAAAAAGAATTTTTTGCACAGCACTTGCATCTTTAATGCTCATGAGCGGCTGCGGAGTTAATGACGTGGCTGAGGAATCCTCTTCAAATGCGGATAAGACTTCTGCAGGTGAGGACGCTGCTGTTGAAGCAACACAGGCTCCCGAGCTCGAGGGCTATAAGCTCCTCTGGCATGATGAGTTCGACGGCACAGAGCTCAATGAGGAAAACTGGAACATGGAGCCCCATCAGCCCGGCTGGACAAATCAGGAGCTTCAGGAGTATACAACTTCTAAGGATAATATCTACGTAAGCAAGGGCAACCTCGTTTTAAAGGCTCTTAAACAGGAAAGCAACGGCAGAAAGAAATATACCTCGGGTAAGGTGAATTCCAAGAATAAGCAGCCCTTCCTCTACGGTAAGGTTGTCGCACGCGCTAAGGTGCCCGTTGGACAGGGTCTCTGGCCCGCTATTTGGATGATGCCGCAGGACGAGAGCTACTACGGTCAGTGGCCTAAATGCGGTGAAATAGACATTATGGAGGTGCTCGGAAGCGCTACTGATACAGCATACGGTACTCTCCACTACGGTGAGCCTCACGGCGAGCAGCAGGCAACTGTCGTTCTCAAGGACGGCAATACCTTCGCTTCCGATTTCCATGATTATTCCATTGAATGGGAGCCCGGCGAGATACGCTGGTATATCGACGATGAGCTCTACCTCACGGTAAACGACTGGTTCACAGCTGTTGAAGGCGAGGACGAAAAGCCCTATCCCGCTCCCTTCGACCAGCCCTTCTTCGTTCAGATGAACCTTGCTGTCGGCGGCACATGGCCGGGCAGCCCTGATACATCTACCGATTTCGAGAATGCTGAATTCAGGATAGATTACGTCCGCGTATATCAGAAGGACTCCTACGATATGAACGTTACTAAGCCTGAAAAGGTCTATCGTCAGCCTCTCAGCGACGGCAACCTCATCTACAACGGCGATTTCGCTGAGGAGGAAGACCTCGCAGACAACGAGAACTGGAAGTTCCTCCTTTTCGAGGGCGGTGAGGGCTCTGCTGAGATAAAGGATAATACAATGATAATCAAGTCGGAGAAAATGGGCAAGGTCGACTACTCTGTTCAGCTCGTTCAGCCTGATCTCCCGATGATAAAGGGCAAGAAGTACCGCGTGACCTTCGATGCATACGCTGATGAAGAGCGTGACCTCGTAGTTTGCGTGTCTGCTCCTTCTGCCGGCTGGATACGCTACCTGAAGGATACTCTTTTCACGGTTACTACTGAGCCGCAGAAATTCACTTACGAGTTCGAGATGAAGGATAAGGACGACAATAACGGACGCCTTGAGTTCAATCTCGGAAATAAGGGCTCGACAGCGACGGTCTACATCAAGAATGTCCGCGTTGAAGAGATCGATTAAGAAAATTCCTCTCCAAAACCTATAGAATTTTCCCTGGTCCGGAAAGCTGTTTTCCACGGGATAACATTTTCTGATGAAAGTGCTGTCCTGAGGAGGACAGCTTTTTGGCATTGTGATGAAAGTTTTCAAAAGTACGTACAAATTTTGCGTTAAATCTTCGGTTTGTCCACCCTTTCTGTGAAAATGTGGTTGAAATTATATTAAGAACGTGTTAATATACTATTAATATTATACGAATATTGTTGTGCGGACATTTACCGTCTTTGCCCAAAAGGCAAATATCATTGTATTTGAGGAGGATCAGAATGAAAAAGTTTTTATCTGCGGCAGCAGCTGCTGCACTCACACTCGCCGCTGTAACGGCTTCTATACCGGCTGTTACCCATGCGGAAAACCCCATTGTCCAGACTTCATTCACCCCTGACCCCGCTCCCGTCGTTTTCGATGACGAGCTGTGGGTATTCACAGGCTGCGACCGCGACGGTCAGAACGGCAACTACATCATGACAGGCTGGCAGGCGTTCTCGACCAAGGATATGAAGAACTGGACAGACCACGGCAAATTCCTCAACGATAACGGCTTTTCGTGGTGCAGTAAGAACAATGCG
>JAEEGL015548944.1_pt1 | contig 22112 bp, 29 predicted proteins | sample 9134231 | NCBI WGS metagenome assembly JAEEGL01 (sample SAMN16246548, study PRJNA631951) | gut metagenome | biome: gut microbiome; feature: rumen; material: fiber-attached | host: Bos | place: Iran: Karaj | collected 2018-10 | reverse complement strand
GCCTTCGGGCTAAAGCCCATCTTTCCCATCCCGCCGTTCTCGGCCTCGATGTAAATGCCCTCGAAATAGACCGTTCGTGCGCGGTTCACCTCGGGGTAGATGGGAGCGAGCTTGATGTAATAGACCACCGCCATCACCATGGTGAAGGCAAGGGCCATCGTAGTTCCTGCGATGTAGATACCGGAGAAAAGCTTCTCCTCGTGCATCATAGCCAGGGCTTGGCGAATGTACATAAACACTTTCATCTTTCTATAACGAATCGTACAAATAATTATTCACCCATTTCCTTGCAATTTCCGTGCCAAACTCGTAACTCATTGATATTGAATATAACCTTGTGAATCAACTGTCCATTTATGGACACTCGGTTGTTCGGAAGTGGACAACTACACAAAAGTAAACATTTATACGAGTAAGCCTGAGCGAATATAGGTGTAAGCCTGAGCGAATAAATGTGTAAGCCTGAACGAATATACGAGTAAGCCTGAGCGTCTATATGTGTAAGCCTGAGCGTCTATACGTGTAAGCGTTCGCCTACCATGATGTGAAACGAATTAAGGTAAAACGGGGGTGAAGCCGACCTAAAGAGCGGCTAAAAGGAACTATGATTCAACCTAAATAGCGACTGCAGGGAACTAAGATTCAACTTTAATTGCTGCAGCAGGGAACTGGATGGTGAATCGGGTGAGGTGGTCGGAGGGGTCGGTCTGAAGCGTGAAGGTGCACCCATGAGCGGTGAGGATGTCGCGGATGAGCAGGAGGCCGAGACCTTGACCTTGGGGCTTGGTCGAAAAGAAGGGGGTGAAGAGATACTGAGCTGCTTCGGGGGAGATGCCGCGCCCGTTGTCGGTGATACATAAAGACCCACCCCCAACCCCTCCCGTAAGGGAGGGGAGCGGCTGCGCGGTGATAGTAATGATGCCGGATGACTTAGCATTAGAAAAAGGAAGCAAATCGGAGGACTCCCCTCCCTTACGGGAGGGGTTGGGGGTGGGTCTGCTGGGTCCTATACTCTCTACGCTGTTCTTGACGATATTCACCAGCACTTGCTGGAAGAGGATGGGGTCGAGATGTACGGGGATAGCTTCGTCGGTGAGATGGAAGTCGAGACGGACGTTGGCCGCAAGGCAGAGATTCTCGAGGAAGGGACGGCAGGCCTCGACCTCCTCGCTGAGGTCGCAGAGCTGGAGTTGTGGCGACGGAATCTTGACGACTTCGGCGAAACGGGTGACGAAGGCGGACATAGCGAGCAAACGGTCGCGGAGAGCGGTATTGTCCAATGCTCCGACGATTCCCGCAACACTATTGTTGACCTCGTGACCTATCATGCGGATGACGCGCTCGTAGGCTGCTTTCTCGGCCAGTCGAACTTCGGAGGTGAGTGACTCGATGAGATAGAAGGGATGTTGGTAGCCGCGGTCGGGAAAGGAGAGGTGGCTGATGCGATAGACGCCAGGCTCGCTGGTGAGACGAACGGTGGTCTCGCTGCCGAGGGGCAGGCGTTGCATAGCGTCGGAGATGACGGGTGTGAGCATCTGCTGGGCGGCAGGATTCATGGAGGTCGTATTGCCTTCGAGGTCACATTGTACGACGCCCATAGGTGACGCTTCGATGAGTAGGCTGAGGAAGGTGTACTGCTCTTCCAGGCTCAGGTGTTCGCTGCGCAGACGAGCCAGCAGGCTGTTGAACGTGCTGACGATGACGTCGGTTTCGTATTGTCCTGATGGAGCGAGTCGAGTGGTAAGGTCGAGTTCGCGCACCAGTTCCATTCCTCCGATGAGCGTGTCGTAGGGCTGGAGCGTGCGGTGATAGAAATAGAAAAGGTAGAGGAGCAGCAGCACGATGAAGCACTCGGAGGTGTAGAACAGCCACGGGTGACTCTGGAAGGTGGCGAACAAAGCCACGCCCGCCAGCAACAGGATGCCTGCCACAAGAATGGCAAAAGAATGCTTTAATTTCATAAGCCGTGCTTCTCGATTTTGCGGTAGAGAGCGCCGCGACTGATGCCGAGTTCCTTGGCCACGAGCGAGAGGTTGCCGGCATGCTTCTGGATGGATGCTGCGATGGCGGCGCGCTCGAGTTCTTCAAGGGTTGAGGAGGAACCCGTCGGGGAAATCGATGGGCACGCCTGCTCAAGGGGAGAGGATGATGGAGAAAGGGCGATGTCGTCGGCTGTGATTTCATTATGCTCTGTCATCAGGACCGTTCGCTCGACCAGGTTCTTCAGTTCGCGGATGTTGCCGGGGAAGGGGAGAGACTGGAGGACGCGTATGGCGTCAGGGGTGATGGAGGGGAGGGTGGCGATGGAAGGGGCGGGGGATGTGGCGATGGAATCGCCATTAAAAGAACGGGACGAGCAGGGAGAGACGGGAGACGAGGAGGGAGCGGAGGAGGACGAGGAGGGAACGGAGGGAGCGGCGGGGGATGAGGTGGAATCGCTACGGAAAGAACGGGACTGACGGAGGAAATGGTCGACGAGCAAAGGGATGTCCTCAGGTCGTTCGCGCAGGGGCGGCAGGTGCAGGTGGATGAGGTTGATGCGATAGAAGAGATCTTCGCGGAAGGTGTGTTCTGAAACCATCGTCTGCAGGTCGGCATTTGTGGCACAGATAACGCGTACATCGGTATGTCGGGTCATGCTGTCGCCTAATACCTCGTAGGTCTGATCTTGTAGAACGCGCAGCAACTTCACCTGGCTGGCGATGTCGAGTTCGCCAATCTCATCGAGAAAGATAGTGCCTCCTTTTGCGAGTTCGAATCGGCCTATACGGTCCTCCTTTGCATCGGTGAAAGAACCTTTCTTGTGGCCGAACATCTCGCTCTCGAAGAGCGAAGTGGAGATGCCACCTAAGTTCACCTTCACGAAAGGTCCGGCAGCACGAAGACTCTGGCGATGAATGGCTTCAGCAATAATCTCCTTGCCTGTTCCGCTTTCGCCCGTGATGAGGACCGTCGCATTCGTGGGAGCGATGCGCGAGATGGTGGCATAAACGGAGGCGAGAGAGGGGAGGAGGACAGACCCACCCCCGGCCTTGCTCGTAATGGAGGGGAGACCTCCGGCAAGAGTTGATTCATCGCAAAGTTTTCGAGCGGAGTGAGGCACTTCCCCTTCACGAGGGGAGGAAGAGAGGGGCCTAAGCTTGATTGCCGTCTCAATCCTATCGAGCAGAACGCCATTATTCCAAGGCTTGGTGATGAAGTCGAACGCTCCGGCACGCATTCCCTGAACGGCAAGGTCGATAGTGCCCCATGCGGTCATGAGGATGCAAGGGAGGTCGGGACGGAAAATTTTTATCTGCTTGAGTAACGTCAGACCTTCATCGCCGGTAGTGGAGTTGTCGTAGTTCATGTCCATCAGCACCAGCTCCACGTCGGGATGGCTACGAATGACGTTGATGGCCGCCTTCGGGTTCTCAGCTAGCGCCACAATGTACTCGTTACGCTCCAGTATGAGCTTCAGTGAGAGGCGTATGGTAGTATCGTCGTCTACAATGAGTATCATCTATAGGATTGAAAGATTTAACGATTTAATGATTTAAAGATTTAACGATTTTATGATTTACGATATAGCGATAGAACGATTTGATTATTTTACGTTTCGAGGGCAAAGGTAGTAGTAATTTACGGATTTAACGATTTACGATTTACAATTTCATTTACTTTAACGCCTCGTCCGACATTTTCACTTTTCATTTCTCACCTTCAGCTTTTCCATCCCTTTGCATTTCGCCATATCGCTGACTACAAGTTGCTCGCCCTCGCTGAGTCCGCTGATGACTTCGATGTAGTCGTAGTTGCATTCGCCCAACTGTACTTCACGCGGAACGAGGGTGCGGTTGTCCTTGAATATAAATAAAGTGTACTTGCCGGGGCCAGCGTAGAACGAGCCATTGCGGATGCGGAGGACCTCGTCGCGGATGCTTGTGATGACGTAGACCTCAGTCTTAAGGCCCGAGCGGAGGCGAGGGTGGCTGGTGTTCTGCGGTTGGACAGTGAAGGTGATGGCGCCTCCCTGACTGAGGGGCGTGACGGTGGCGATGGTTGCGGGCAGACGTTCCTTGCCCACGCGCAGCAGGGCTTGGCCGCCCACGAGGACGCGATCGCTATAGGTGTCCGATATCTCACATTCTGCCTTGAAATGGCTGAGGTCGCTCACGATGGCCACTTTCTGTCCGGCTCCTATAGTAGCGCCGACTTCGGTGCAGATGTAGGTTAGCGTGGCACGTCGGGGCGAGCAGATGGCCGCGTCAGCCAGCGTGCGTCGTTTCTCGGCCAGACCTTTCTCAAAGATACCATTCTGCAGTTGCTGCATTCGCAGGTCAGCTTGCCTCACGCGTACCTCGTTGGCGTACTGCTGTCGCAACTGCTGGAGTTGCAACTGAGCTGTCCGTAAAGTCGTTTCGGCCTGACGCACACGGTCGCGAGTGCCAGAGCCGAGGCTGTCGAGGTAGAGCTCGTTGCGTAGTTGGGCTTCCAGCTGCGAGAGTTTCATCTCCTCCACCTCGATTTGCATGCGGCGGTCGGAGAGTTGTGTCTCGATGTTTGCTCGCAGCTGCTCCATCTGCTGATGGCGTATCTCGCGCTCGTCCAACGATTTAGCAAGCTCCGTCTCGGTCGATTGGAGGTCCAGTCGCAGCAGCGGAGTACCGATGTCCACGCTGTCGCCACTTTGGGCGTAGACTTCCAGAATGCGTGAACTGATGGGTGAGGTGATGACCTCCTCGAAGGCGGGCACGATTCGCCCTGTGGCCGTGACGCTCACCTCGATGGTGCCTCGGTCCACCTCGGAGACGACCAGCGTCTTACGGTCCACCGACGTCAGCATCTGCGAACCCAACCAGGCTCCGCCTGCCAATACAACGAAGCACCCTGCCAACCACTTGCTGGCGCGAACCATTTTCCTTTTGCGTTGGACGCTGACGGGTATCTGTCGGTCCATAGTCTGATTATCAGCTTTCATGATTGTCTTTAATTAATGATTTTCTCGAAATCTGCTTGTATCTCTTCTCCCTTCATGAAGTCCCATAGGGCGATGCTACGGAGTTGGTAATAATAGTACCAATAGTTGAACAGTTGATGGATGCGTCCGCGCCGGGCTTCATCCTTGGCCGTCTGGGCGTCCGAGAGTTCAAGGGTGGAGATGCTTCCTATCTTGAATGTCTCTACGTTCGTGTTGTAGCGCCTACGGGCTATCGTGTCTGCCTCGCAGGCGATGCGTAGCTGCTCGGCTTGATTGTTGAACTGCTCCGTCAAGACGAAGATATTCTGGCGAAACTCCTGTGCCTGCTGACGCAACTGTCCCTGCACGATCTCACGATTGCTCTCGGCCATGCGGCGTTGTCCTTTGCGCTTGCCCCAGTCCAGCAGAGGGACAGAGAAGCCTACCTGCACGACCTCCTTGCTCAATAGGTCGCGGTAGGCTCCGCCTATGCTGCTGCCCGTTCCCGTGTAGCCTAGCTGTGCGTAGAGATTGATGCTCTGCCGAGCTGCTCGGGCTGAAGCCACCGAGTAGTCTGCCTCGAGTTGTCGTCGCCGCATGGTCGAGGCAAAGGCATTATTCTCGAGGGCATGGGCGAGCACATCCTCATAACGAAGGCGCAGGTCGGGTACCTCATCAGGCACTATAGGTTCGATGTCAGTTTCAACATCCAGAAACGAGCGAAGGGCGAACTGCCGTGCCTGGCGCGAACTCTCGGCGTCCGTCAGCGCGCTGCGAGCGGTAAGCATGTTCAGCCGCATCTGCAGGACGTCGTTCTCGCTGATGGTGCCCATCTTGCGCTTGGCTTGAGCGACCTCGTAAAGCTTTTCTGCGGTCTGCAGGTTCTGTTCGGCTATGCCCACCTGCTCGCCTGCCAGCAAGAGATTGAAAAAGAGATTGATGGCCTGCATGGCCACTTGTTCTGTCTCGGTAAGGAAACGAGCACGTGCCTCGCGATAGCGCAAGGGCTCTATACGGCGGTTCCATTTCACGTGGTTCACGCCGAAGAGCGGTTGTGAGAGCGTGACGGCCACGGGAAGACTCATCAGCTGATTGCGGCCGTTTCCCTCGCTCGACTGATGCAGGAAGTCCAGCGACGACTCAACGGAGATGGTGCCACCTGTGGGCCATATCTTCTGGCTGACATAGAGCGAACCGTTCAAGCCAAGATAGTCGTTTCGCACGAAGGAGAGTCCGCCGTCGGCCTGCTGATAGCTGGCATAGCGTTTGTTGTAGCTCGGTGCTGTAGCCGAGAAGGACACTTCGGGCAGCAGGTCGGCACGATAGCTGCGCCATTGCCAGTAGGCCGCCTTCAATTCGCCGAGGGCTACGGCAGCATCCACGCTCTGCCGACGAGCCATGAGAATGCACTCGGAGAGGGTGAGAGGCATAGCCGAATCAGCCGGAGTGGAAACCTTCGTGGAAACCTTCGTGGAAACCTTCGTGGAAGCCTTCGTGGAAGCCTTTGTGGACGTCGTAGTGGACGGGGCTGTGGGCGGGGCTGCAGGCGACAAGGCAGCCGCAGAGATGGGCGCAGAAACCGCTATGGCGCCGCACACCAACATAATAACGGATAGAGAATAATGCTTAATCATAACACCCATTGGAATGCAAAAAGAGTGCCAATCTTGTAACTCGCTCATTATCAAAGCAAGCATCCTAAAGAGGTGTCCGTTTGTGGACACTCAGGTGTCCGATAATGGACAGCTACGGCGACCGCTACTCATCCGTCGAGATGCCTCATAGAAGAAGGGTAGGTCGTCGGCAGACTGAGTGTCTCAACTGATACAATTCCAATTCCAATTATTCCAATTAAAATAATGAGGTATACTTTCCTTATTATAATATATAATTAATTAATATATAAATAGTTATATATATAAGTATAGGGTATTGGAACCTCGAAAATAAAACTGGAATAACTGGAATTGGAATTGGAGGTCAATCTTCATCAAGCAATTATTCATCTAAAAAGCAGATTTACAATGAAATACGATATCACTCAAGGCTCTGCTCCCTCTATTTCCAAGCTGTGCAAGGGCACAGAATGTATCCAAATCCTGCTCTTGCAGGCCTCAAAAGACATGTACGACCCCCTTGTTCCGAAGCTTTATTCCTTCTTTGGCGCAAAAAAGGGCGTTCGGAAATTCAGTACCACGACCTCCGTTGGAAGGTCAAACTCTTTATTCAATAGGTGTTGCGATAGAATTTCGGGCTATTTATAAAGGGAATTTGACTATTGGGAATTGAAATGATGTTGTCAGATGAGACCAATCGGGCGTTCAAACCCAGTTTTCAAAGGATAGGTCTATCGTGCAACAACGTTTATATAGCAATAGACAAAGCGAAGGATAGAGGCTGAAAAACGACAGAAGGAAGCCGCTGAATGACGACTTCCTTCCTTACTGTCGGGGCGACCCAACTCCCCACCATTTTTCGGCGTTTTTGTCATCTTTTGTCAAAACGTTGTTTTTCGGGCATTTATTGTCGTTTTCGGGTGCAAAGATAATGAAAAAGAAGGAAGAAAAACAAAAAAAATATAAATTTTTGCGGAACAATAGCGGAACAATGGATTTTATCCATATTTTTGCGCATCATTTATGGCGAACATTCGATTCCTTATCCGCAACCTTGATGCCGACGAGCCGCAGACGGTCTACGTCAGCTGCCGCTTCGGGCGCAATGACAAGCTGATGTATGCCTTGCCCGTCAAGGTGGCCCCCATCTTCTGGGACGCCTCGCGTTCCCGTGTGAAGGCCACGCGCTACTGCCCCGACCGCGACGAGATAAACGACACGCTCAACATCCTTGCCGAGAAGCTGAACCATCACATCACCGACGTGGTGAGGAACGGCGGCGAGATATCGAGGGACAGCCTGCGGGATTTCCTCGACGTGCATTTCGGCAAGCGCAAGGACAAGGCCGACAACTTCCATGATTTCTTCCGCGCCTTCATCGAGTCGAACAAGACGAGGATGAACGGCAGACGCGGCGGTCAGGTCGTCACGAAGAAGACGCGCTACGAGTACACGCGTACATTATATTATATAGAGGAATACGAGCGGAGGCACAAGCGCCGCCTCGATTTCGACGACATCGATCAGGATTTCCTCGCGTCGTTCGTGGGCTTCCTCCAGTCCCTCGACCTCGCCACGAACACCATCGCCCACAAGGTGATATGCTTGAAGACGCTTATGCGTGCGGCCGTGGAGCGTGAGCTGACGCGCAACGAGCGGTGGCGGTTCTATAGGAACTCCTCGGAGGAGACGGAGGCCATAGCCCTCGACGAGGACGAGCTGCAGAGGATTCACGACATAGACCTCTCCCGCAACAAGCCTCTCGAGCGGGTGCGCGACCTCTTCCTCGTGGGCTGCTGGACGGGCCTGCGCTTCTCCGATGTGACGCGGATAAGGGAGGAGAACATCGAGGGCGGGTTCATCACCATGGTGCAGTCGAAGACCAACGCCCCCGTGGTCATCCCCGTGCATCCCGTGTTCGAGGAGATGTGGGTCAAGTATAGGGGAAAGCTCCCGACCGACATCTCGAACCAGAAGTTCAACGTTCATATCAAGGAGGTCTGCAAGGCCGTGGGTCTCACGGACGGCGTGCTGAAGTCCATCACGAAGGGAGGGAGGAAGGTCACCACGCGCTATGAGAAGTGGCAGCTCGTCTCGTCCCACACCGCCCGTAGGTCGTTCGCCACGAACCTCTATAGGTCGGGCTTCCCGTCCATCTCCATCATGCAGATTACGGGCCATAAGACGGAGACAGCGTTCCTCAAGTACATCAAGGTCAGCAAGCAGGAGCATGCCCGTCTGCTTGCGCAGCACTGGCTGAAGCATGGTCGTTGATTTCGTCCCCACCATCCGCTGCGGGATGCATCTCCACTGGTACCGCGACCCGCATATCTTCGTCACCGCCACGGGCGACGGACACGTCATCCACGATGGTAGGGTGAGGGAGTTGGAGGACGTGACGCGCGAGATACTCGGCCACGAGGTGCGCGACTACCGCCCCTACTGGTGCATCGGAGGGTATTCCCTCGAAAACTATTTACCGACCAAATAATAAATAGAATATATACGTTAAAGTTTGTAATATAGCGCATATATTCGCGGAAAATTCTATATCTTTGCAGCGTAAAAGAGCAAAGATATGGAGCCTATCAGTAATTCCGTCCTCGTACAAGGCGCTTCGCTGCATGACATCGAGCGTATGATAGACAAGGCCGTCCGCAAGGCCGTGTCCGAGTTCTATGACAGCCTGCAGAATGCGGAGCCAGCCCTCGTCAGGCGCAAGGACGCGGCGGCGCGACTTGGCGTGTCGCTACCGACCCTTGATGCTTATGCAAGGGCGGGAATAGTGCATGCGAGGCATATCGGCGGCAGGGTGTTCTATGACGAGGCCGAGCTGTCGAACATCTCCCCCTCGCCGAGCAGGAGCCATCGGCACGACACGCCGTAGCCTTCCGCGAGGTAGGAGAGGTACGACGTCTTGAGCGCCCATTTCTCGCGGTTGTTCTTCACGGTGCTCAAGTTCCCCTGATTGAGCTTGAAGCGCGTGGTGAAGTTGCTGATGCCCCGTATCTCGCCTTTTATCTTGAGTGCGTTCAGCGCCTCGAAGAAGCGGTCTACAATGGCGAGTTCCCGTGCGTCAATCGTCTTGTTCATTGGTTCGTCAGCCTTTCGAGGATGGAAAGTAGGCGGTCGGTCTGCTCGGACTGCTTCCGCGCGAGCTCCGTCACGGACTCCGTGAGCTGTCGGATGACGTTGAGTGACTCTGGGTCTTGCATGATGTTCTGCTGCCCGTCTCCACGGTTGGTGTTCCCCGCCACCACGACGGATGCGCCGCCGTCGATGTAGTTCTCTACCATCTCGCGTCCGAAACGCTCGCAGAGAGCGTCGAACTGCGGCTCCGACACCTTCCACGAGGGAGGGAGCTCCATGCGCGAGACGACCGACTGCGTGACTCCAATGATCTCTGCCATCTCCGATTGCTTCAGTCGGTTACTCAAACGGAGGGCTTTCATACGGATTTTCTGTTCCATGATAGTTTAAAGTGCTAAATAAATTTAATATCAGGCAAAAATATAGCGAATATATTGCCTATGTTGAATATAGTTACTACCTTTGCGCAAAATTAAAATTCTTTTATGCAAAAGTATAAATATTTTATATAGTGACCAAGTATGAAAGATAAAAAAAATGCTAAAATGACTCTAAAAGAGTATTATTCTTCCCTCCCTCCGCGCAACGCCCCGCGCAACGAGTTCGTCAAGGAGGTGTCCAGACGATGTGACGTCACGGAGCAGACCGTGCGGAACTGGTGCATATATGGCATACGTCCTCGGCTCTACGAGCATGTCAAGGTGCTGATGGAGCTGACGGGACTGGAGGAGGGCGAGCTATGGGAATTATAAGATATTCCCGCGCGTAGAGACCCTATTTTTTAACCCCTAAATTAATTGATGTATGAGCCTATTCAGAAAACCAAGTGAGTTGAAAGTCAACCACACCATCAAGGCGCTCATCTACGGTGAGCCGGGCAAGGGCAAGACGACCCTCGCCCTCAGTGCGCCCACGCCCGTCCTCCTCGATTTCGACGGTGGCGTGCAGCGCGTCAACGGAGCGTTCCAATGCCCCACGCTCCAAGTGGAGAACTGGGATCAAGTCAACGAAGCCCTTAAGGAGATTGAGGAGGGCAGCGTTCCTTGCGAGACCATCGTCATCGACACGGCGGGCAAGATGCTCGACTACATGGGCGCCGCCATCATCCGCGAGAACTCGCGCTACGGCAAGGCCGACGGGTCGCTGACCCTCCAAGGCTACGGCGTGCGCAAGTCCATGTTCATCAACTTCCTCAAGCGCGTGTCCATCATGGGCAAGCACGTGGTCTTCGTAGCCCACATGCGTGAGGACAAGGACGGCGACACCCGCATCATCCGACCCGAGATAGGCGGCTCGTCAGCGGGCGACCTCATCAAGGAGCTCGACCTCGTCGGCTTCATGAGCGCCATCGGCAGAGACCGCACCGTCTTCTGGCAGGGCGACGAGCGCTTCTATGCCAAGAACGCGTGCAATCTTCCCCCCGCCCACAAGGTGGCCAACATCGTCGACGAGAACGGCAACGTCATCGGCGAGAACAACTTCCTCACGCTTGTGTTCGCGCAGTACGAGGACAACCTCCGCCATACCGCCGCCACGCGCAAGAGCTACGACGAGAAGATGAACTCGTTCGCCCGCGGCGTGATGAGCGTCACCGACCTCGAGACGGCCAACAAGGTCTACGAGCAGATTGAGGCCTATGCGGGCCACGTATGGGATTCCAAGGTGCGTGCCGAGCACATGCTCGCCGTCAAGGCGGCGACCCTCGGCCTCAAGTTCAACGCCATCGAGAACAAGTACGAGGTAGCATGATGTACGCATACAAGTTCCCGCCTTCAACGCTCGACGCCTTCCAGAACTATCTGGACTGCGAGCAGCTCTACGAGAGGTTCTTCGGCCAGTCCGAGGAGCCCTCGCAGACGTTCGCCGAGTACGAGCGCGAGCAGTTCAAGACCCTCATTGACAAGATTAACCGCGTGCCATTCGAGAGCGCGGACGCCGACAGGGGTACGGTCTTCAATGAGATTATCGACTGCATGATTCTCGGGCAGGGCAGCACGCGTGAGGACGTGACCCTGCACTCGTTCCCCCTTCGCGAGGTCACCGAGGACGTCGCGGACGCCTACATCGAGTGGACGAAGGGCATCCAGCGTCCTTGCATCTACGGACGCAAGGGCTCGAACATGTTCTTCTTCGACATCTCCCTCTGCCGCGAGGTGGCCGAGTATTTCCGCGGCGGTCTGCCGCAGCTCTCTATCGAGGCTGGCCTCGAGACCCGCTACGGCCCAGTTCTCCTCTACGGCTACCCCGACTACGTGAGGGAGGACAAGGTCTACGACCTCAAGACCACCAAGCGCTATGAGTTCGGCAAGTATGCCAAGTACTGGCAGCGCCATGCCTACCCCTACATCCTCACCGCGAGCGGAAAGTGCAAGGACATCTCCTCGTTCGAGTTCACGGCGGTGCAGATGCGCGGCGGCACGGCCAGGAGCCCCCTCCTCACGGGCGACGTCTACCGCGAGGTCTATGACTACGACCACGGGCAGAGCGAGAAGGCTCTGCGGTCAATATGCGAGCAGTTCGCTGAGTTCCTTGAGGCTAACCGCCACCTCATCACGGACAAGAAAATCTTCGGCGGAGAGAAAGAATAACTATGTCAGAGCCAAACACTATCATCGGCAAGATTCTGTCCATCGGGCAGACCCAGACCTTCCCGACGCGAGCGGGGAGTACGTTCAGCAAGCGCGAGCTCGTCCTCGACGCCTCCCGTGAAGAGCGCGGCGAGGTATATGAGAACTACCCTTCCATCGTCTTCATGCAGAAGCACTGCGAGGCCTTGAACGCGTTCCGCGTGGGCGACGAGGTGGAGGTGTACTTCGACATCCGCGGCCGCAAGTACGAGAAGGACGGCCAAGTCAAGTACATCAACGACATCGTGGGCTACAAGGTGGTTCCCCGCCAAGCGCAGCAGCCCCAATATGCGCAGCAGCCTCAGTACGCGCAGCCGCAGTACCCGCCCCAATACGCGCCTCCTGCGCCACCGTATGCGCCGCAGCCCGCGCCCCAATATCAGTATGCGCCGCAGCAGCCCGCACCGCAAGCCCCTCCGCAAGGGAAGCCCGAGCTGCCGTTCTAAGAGAGTGTGGCGGGCCACGCGCCCGCCCGCTCATCTGGACCCCAAACAACGGAAACAATGGTCATCACGAGAAAAATAGAGATATTCATCTGCGAGGAGGACAAGGCGCTCCGCAAGGAGTACTACAAGCGTCTCTACAAGACGCGCGACATCGCGGTCAAGGTCGCCAACATGACGTCAAGCCACCTCTTCATGCTCGACAACACCACGCCCTACCTCTCCGACGAGGACAGGGAGAAGCTGACGTTCCTCGGCGTGAAGGGGCAGAAGGCGACGAAGCAGAACGCCCCCTACGTGGTTGCGAGCAACTTGTTCAAGGGCGAGGTCAGCATGACCATGGTCGCGTCCTTGCAGCAGGAGGTGTACAAGGCCTACCAAGCCGACATGAAGAAAGGCATGTGGGATCGCTCGCTGCGTTCCTACAAGGCCAACATACCCGTCCCGTATCAGCCGAAGGCTTTCGTCGGCCTTCGCTTCGCGGAGTACGAGGACAAGAAGGGGAAAAAACACGAGGGTTGTTTCTTCTCGGTCGATGGCGTGCCGTTCCAGATGCGCTTCGGCAGGGATAGGAGCGGCAACAGGCTCATCGTCGAGCGTGCCATCAAGGACGAGTACAAGATGTGTACTTCCTCCGTCAAGTACGACACGAAGAAGCATAAATGGTATCTCCTCCTCTGCGTGGACGTTCCCAAGAAGGAGGCCAAGGTCGACCCGAAGAAGGTCATGTATGCCTACCTCGGCGTCATGAACCCCATCATCTGCACGTGCGACGTCCGTGCTGCGAAGGACTACGACAGCGGCTACAAATGGTTCGAGATTGGCACGAAGGAGGAGTTCAACTACCGCCGCCGTCAGATACAGGAGGCCGTGCATCGCTGCCAGATAAACAACCGCTATGCGAGCGGCGGGAAGGGGCGGAAGCGCAAGACGCAGGCCCTCGACAGATGGGAGAACAAGGAGCGGAACTACGTCGACACGAAGCTCCACCTCTATTCGAGGGCGCTCGTCGACCTTGCGGTCAAACACGGCTGCGGCGAGATACGTCTCATCGAGCAGAAGCCCCGCGAGGACGAGGCCAAGGAGGAGAACAAGAAGGGCAACCCCTTCGTCCTCCGCAACTGGTCCTACTACGGGCTGAAGGAGAAAATCGCGTACAAGGGCAAGATGGTCGGCGTCAAGCTCACGCAGGACATTCATTATATCCAAGAATAAAGATATATATCGCGTCGGCTGTACGGCGTTATGTTGAGGGGTTCCCCACTCGACAAGTACCTTTTCCGAAGTATGCTGCCGAACCGATTTGAAAGGTGCATGCAGCAATGAGCTCAACTAACTACTGCGCTGCCCATACAATTTGGAAGGTATATGCAGCCTACTTGTCTCATAGTTATTTGTTGTTGAAGCTGTCAATACATACAATTTGGAAGGTACATGCAGCAGGAAATAACTTGCCGCTGCTTGATTGTCAGCTGTCAATGCATACAATTTGAAAGGTACATGCAGCGCATATCTCAATATTTACTGTCAATGCATACAATTATAAACATATAAAAACTCTGAAAAAATGAAACAATTCGGATTAGACGTTCAAGTCTCGGGAATGGACCCGATGGCTTTCATGGCGAAGCTCCTCCACGAGAACGAGCTTCAGCAGATTGAGATTGAGCGCGGCAAGCTCGCCGTGGCCATCCTCAAGCAGATGAACAACCGCAGCCGTCTGCTCCTCGACACGGAGAAGTTCCGTGCCAAGATGGCGGCAGAAGTGTCGGAGGACGCGACCGACTTCGGAGGGTGGTATGAAAGGATTTTCGGGCTGGCTGCACAGCCTTAACGTAGGCAGTAATGACCTATGAACTACTTGTATTGGTGCAGTTAGGGGGCCTTTCTTCTTCCCAGATGCAGCAAGGTTAAACAAAAGGTAGACGCAGCAGGGGCAAATGCATCAACTTGGTAGAAAGGTTGTGACCCATTACAATCTGCAAGGTAGATGCAGCAGCAGCTTCTTGCTGGCCGATAGATGCAGTATGATGCAAAGGTACTCATTTGTTCCGTTGTGACTCCTCACAATCAGATGCAGCCAAGGTGGACGCATCCCATGTAGATGCAGCAGGCAACCGTTATGTATAATAATCTTGACAATATGATACTCGATTTATCCAAAGATTTCGATAGGGAGAAATTCCGAACATACACCGAATACCTGCTCAAGCGCGGGTGTGTCGCGGAGGTCAAGGAGCGCAAGAAGCAGCGTTCCCTCGCACAGAATAGATACCTCCATCTCATCCTCGGCTACTTTGCGTCCGAGTTCGGCTACGACCTCGAGAGCGTCAAGTACGACATCTTCAAGCGAGCCGTCAACAAGGACATCTTCGAGCGGCCGCGGACGAACAAGCGCGGAATAAGCGTGACCTACGTCCGCTCGTCGAGCGACCTCGACACGGGCGAGCTCTCGACCGCCATAGAGCGCTTCCGCAACTGGTCCGCTATGGAGGCGGGCCTCTACATACCATCCGCCAACGAGGACGAGGCGCTCCTCGAAGCGGAGAAACAAGTTGAAATGTACACCAAATATCTTTAATATGAAACAAGACATTGAGAACTACATCCCGAAGGATGTGGAGTTCGTCCTCGACGAGGACGTCCGAGAGGAGTTCCCCACGGAGCTCGATTTCCGAAGCATCCCCAACCAAGGGTTGCAAAGCAAGCGCGACTGCCTTAAGTTCGTCGGCAAGGAGTTTACATGCACGTTCCCCGACGGGGAGTACGTCACGCGCAAGATGGACGCCTATGAGAAGGGCGCCATCCGCGAGGAGTACTGCGCCCTCGTGGAGAATATCCTTCCCGAGCGGAAGCGTCAGCTCGAGGAGGCGGTCGAGGAGGCCAAGCGCATGAAGAAGGAGGCCGAGGAACGCTATGCCGCCGCCTTGCAGGAGGTGGCCTCCATGGCCGCGGAGGTCAAGCTCGGCACGGTGGAGATGCGCCTCAAGGGTTCTGACACCTTCTGCATCGCCATCGCGGGCTACTACCTCTTCTACACATGGAACGAGAAGACGCAGACCTTCGTCCTCGCCAAGGGCTACGAGGTGCCAGACGCCACGGACATCTTCACGCAGGACGAGAACAACAGGGCGAAGATGCTCGAGTATTTCGGCGCGGAGTTCCCGTACCCCGAGACGAAGGACGAGGAGGATGGCATCGACGCTTTTTGACTTCGAGACGAAGCGCTGCCCCGCGTGCGGGAGAGACCTTGAGCTGCGTATGTTCAACCTCTCCCGCTCCTCCAAGGACGGGCGCCAGTCGTATTGCAGGGAGTGTCAGCGCGAGTACAAGCGCAGGCACCCCGAGAAGGAATACAAGCAGTACCAGAACGACAAACTCACGCTGAGACTATGGAATACGTGCTGAGACCCTATCAGAGGGACGCCTCCGACGCCGCCGTGAACGCCTTCGCGAGCAAGACGACGGGCATCATCATCGCGCCTACGGGGTCGGGGAAGAGCCTTATCATCGCCGACATCGCCAGCCGCCTCGACTGCCCGCTGCTCATCTTCCAGCCCTCGAAGGAGATACTCGAGCAGAACTACGGCAAGCTGCGCAGCTACGGCTACACGGACTGCGCCGTCTATTCCGCGAGCATGAACTGCAAGAAGATGGCCAAGGTGACGTATGCCACCATAGGGAGCGTCATGAACCACGTGCAGGACTTCGACGTCTTCACGAAGGTCATCGTCGACGAGTGCCACCTCACCAATGCCAAGGGCGGTCAGTACGAGGCGTTCATCCACAGGCGCGAGCGCACCGTCGTGGGTCTCACCGCCACGCCCTACCGCCTCGGGCAGTCCATGGACGGGGCCATCCTCAAGTTCCTCACGCGCACGAGGCCGCGGATATTCACGAAGGTGCTCTTCTACTGCCAGATAACCGACTTGCTCTCGAAGGGCTACCTCGCGGACTTGAGATACTACGACCTCACCACGATAGACCTCCGTAACGTGCGGAGCAACTCCACGGGTGCGGACTTCGACGAGCGTTCCCTCATCGCGGAGTATGAGCGGAGCGGTTTCTACGACAAGCTCCTCCACACCACGTTGAGGGTCTCAAACCCCAAGAGCGGCATTCCGCGCAAGGGCATCCTCGTCTTCACGCGCTTCACCAAGGAGGCCGAGTCGCTCGTCAGCAGGCTCCGCGTGTTCGGCATCAGGGCCGCCATCGTGACGGGCGAGACGCCGAAGAGGGAGCGTGAGGCGCTGCTCGCGGACTTCAAGGCGGGGAAGATAGGCGTCATCGCCAACGTGGGCGTTCTGACCACGGGTTTCGACTACCCCGAATTGGACACGGTCATCCTCGCGCGCCCGACGAAATCCCTCGCCCTCTACTACCAGATGGTGGGAAGGATTATCCGACCCTTCGCGGGCAAGGACGGGTGGGTGATAGACCTCGGCGGCTCCTACGCACGCTTCGGCAGGGTGTCGGACTTGAAGATAGGCCTCGAGAAGGAAGGCACCGAGCGCTGGGCGGTCTTCTCGCGGGGCAGGCAATTAACCAACGTAACATTCTAAAATATGGAAATCAACGATTATCAGAAAATGGCGCTCGAGACGGCGCAGTACCCGAGAGAGTTCAAGGTCATCTACCCCGCGTTGGGAATGAACGGCGAGGCTGGCGAGGTGGCCGACAAAGTGAAGAAAGTCCTCCGCGACTCGGAGGTGGTCTTAAAGGATAGGTTCGGCTCCATTGTCCTCCCCGACGACAAGCGCGAGGAGATAGCCAAGGAAGTCGGGGACGTGTTGTGGTACGTGGCCGCGATGGCCTACGACCTTGGCTACACCCTCGAGGAGATAGCGGTCATGAACTACAAGAAGCTCAAATCCCGTCAGGAGCGCCATCAGATAGGCGGAAGCGGCGATAACAGATAGCATATATGCCATATTACATCAAGAGAAAGAGGAACACCGAGCCCAAGAAGAAAAGGGGCAAGCCCGACCTCGTCAAGAAGCTCGACAAGGTGTTCTCGGCCTATATCCGCTTGCGGGACGTGATGCCGAACGGGTATTTCAGGTGCATCAGCTGCGGGAAGATAAAGCCGTTCAGGGACGGCGACTGCGGCCACTACCATTCGCGCATGCACATGGCTACGAGGTGGGAGCCCGACAACTGCCACATGGAGTGTACCTACTGCAACAGGTTCAGCGCGGAGCACATCATCGAGTACGGGAAGAACCTCAAGAACAAGATAGGCATCTCCCGCTACGACAGGCTCTACGTCCTCGCCCATTCGCAGAAGCACTGGCTCGACTCCGAGCTCGAGGCGATGATAAGGTACTACGCCGCCGAGGCGAGGCGTCTATCGGCCGAAAAGGGGATAAAAGTATCGGTTTAGCTTTAATTAGCTATTATATGCTTGCGTGAATTGAATATATTGCCTATATTTGCAGCCGAAAAGGGCCGACTACCACGTTAAGGCATGAGATTTTTACGGAGTGACGGACATCGAAACGGGAGTGGTAGCCCAAAGTAGATGCCCGTCCTCTGTTTTTTCAACCTAAAGACTAAAACGATGTCCAGTATTCAGATTTTCCAGAATGAGATGTTCGGCGAAATCCGAACCGCGGGGACGACGGAAGACCCCCTCTTCTGCGCGGTAGATATTGCGAGGGCGTTGGGCTATTCCAATCCCGCCAAGGCCGTTATTGACCACTGCAAGGGGGTTACCGTTTTGGAAACCCCCACCGCGGGGGGCATTCAGCCCGTCAAGTTCATCGCCGAGCCCGAGGTGTATAGGCTTATCTTCAAGAGCAATGCCCCGTTGGCCGAGAAATTCAACTCGTGGTTCGCCGAGGACGTACTTCCCGCCATCCGCAAGACGGGCGGGTACATGGTAACCAAGGTTGATGACACACCCGAGGAGATTATGGCGCGTGCCATCCTCGTGGCGCAGGAGACCATCGCGAGGCGCGACAAGCGCATCAAGGAGCTCATCAGGCAAGGCGACGAGCAGCAGAAGCTCATCGACGCACAGGCAGCCCAGGTGTCCGCTCTGACGGGGAAGGTGGCCGAGATGCAGTCCAAGGTGTCCTACCTCGACGTCATCCTCAACAACCCCTCCACGATACTCGTCACGCAGATAGCGCAGGACTACGGAATGAGCGCCAAGGCGTTCAACAAGAAGCTCTACGAGATGGGCATCCAGCACAAGGTGGGCGGTCAGTGGATTCTCTACGCCAACCATATCGCCCACGGCTACGTCCATTCCAAGCCCGTGGAGATTCAGCACAAGGACGGCCGCAGGATGGTCAAGTACAACTCCGAGTGGACGCAGAAGGGAAGGTTGTTCCTCTATGAGCAGCTGAAGCATATCGGCATCGTCCCGCTAATAGAAAGGGCCGCGTGATGAAGGATAGCTGCATATTCTACCGCGATTGGTTCGACGGCCTCCAGTCCTTGGAACCTTCCGTCAAGGCTGAGCTGCTCGAGGGCATACTGCTGTTCGCCCTCTACGGCACGGAGCCAGAGCTGTCCCCTACGGCACAGTCCATCTTCGGCTTCCTACGCCCGAAGATAGAGCGCGACGGCATCAAGTACGAGGAAATCAAGGAAAAGCGCAGTGAGGCGGGGAAGAGAGGGAATGCCGTCAGATGGGGCAAGAAATCGCAACCGTCGCAAGTGACGCAAGACATCGCAAGTATCGCAAATGCGACAAGTGTATCGCAAACGTCGCAAACGTCGCAAGGCGTCGCAAAAATCGCAAACATCGCTGATAATGTAAATGATAATGATAGTGTATCACAAGAATCTAAAGATTCTATGTGTGATATAGATATTAGACATCCTAAAGGATGTTTGTCGCAAGGCGACGCGCCAGTGATCCATTTCGCCAAGCTATGCGAGTACTTCAACCAGAAGATAGCGGAACACGGCTCGGCCATCGGACGCATCAAGGGCATCAACGGCGAGCGCCAGAAGGCGGTGCGGGCAAGAATACGCGAATACGGCAAGGAGGCCTTCGGCACGGTGGTGGAGAAAGCGGCCACGTCGGCCTTCCTCAACGGGAGAAACAACAAGAACTTCATAGCGACCTTCGACTGGCTTGTACGGCCGACCAACTTCCCGAAGGTGCTCGAGGGTAATTACGATGATAGCAGATTGATACATGCAACAGATAGGCAATCTTATACAGAACAGCTTGAGGCAGACGCAAGACAGCGCCTCGAGGGCTACGCTGCCGTCGCAGCCTCGTTCCGAAGCCGCGCAGCTGCTGACGAGGTACGGGAGGAGGAGTGACTTCCTCGCCACGTTCCACTGCAGCAGGCAGTCCATGCTGACGGCGGACGCCGAGAGGTGCTTCAACGGCACGGCCCCGTCGCTCGGGCTCGTCAACGCGGCATACGGGAACGGGACGTCCGAGGAGTGGCTCGTCTACCAACTGACCGACCTCTCCGAGTTCAGCGGCTCGCGCGACAAGCTCACGCCGCGCCAGATAGGGCAGCTCGCGGAACTCATAGCGGCCGACTACTACTACCTCTCCGTGGCCGAGCTGATGCTCTTCTGCCGCCGCTTCAAGATGGGGCGCTACGGACGCTTCTACGGGTCGGTCGACCCCATCATCATCACGGGTTCGCTGCGCCAGTTCGTCCGCGAGCGCGCCGAGGCCATCGAAGCCTACGAGCACGAGCATGAGAGGCTGCGGCGCGAGGAGGAGATGAAGGGCGCCGTGACGTGGGAAGAGTATATCGCTACCCACGAGGTCGACGACACGACGAACCCGTTCTACCGCGACTACTCGCAGAAACAGCCGGATGAACAGCCGAAGGAGGACGTCCTCGCGCTCGCCAAGTCCCTACTCGCCGAGAAGGAGGCCGAAAACGGCGCATACGGGGCCTACGTCGCGCTCTTCGTGAAGAAGTACGGCTGCACCCCGTCCGAATACGTGAAAGCCCGTGAAACGGGAAATATACAAACCTCATAAACATCAACCATTATGAAAGTACAGATTGAAATCAAGGAAAAGTTCGTAGACCTCGCGTCGAGCATGCTTCTCGCGGAGACGGAACTTGAGAGAGCGGAGGAACAAATCAAGGAGGCCACCGCAAGGGTGAAAGCCTCAGACGGGCCATGCCTTATCAACCTCGACGACGTGAAAGAAAGCGAGATGAAGCAAGCTTATCTCGCGTTTGCGTTGCTTGCCATAAGCCAGGAACTCTATAAGAACGATTAAGCTGACATTAAAATGAGAACGATTAAATTCAGAGGCATACGCCTTGACAACGGGAAATGGGAGTACGGTGACTTAATGCACGACGACCGCGGTGGTTGCTATGTATTCCCTATTGACGCAGAGAACCTTTACAGAGAATATCAAGTCAACCCCGACACCGTTGGTCAATTCACTGGATTCCATGACACGAATGGGGTGGAGGTCTACGAAGGTGATATCCTACGCATGGAGGACACCCATAACGGATTCCTCCCAAAGGTCGGCTATGTGGTGTTCATCGACGGGGGCTTCAAATACGTGAACCCAACGCACACCTCAGATGGAAAACTCCTCTACTTCTGGGTATGGCTTGATAGTTTCGACGTTATTGGCAACATGCATGACAATCCAGAATTACTAACTAAAAAAGAAAACGATGAGAAAGAAACTATCTGAGATGACCCCTATCGAGAAGGTCGACAGGGCGCTTAAGGATGCGACATGGGAAGAAGCGGAGGAGGCAGGAGTCGAAATCCTCGCCCGCTGCGTGGCTCTCCATGTATATGCCCTCAAGGAGGGAGCAGACTACTTCGAGAAACTAATGGAGCGTATCGTCAGACGTGGCGATGAATGGGCGCACGAGGGGAATCATTCCCTCGCTCTCGCGATGGCGTCCGTAGGTCATAAACTTAAGAATGAGAAAATGTAAAGACTATGAGTATTTCAATTAACGGGATGTCGATTTCTGAATACATCCGAAAACAAAGAGAAGAGGGAGAGATTATCGAGAGTGTAATCGGTAGAACCGAAACAAAGGTCGGCAGTGGTACTACCATTATCCGCGATGGCCGCGTGACCATCACCCGAAAAGGAAAGACCTATAGGCTCATCGGGAACCTTATCGTCCATCGTGGGGACGAGTGGTATGTCGACGGACGCAAGTTCGACTTCGAAGGGGAGCCACTCGACCTCGAGCATAGCGCCGTGAAGATAGAGATACATGGGCAAGTAGATAAGCTACAAACGGAGGCGAGTGACGTGATGGTGTATGGCGATGTCATCAGCATCAGCACCACCTCGGGTGATGTCCATTGCAACGAAGCAGCCAACATAAGCACCATGAGCGGCGACGTCACATGCAAGGGACGCCCGAGCACTGTGAGTACCATGAGCGGTGATATAAAGTGTTAAGCTATGAAG
>JAEEGL014465797.1_pt1 | contig 22112 bp, 21 predicted proteins | sample 9134231 | NCBI WGS metagenome assembly JAEEGL01 (sample SAMN16246548, study PRJNA631951) | gut metagenome | biome: gut microbiome; feature: rumen; material: fiber-attached | host: Bos | place: Iran: Karaj | collected 2018-10 | reverse complement strand
TTTCCCAGCCATCGGGCAACCTATACAGTGTCTGCCCTTCTTTTTTTCTTTATATATGTACAGGCAGGCCCCGGTAAGTATAACTGCCATTATAAGTATTATAACTGCATTGGCAATAACTGAACCCATCTTTTTCCTCCTATACTTATGAACTTACACGGGAGCAGTTTCCGAATAATATAGCAAACTACAAACCTGTTATTGTGCTTACTATCAATGGTTAGAGGAGAACAGAACCCGGAAACTCCCCCCGCATAGGATCAGCTAAGTTTATACTCAAGAGCCATCTTTCTGTGATTGCTCCTGATAATGAAAGTTATGATCGCTGCAAAGCAGATCACCGCTATAAGCCCTCCGACGAAGCCTGCTCCAACGGTTCCTGTAGTTATGATGGTTCCAACCTGATAAACGATAAAGCCTACGGTAAATCCGGTGGCAAGCTGAAGACCGATAGCCCCCCAGAGCCACTTGGCTGATTTCATCTCTGAATTCATTGCGCCAAGGGCTGCAAAACAAGGAGGTGTATAAAGATTAAACATGAGGTATGCAAGTGCGGCAACCTTTGTTATACCCATAACCGTTGCAACTGCATTTCCTTCTCCGATGAGTTCAAGCTCTTCTGTATCGATGAAATTGGTTATTGCAAAGCATGTAGCGATAGTTCCGACAACATTCTCCTTGGCAATAAATCCTGTGATTGCTGCTGCGGCAAGCTGCCATGAGACGACACCGACAACAGGAACAAGAAGAACCGCGAAAGGACGTGCAGCGCTCGCAAGTATCGAGGTACTTTCAAGCCCCTCTTCAACTGCTTCAAACTGCCAGTTGAAGGACTGCATGATCTGCACAACCGTATTACATACAAGGATAACTGTACCTGCCTTAACAATATATGCCTTACCGCGCTCAAGCATGCTCTTGAAAGCGAACCCAAGGCTGGGAACCTTGTATTCGGGAAGCTCGATTATAAAGAAACTCTTACGGTACTTCATACCGGTTATTGCTTTGATGAGAAGCGCTCCGAGAAGAACAAGCACTACACCGAGTACGTAACACACAAAGCTTACCCATGTTGAATCAGGGAAAAAGGCTCCCGCAAAAAGTGCGATTACCGGAAGCTTTGCGCCGCAGGGCATAAATGTTGCAAGCATTGCAGTGCTCCTGCGCTCACGCTCATTCTTGATAGTCCTGCAGGCCATTATCGCAGGAATTCCGCATCCGGTTCCGATTATCATGGGGATAACAGATTTTCCGGAAAGTCCAACCTTCTTAAAGATAGGATCCAGCACTACTGTAGCTCTTGCCATATAACCGCAATCTTCAAGAAGTGCGATAAGGAAATACATGACCATTACAAGAGGAAGGAATCCCACAACAGCTCCGACACCACCGATCACACCATCAATAAGAAGTGCATAAAGAAGCGGATTGGCATCTCCGAGCTGTTCTCCTGCCCATTCCTGGAATGTTTCTATCCATCCCACAAGAATGTCTGCAAGCCAGGTTCCGACTGTAGTCTGGCTTATGTAAAATACACAGAACATTATACCTGCAAATATCAGTAGTCCGAGGAAGGGATTGGTAACAACCTTATCGATCGCATCACCCTTTGTCTTATCCTTTGTAAGAGTCTTTCTGACTTCTACATCTTTAACGATCGCATTTACAAAATCGAATCTCTTGCGGTCAGCAGCTTCAACAGCTTTCTTGCTGGAGACATCTACTTCACCCTGATGATAAGGCGCTTTTTGTCCCTTACTTTCCAGAGCTGCCGCAGCACTTACCGCATCCTTTATTCCTTTTTCAGAGGTAGAAACCGTCTTGATAACAGGACAACCGAGTTTTTCTGAAAGCTTGGTTTCATCGATTTTGTTACCCTTCTTATCATTCACATCAGTTTTATTAAGGGCAACAACTACAGGGATCCCCAGTTCAAGAAGCTGAGTAGTAAAGAAAAGACTTCTGCTCAGATTGGTCGCATCTACTATATTGATTATCGCATCAGGATGCTCATGCTTAACATAGCTGCTCGTGATACTCTCTTCCGAGGTAAAAGGAGACATCGAATATGCTCCGGGAAGATCCACAGCGATAAGCTCCTTGCCGCTTTCATTGTATTTATCCTTTATGCGGCTTTCCTTTCTGTCGACCGTAACTCCTGCCCAGTTACCGATCTTCTCATTTCTTCCCGTCAGGGCATTGTACATTGTCGTCTTGCCACTGTTGGGATTACCTGTTAATGCGATCCTCATTACCTATATTCCTCCTTATTTACAAAACGTGCCTACGCAAGAACATGGATGGCCGATGCAAGCTCAGGGTCAATGTTATAACGCGCATCCTTGATGGATACGACCAGATTCCTCTTCCTGTCCACTACAGTGATCTTCTCACCGCTGTAGCAGCCAAGCGAGAAAAGAAAACTTTCCATTTCATCATCACCCTCTGTATCGACCCCGGTGATAACATATTCCAGTCCTGTATCAGCTTCATTAAGATTCATTTTCATATCCTTTTCTTCTTCAAACGCCGTATAGCCGGATTGGCGAGTCGTCCCTAATCCGAGTTCATTGTATATGGTTATCGTTAGCTTTCGCTAACCTTAAGCGATTATAGTTAGGTTTTTCTAACTTGTCAAGACCGGTTTTGTCATATCTTGTTCCTGTCGCAGAAAGAATATAAAATTAATATGAAACTCTTACCATATCACAGGAGCAAGAACGATGAATGTAGGTTTTGATTACACATCCGATACCCCTCATTACTGGGAAGGCTTTTGGGATGACGGGATAGGCAGTTGTGGAAAACATGATCCGGATCGATACAGCAGATCATTATTGTGTGATCACTGTACCCTTTGGAAGCGTGAACTACCAAACGGCGTATTATTTTCACCTACAGTTAAATCCGGATATCTCATCTGGAATGGACAGACATACGGAAGCGATTCCATAACCGCCTCTTTTCGATATGTACGCTATAAACATATGTTAGATAAGGTCGCTGCGGATAAAGCCGATTACAGAGCGTTTGTAGAGGATTATCTTCACAAACTCTATACCATTGGCGGATCGATCATTTTCCCGGCGCATCGTAACAGCATCAATCAGATGCGCGGTTGTAATAAAAAGATTTCTGACAGATGGGATCTTACATTAGAGTGTATAAAAAGGTTCTATGAAGGAAAACCCAGTCCCCTCTCTAAATATTTGGAGGCAGACAGAAACTTTTTTATGCAGTTCTGCTCTTTTAAGGAATATGTTGATTTCTTCTTTTTACAGGACTGTGTGACAGAGGATTACTCCGAAGTGCTATTTTGGTTAGGCAACGGTGATTTTGAGACAGATCCTCTGCCACAAACAATTGAAGAGTATTACAGCTGGATAGATGACCAACTCCACTTTGTAGAACTGAGAAATAAAAGGATCTCTTCATTTCTTTCAGATAAAAAGCAATAACGAATACCATATAGAAAATTTTACTATGCTATGTTATTCTATAGGTGTCTAGGTGAGGTTGCATAGCATACCTTACATTTACGCATTGGTTTAAGCATCCGCTTATCCCAATGCGTATTTTTTAATAATCAACCCATTCTATCTCTTTTTCAACCTCCCAAAAAGTTTTTCCATCAAAGAAAGGTTCATTAAGAAACAGTTCTCTGCTTTCATCTCTGCTCTTTCCGCGTACTTGCCATAACGTTTTACATTCAGGCTCCCATAACTGTAATTCGAATACATAGGTTCCGTCTTCTAAGGTATAGCCCTGGGAGAAGTATTTCTTTGAATTGACTGTAAATATGAGTTCCTGTCCTTCCCAGAGTTTATCCATGAATTCATCAATATTTCCATTTATCATTTCAATTCACTCCTCTAAAATACTTTTTGAATCTTTTGTAAATGCTTGAATTCTTATGTAGTTTTTGTGGCAAGGACCTTCCGAATGCCCCGGATTTGTTCACACTGAACCTTTCATCATAAATATGGTAAAGCAAAATTCGTAGGTTCTAGTTAATCCCCAGCTAATTGTAGGAATCACAATCTTCCCGGCTTTCTGCCATTTTGCTCCTACCCATCGTGCCTTTCCGACAGATTCAATCTGCCGCCACGGATTCATTTCCGCATATAAGGAATAATCAGGTACTAATAAAAATCTATATCGTCCGTAGCGTTCCAAAGCTTTTTCCGGATGATTATAAACAGTCTCAAACCTGAAATCATCCACGAAGAAATGAACTCCCTTATGCAGATTTTTTGTGTCTTTGCGGCTTACATCTGCGCAGGATATAAGTTCAATCTTTTCCAGATCAATGCTCTGCTTCCGGATAATAGGGAATCCCCACTTTCCATCCACTTCAAACTCATCTCTCATAAACAGCGGATCATTCCGCATTTCTTTTGAAGTCATAAAGACCTCCCTTCCATGCCATTGGCAGTGTGATATATTTTAAAGAGTATCCTATGCACTTCATTGTCTAGGTGAGATTGCATAGAATACCTTTAAAAAATATATTGTTTGCAGCATTCTTAATGAAGCTTCTAAATTCAACCGTCTTTATATATTTATACAGCATCACCCCCTTGATCATATTACGGAATGGTCTCTCTACTTCTCAATTTCCCCATACTGTTCTGACAGATACTCTACAGCTGGGCTGGCTATAAGGAATAGTTCAAAAGCTTCTTTCTCTTTTATTTTCCATTTCAATTCTTGCTCGCCTCCATCTCCATAAAGTATGATATTAAACATAGTCAGATCTCCTGAGTCTTGATATATAGAGCAAAAATTATAATCACGAACAAATTCATACTCTTTCGGTATATCCGTTAACTCTGCACAATCAATTCTGTACTGTCCAGACATATAGCCTTTAGAAGGCATCGGAGTCAATTCCGGTATCCTCCACTCTTTGCCAAGTTTCAGCGCTGTTTTTATTTTTCCCCGTCTTATCCACTGTCTGACCGTAACTGTTTCAACCTTATATTGTTCAGCATACTGTTCAATAGTCAAAAGCTTCGATTTTTCTGCATCCATTGAATAAGACTCGTCTATTTCTTCATTAATAAAGCCGCTCTCATCCTTAGTAATTCTGCGAAAGTGCTTTAGATATAGAATTATCCCCCTACTCTTATACTCTATTCTGTAAGCCCAATTGTCTTCTTTTAATGTCAGTAGTTTTCTTTTTTGTATCCTTTCTTCAAATCGACAAAGAAGTTGGATCTTTGAATCAATAAATGCCACTTCCCATGGAGCACCAAAACGTTTCTTATCCAGACGTTTTTTCTCTAAATCGATAGCCTGCAAAATATCCTCTTTAGATGTCATATAGCACTCTCTAGCTTTAAGTATTTTTTCCTTTGACATTTTTTCTCCTCCGTATGTTTATCTTATCTCTCGTTAATGTATTTGTTAATACATTTTTGTATTGCATCAATACACTTTCACAACCGTGCCAATCTCCCCTGTCCTTATTATTGGTTTGAGCTGGTCATGCTTTAGTGTCGCCGTAAATTCGATCATAAGGTATACTACGAAGTACAGCACAAAAAACTATACCGATAACATGTTGAATTCAGTATTAACGAATTAGAGATAAAAAATATGAAAAAAAAGAAAAAGACCCCGGGCAAAGTAATCCTTGTTATTTTGATCACACTGGTCGCGATCCTCTTAGGATTATCCGTTTTCCATAGGATCAAACTTAACGCGGACATGAAATATCTGGCTGCAAGCGGATACTATGATCCGGTGTCTGTCGGCGATCATTCGCTGAATGTAGTTAAATTTGGAAACGAGAACGGCAAGGGTAAAATTGTTGTTTTAAGCGGAATGGGCGCCGGATTATCGGTTGATATGAGGCAAATGACGAAAATACTTGAAGCGGATTATAGGTTTATCTTTGTTGGAAGGGCCGGCTGGGACGGAAGTGATGATACAAAAGATGACAGAAGCCTGGAAGTGATCGTAGAAGAATATCGCAGTGCTTTAAAAAATTCCGGGATCGAAGGCCCTTATATTCTGATGGCTCACTCTATGGGCGCAGTATATGCTTCATATTGGGTAAGCGCATATCCTGATGAGGTTCAGGCATTTGTTAACATTGACGGAACTTATGTTGAATCCCTTTCAGAGGAAGAAAAGCAGGTAGATTCTTCCGATAATCTGTTTTACAAAATTGCTGTTAATCTTGGGATCGGAGATATTCTGCTTCCGGCACTTCTTCAAAATGACAGTGGTCTTTCAAAGGATGAATGGCGTACATATTGTATTCTTCAGTTATTGTCGATAGCTTCCGATGCCTCTGCAAAAGAATGCGCATACATAAATAGAAACAGGGATGCCGCTTGGAATTCTCTTGCGGAAACTGATGTCCCTAAATTATATATTTCAGCCAGAGACGGAGATTTAGAAGATGCAGACTGTAAAGAAGCGATCGAGAAAGAATTGATCCCCTATCTTGAAAAAATGGGCAATTATGAAATAGCCTATCTTCCGGGCAGTCATTTTATATATAAAACCGAACCGGCAAAATGCGAAGAGATCATTGAAGAATTTCTTGGACGAACGAATTCTGAAACTGAAAATTGAAATCATAAAAATTCCCATGCCGAATTCGACATGGGAATCATTTTTGTTGTTTAGATGATCAAAGTTCCTTTACAAATAAATGATCCGTACCACCGCCGTAGTTTACGATATCCTTTATGTAATGATATCCATAATGCTCGTACACCCCGACATGGTCTGAAGGGATATAACTCTGCATAAATCCCAATCCTCTCAGATATTCATTCGCATGATCGATCATTTTTCCGCCAACTCTGAGGCCACGATATTCCTCTGAAACATACACGCAGGATATCCATGGCATCAATTCCGGCATAGGATAATAATCTTCTTTCATGACAGAAGTCATTCCGATAATCTTACCATCCGCTTTGGCCACAAACATTGTTTCCCAGTCAGTGAATCTCCAGTTTCTCACAAGGTCTGTCATGTGTTCTTTGACTTCATCCCATGAACAGTTCTCAATGAAAGCCAGGAGTTCATCAGAAAGATTGCTTCCCTTTTCAACTTTCCGGATCTCCAGATCATCTAAAAGTCGCCATCCAAAATGCTTTTCAACCAAAGCAGCCGTATCCGCAACGCTTCTTGTATTATCACGTTCTACCCAGAAGTAACCACTTGACTTGATAAAGTTGTATATCTCGGTATTCAGCTCTGTTAAAGTCTGCTCACATGTTGCCTTGGCAGCTTCAAAATCGGATGCACTGTGGATAAAATCATTGAACGGCTGATGATCCGCCCGGTTACAGTACGTATCCACAATGTTTTCCGGCTTTGATATCATAAAAGCGATCCTGGATGGATCAGTTATACTGTCTGCTTCTTCAACAACTATGTGTAGATCACACAGAATAACCCTGTCTCTTGAGAGCCTTATCAGATCCAGCAGTACAAAATCCAGCTGTTCTCTTTTATTTCCCAAAAGCCATTTCCTGTACTCATCAACACTTCTTCCAAAGAACTCATCCGCATCCCTGAATGTTGTATTCATGGTAGGCTGATATTCTTTATCCGACATAAGCTGATGGATCGTAAACTGATCATCGATGACATAGATCGGAATACCGTACTTTTCACCAAGTGCCTTGGTAACTGTTGTCTTTCCACCACAAGCTGTTCCTGAAATAAAATATACGTTGCGTAAATACTCTTTTATTATATTGTCTTGAAATATCATTTCGATTCTCCTTATAAAAATAGTTTTTGTTTCGATAGGACCGAAAGCATGAAACTATTCTATAAGTCTCATGCTTTTAGATATTTCTTAATTTTCTGAACATAACCATTATTGTTCCCTCCGTTTTTTATTTGCGCTTTTCATTATATCAAAGTCTTCTTAAGACTACACTTTTTTGAACAACAGATCAGAAAAGAGTGCAGTCAGCTCGGTCGGTCATCTAAAGTTTTTCCCCAAAAAATCCGATATAAGAGATATAATGATTGTATAAAAATCCACTAAAATGAAAGGGCACGATTATGAACAAAAAGAAAAATCACCTTTCAAAAAACAGAGGCTTTACCCTGGTTGAACTGATCATCGTACTGGTGATCCTTGCGATCCTTGCTGCGATCCTGGTGCCGACACTTATCGGTTATATCAGAGAAGCCAAGATCAAAAGATACCTGCCAAATGCTCAAGCCTGCAAGGATGCTGCACAGGCTGCATTTGTGGAACAGTATGCAATTAACGGGGATGTTCCGGCTGGAACGCCTGTTATTACCGGTGCAAAAGAAGACTCCGGTGAAAACGCTTCAAACAATGCGGATCAGGATATCTCAAATTTGGAGTTTTCCAAAGAGATCCTGCGACTGGCCGGAGTCAACCCGGAGCCCTATCTGTTTATGGTTGCAGTCGGATCGAATGCAGGCCAAAAGGGAACTGAAGCCTATACCCCCGGCGAAGCTTATGAAAAGTATACCATCTACTACTGTGTTTATATGGAACAAAAGAATACACTGCCGCTGTATTATTATAATAACGAATGGTCTACAAGGAATCCGCGTCAGAATGGCATGACCGAGATATTCGACAGTTACAACGTAGTAAAATCCGGTCCTTTGAAAGGAAAACGAATGCAATACTACGTTATCTCAAACAAAACAGGGAAAAGCGTAAAAGGAAGTCTATGGGACTGGCTGAAAAAGAACGTCTATAATGAATTTAAGTAAACAACAACCGGGAGCAATCCCGGTTGTTTCTATATACAACAAATAACCTGCGCTTGTACAAATCTCAAAAACTGTCATTACAATAAACGCATACCCCCCTCTACTACTAGTCTACCAGGTTTATTCGGGATTCTCTGATTTTGTTTTTTTGAATCCATGCCGGAATAATCCCGCCAATAAACATACAGGCATTATCAGGATCAAAAAACATACCACTTCATACAGCAGTCCCGGAGATATAAGTACCTCATCACTCAGAAGAATCTTATTTACCGACCATTCCATATACCACTTCGGCATAAAGGGCGGTTTCTTCAAAACCAAAGTATAAGTATCATTTTCATCCGGCAGATATAATTCAAAAGCGCAAAATCCATCTTTTCCATACTTTATATACTCATAAGCCGTATGATCATATCCATCAATAAATTTAGTCGTATTATCTAAAATATTTTTCTTTGATTCATTCGAAATATATCTGTTATCCGGATCAAGCAACATCTCATATCCATAACCATGCCCCAACCTGTTTATTATCGGAGCATTTCCGGTTATGCGCTCATACAGTTCTTCCTTCTTTTTAAGATCGGCCTTTAGATCAATTTCCCGAAATTCTATCTGGCCTTTTTCATATTTCTTTATCAGATACAAATTTAAACTCTGTTCATGTTTATATTCACTTATTATATCATTCCATTTTTCATAATAGTCTCCGCACATTGCATTCTTATAGAAATAATAATCGTAAAAGTTTCTTACGGCACCCGGATATCTTAAGTACGCCATTTCAAACTTACCTTTATCCAGAAATCTTTCAAACTCCTGAGTCTTCTTACCCGTTTCATCCTCAGGATCTTTTTGATCAATCTTTTCAGCCTTAATTCTTTGCATTTCATATAAAGGTGACGTCGGGATAACATAATCATATTTTTCCTCATTATCACCTTTTTTATACATATAGAATAATTATAGCTTCCTCCTTTAACCTGATTACTTAGTCTATACGCATCGACTCTTGCACAGTACCGATACTCCTTCTCTGTCAACTCAACTGTAACTATCTTCGGTTCAGTTTTGTTTTTAAGGCTTTCAAAAGATAAATAATAATTTCCTTTGTCTCTGAAAATTTTCGTACGTGTAACATCGTAAAACTCAATGATCACATTCTTTCCTGGTTTACTATCCACTGATATTTCATCAGGTAATGAAGAGAAGTACTCTTTAGGAACAAACACGCCAAAAAAACATAGCAGAATCCACACCGCACAAATAAATACAATCACTTTTTTTCTTTTCATAAAAGCCCCCCTATGGCAAATAGATCATAAACTCCATCTCTTCATTTTCTTTATCAGCCTTAACATATATATCACCACCAAGCCTTTTGGCTATCTCACGTGCTTCGAACAGACCTATGCCGCTTCCTTCAACATTTTCTGCATTGGAACCGCGCCAAAAGCTCTTGAAAAGATACGGAAGCTCGCTCTCATCTATAAGCTTCCCCTTATTTCTTACCGAGAAATAGTATCCCTCCGTATCCTTATCCAGCACTACATGTATCCCTCTTCCATCACCGTATTTGATCGCATTTTCCATAAGCTGCGAGAGCATCCTGCATATTCCGGCCTTATCGTTCTTTATTATCAGATTGTTTGTCAGCTCAAATTCATACGGTACCTTAAGCACTTCCAGACGATTGGAATATTCTTCATTTAAAAAGTCCTTCAGTTCGCTTAAATAAAAGCTTTCAATATTAACTTCGTAAGAGATCAATTCCTCGGAAGCTGTTTTTATAAGGCTCTTTACCAGCTCCGTTATATCATCTGCATTCTTACTGATCTTCTCTGCGACCCTTGCATCCTCTTCATTTACTTTTCCATCAGGCTGATACAGGCCGGTCTGTATCGCATCTGAATACAGCTTTATATTAGCGACGGGAGTCTTGATACCATGAGCAACCGTAGTCAGCATGGTCTGGCGCTCCTTATCCATCCGCTCGATCCTTGCCTTATCATTCTTAAGCCTGTCGCTAAGCATATTGACGCCCCATATAAAACGTCCGAACACTCTGTTTTTTGTCTCCGGCAGCTTCTCGCTTATCTGATTTTTTGACAATTTTTCAGGATAGGTCGAAAGCTTCGCAAACGGCCCCAGAACAGTTCTTGAAATATATATACATATAAGAAGAGTAAAAAAGAATGCTGCAAAAAGTGACAGATTGAGAAGAAGAAGCCTCTCACGCGTATCATTATCCACTGACTCAAATACGATAAAACCAATTATGCCGTCTTCATAGCGCAAGGCCCAAAGCTTTTCATTCATCCCCGTTTTATTGATAAGACTCACTTCGGATTCCCCTGCCGCAGCAGAAATATAATAAGCCGAATCCGGCAGGTCCTTTCTCCCATATTCTCCTGCAAGCGCATCTGTATTATCATAAAAAAAACGGCGCAGCAGATCATTCACATCCGCTTCATCCGGAATATCCACTGCATTTTCATCAATATGATCCTGAACTTCACAAACGATCCTGTTCATTACAGTCACTTCATTATCGGCCTTCTTTCTTATTGTTCTGACCGAAATGATATTGGCGGCGACTATCAGGACCAGGAAAAGACTCATCGTTATAAAATAAAGCTTAGCAGCCTTCTTCATGATATTTTAATCCTCTTTGGCTCCCCCAAATATATAACCTACTCCCCATACCGTCCGGATAAGCTTAGGTTTCTTAGGATCATCCTCAAGCTTCTCCCTTAACCATCTGATATGAACATTCAGTGTAGAAGGTTCGCTGAAACACTCATATCCCCAGACACTGTCATAGAGTTCTTCCTTTTTAAGGACCTGCTCGGGATGGTTCATCATATACAACAGCAGCTCATATTCCTTACCTGTAATGCTTATCTTCTTTCCGTTTTTATATACTTCACCTTGCTTTGCATCCAGAGAAATATCACCATAGGTAAACAGCTCACGTTCCTCGGTCATATCATAGCTTCTGCGCATAAGAGCTTTGATCTTGGATGCCAGCACCGGTATGGAAAAAGGCTTGTCGATATAATCATCTGCACCCACTTCAAGCCCGAGTATCTTGCTCTCATCATCCGTACGTGCACTCATCATAAGAACCGGCAGTTTCTGCTTTTTACGTATCTCCTGCAGAGCTTCATAGCCGTCCATTCCCGGGAGCATAACGTCAAGAAGCAGCATCTTGAATGCTGCTTTCCTAACTACCTCCAGACCTTCCTCTGCGTTAGTTTTCCACTCAACCGTGTATCCCTCGCGCTTTAAGAAGTCCGTGATAAGCTTCCCCAGTTCTTCATTATCTTCTATGATAAGGATATCTTTCATAAACCACCTCAGGTTCATCTCCTTTTTAAGGGGCATCCTTGCAGAGCGGAATAGTAAGCGCAATTATTTCTCGCTATCACCATATCTCTGATTGCAATTATATTATAAAAAGCCTCCGCAATTAAACCGTTCAATCATCAGTATGTGCCCACTTCGATATAACGCGGGATATCCTCGGCTATCCCCTTTGTAAATGATACGTGGATCTTCCCTGTAGCATAATCCACGATCACAGTATGGACCGTTCCTTCATTGTGTACATTTACAATATAATACTGTTCCACGACCTCGTGAGCCATAATGCCCTTCATGTCCGCAATGGAGAATTTCTCTTTATCCTTCACCCACTTATTATACTTAAAGAACCTGTTTATATTGCTCGCTTCGCCTGTAAAAGAATCCTGATTCCCTTTAGTTGCATAGGAGTTCACGATGCAGAGTGAATCAGGGCTGTCCCAGGTTAATCCCTCCATCAGTTCACTATTCTCATCCCTAAGTACCGACCGGCCTTTGCCCGTAGCTGCCACTTCCGAAGTGACATCTTCTGCGCAGAATGCATCCTTTTCATCGCTTATTATCAGATTATGGCACCATGTATAATCTCCACTCTCCCCCACCATAAAGTCACCCGCTTCCTTTGCGGTTGAAAACTCTTCAAGAGCTTTTCGTATTTCAAACGTATAACATTTCTTTCCATCATATACAAACGGCTCTTCCTCCACTGATCCCACATCAAGGATGGCGATCATAACGCCGTCGTTATTTACAGCAGTGATCATGTCAAGCATGCCAAGAACGCTTATCGACGTAAGAGATCGTTCTCCTTTTTTCATATGGATCACCGCATGAATATCCGTGATCTGACCTTTGGATCCTATATGCCATTCCAGATTCCTGAGCGTCATCCTCTCACCTGTAACGGTCTTGCTTCCGGTGAGTGAAAGAGCACTGCATGCCGTCGGTCTGAGAGCGTCCGGTACCAGCTGCATGGTAAGCGCCTCGATATAGCTAAGCTTTCCATTCTCAAGATAGCCTTCCTCTCCTGCCGCAAGTGTCCTTGCAAAGCTTTCCGCTTCTTCCCTGTATTCATCCGGTATTGCAGCTTCCAGTGTGCGTATACGCTTTTCCAGCGTTTCATAATTGATCTCTCTGCCGTCAAAAGCAAATCTGATATTTTCATATAGATACGGTTCAAAAGCTGCTTCATACTCCGGCACAGCTTTTATGATAGTCTCCGCATATGCCTGCCCCACTTCAGAAGGTGTCCCCTTCTCGTAATCAAGCGTCACATCATAGTATGTAGGATACGTATCAATTATGCAGAGTCCGTCATCTGAAGCAAATCGCTCAAGCACGTCTTCCTTATCGCTTTCATCTGTGTAATTCACTTCAGTCTCAACATTATATGATCCGATCTTTTTCATACCCTCTGACTGCACATCAACGGCAGTCTTACCGCATCCTGTTACGGAAGATACGACCATCAGAGAGACACAAAGTACCGGAGTCCAAAGCGCTCTTTTATTTCTACTCATTTCTAACCCTCCATATCTGGATATCATCCATGGATTTCATGGCAACCATAAGCACAAGGCTTATCAGTATTGCAAGCACAGCCGGAACTATCACGACGGATAAGAGAGGCGGATCTGCTATCGAGAATGAAACAATACTTAGCGTACTTATTCCAAGCAATCCCAAAGCATACTTACTCACTGTAAATGCCATTATGATACCGATAACGGATGCAATAGCGATCAGTATCATGATCCTTTCAAAATGCCACTTTCTGATAGTGGTCCTGTCCATTCCCATACTCTTCATCATTGCAATGTCAGCTGTTTCTTCTTCGATAAAGATCTGTTCATACAGAAGAGTCATAGCCGAAAAAGTGATCCCCAGTATGATCGAAAGCACAATGGTCAGCAGATCTATGATACCTCCGAACTGATCGCCCAGATCAAATGCCAGCACCTGATCCTTATTCCAGATCTGTGCCCCCGGCATCAGTTCTCTCATTTTCTCTATAGCCGCATCATACTCCGCTCCATCCGCATCAATACCTTCATTAAATAGATCCCATGAATCCATCACGATATCTTCTTTAAGCCCTGCAGTAAAAATGTCTGCAGATCTCAGACCATATGTTTCTATATATGCAGTGACAAGAAAGTCTCTTGTCTTCGTCTCCCTGGAAAAACCATCATCCGAATAAACCATATACTCTATGGTGATCGTATCGCCTATCTGAACCCCCTTCGTTTTCTGAAGGAAATGAGACACCGCCACTTCATTTGTTTTTTCAGGCGTTCTCCCGCCTTTAACGATCGTAAGTCTTTCCGGTTCAAAATCTCCAAAGTAAAAATCTATGCCTTCTTTTTCATCACCGTTTATCATAAATGCATTCTGCATATCCGCGATCTGTATATTAAGAGGCACACCGTTTTCATTAAAGAATCTTTCATAATATAGGAAAACATTTCGATAGCTTCCCTCCTGTTGGATAAGCTTATCTCTGAGCCCTTCATCCGGTCTGATAAAGACTTCTCTGTCAGCAATATGCCAGTATGTTTTTGAGAAATTCTCATTTACTATAGTCCGTTTAAGCTGAAGCAACATAAAGATCACAACGATCCCCAGAGAAAAACTGACTATCAGGTAAATATATCTCTTTATCCTTCCGCTTATATCGCAGGAAGCCATAAAGAACGGGATTGACATTTTTCTGCTCTTATAGAGCCGCATTCCCGGAAGCTTCTTAAATCGCTCACCTCTGTTCTCGCCATGTATCGTATCCATTACGGAAATATTCTTCATTCTCCTAAGTGCGACAAAAGAGAATGTGATCATGATAAGCACAAATGCCGTGGTACTGATCAGGCCGATCAAAAGAAAGGCTCCCAACTCCGGATTGATGGTGTTGATGATAAAGTTATTTACCATATACCGGCTGATCGGCATTCCTGCGATCAGTCCTGTCACTCCTCCCACAATAGCAAAAGCGATATATTTCACGATAAAGAGCGCCTTGTACGAAAGCGAATCAACACCTATCGCCTTCATCGCGCCAATCTCCTTCTCTTCTCTTTTGATAGTGGATTTGAGACTGAAGTGTATGGTCATGAAAACAAGGAGTATCAGCACAATCCCTATCAGTCCCATGAATATACCTATGATAAGCGAGACCATGCTTTCATTGGAAACAGTATTAGTCTTGGCGGTATTGCACAGAATAAGATTTCCGTCAATGGTGCCATCTTCCGTCATCCTGTACAATTCGTTATAGAGATCATTACCCCAGTCAGACAGTTCTTTTATATTGGTATACGGAACTTTTAGTGTACATTCGTACGATGATGCAAGAGATGGAAATTCAGACTCTATTGCCTTGTAATCCGAATCCGATAAAAGAATCTTATTGATCATAGCTGTTGCGGGGTCCTTAAAAATATACTGCACTCTGAATTCATAAGTATTCCCCATATCAGTAGTGATACTGAACTTATCTCCAACCTTCGCTTTTGCATGAGCTGCGATATACTGCGGAAGTGCCACACATCCATCCTTAAGAAGAAACGGCTCATCATTCAGATCACATGGAATGTTCTGCCCTTCCTTTACTACCGGCAGGAGCATACACTCACTCTCATACAGACCCGTGACCGATTTCTTGTTTACTCCTTCAAATTCAAGATGTGAGGTGCGTATAAAAGGTCTCTCGGTAATGATGATCTCATCAACATTCGGGTCTTTCCTTAAAAAATCAGTTATCGCCTTCTTCTGACCCTCATAATCCGTCATGCTTTTATCAATAAGCAGGATAAAATCCGAAGTATGGCATTTTTCATACGACCTATCGATACCGCTGATAAAGGTATAGATAAAGCCGGAACTTATGACAACGAGAGTGGCAGCTATTATCATGAATATGAATAATATGACATTTAAACCGACCTTATCACTAAGGTCTCTTTTCAACATCCGTAAATACATGCTACCACCCCATCTCCTCTAACCAGTTTCTGAGTTTTCTTTCGCGTTTTGCAAGTTCTTCTCTGGTATCTGCGGCATTGCTTAATTTTCCGAGAATGAGTTCGCCCTGTATATCTCCGTCCATCAGATAGATTATCCTGTCTGAGCTGGCTGCCACCTTCTCACTGTGCGTTACCATCAGAACCGTGGAGCCTGCTTCATTTGCCTTCACCAGTTCATTAAGGACTTCCATGGAAGCCTTGGAATTGAGTGCACCTGTGGGTTCATCTGCAAACAAAACCTTGGGACTGTTGATAAGCGCTCTCGCAAGACATGCACGCTGAAGCTGCCCGCCTGAAACCTCGGTTATCTGTCGATCGGCCAGCTCTATGACACCAAGCCTTCTCATCAGCTCCTCGGCATTTTTATTTACTTCCTCTCTGGAACAAAGCTTTGCCTGATACCCCGGAAGCACGATATTATCCATGATGCACAGCTTTTTCATCATGTACATCTGCTGAAATATAAAGCCCATCTTGATAAGTCTCAGTTTCGTCAGTTCCTTTGCACTCATTCCCGACAGATCCTCTCCGTCAAAGATGACCTTACCGGCTGTCATATCATCCATTCCACTTATCGTATAGAGCAAGGTCGATTTGCCCGAGCCGCTGGGTCCCATTATCGATACAAATTCCCCTTCTGCAATCTTTAGATTTACATTCTGCAGCACATTATTGCTGTAGCCATCAACAATATATGTCTTGCACAGATCAATTGCTTCCAGGCAGATATTCTTTGCTTTGGAAGGATTGGTTGATCTGCTGTGATCAGTTGTCTTACTGTGATCAGTTGATTTCACACTATTAGTTTCCATCTTTCACCTCATGTTTTTGACACGGAGCATTTATTTATGCTTGTTTGAGTTGCATTATTTGTTTATTATTTATGCCATTTTTGTGTGTCATCATATGTTTATCATCATGTGTGCATACTATCACCTGGGAACTCTCTAAATCTTTAAAGAATCCTTAAAAATCAAATCATTCTTTTGTGGAGGGATTGCTGTGAAGTTACATAACTGTATAGAAGCAAGTAATTCCGGCTTCAAAATTCATTCTTGCCGTGTAATCCTTTGCTGTGAAATTACATAACTTGAAGAAATCATGCAATCCTGGCTTCATAAAACATTCTTGCCAGATATTCCTTGCTGTAGTATTACATAACTTGAATAAATCAAGTAATCTTGGCTTCATAATCCATTCTTGCCAGATATTCCTTGCTGTAGTATTATATAACTTGAATAAATCAAGTAATCTTGGCTTCATAAACCTTTCTTGCCCCTAAATGCTTGCTACGGCATTACATAACACAAATTAATTAAGTATTTCTAACAACGAAAGACCTTCTCCCCCGTGAACCGCACTACTGAAATAAATACATGATAACGAGAAAAAAACATCCCAAGAATATTAAGAATACCTTTCGGTGCCGGAATTACTTGATCATATACGCTTATGCAATTTACTATAAAGAGATAAAAAAAGAATTTCAGAAACTGAATCACTTGATCACTGCCGATCATGTGATTCCGCAGAAAATGACAGTAAAGAAAAGGAGATAGGCCCCACGTTGGTTCCTATCTCTTCCTAAGATTCAACACATATCCTATGATGCCTCCCAGGATACCACCAATTATATGTGTCAGATTGGAGATATTATCCTGTACCGTTAATCCATCAACGATCTGCTGACCGATAAAAAACATCGATACCAAAATGAAGCTCACCGGTATCTCGCCCGCTCTAAAGCCGGTAAATGATGACAGCAGGATAAACGCAAACACCACGCCGCTCGCTCCGCACAGAGCCATGGAAGGGAAAAACACAAAATGAATCACGCTGGTAATAATAGCGGTGATAGCAATAATAAGGGCCAGGCGCTCTGAACCGTATTTCTCTTCAAGCATCGGCCCAAGCAAAAGCAGATAGCTCATATTCCCAACCATATGTGCCAGATCTGCATGGCCAAAGATATAAGTAACTCCCCTCAGCCATGTCAATGGTGACCATAGCGGCGCACGATATGTCGAAAACAACAGCCTCACGGCCTCACCTTCCGAAGCATAATTCAGAACCATTGCCACGAAACATATAGCAACAAATCCGATCACTACCGGCGCATTAAGTGTTACTTTTAATCTCTTTTTATTCATATTATTTACTATTCCGCCCTCTTTACCCCGTTTTGATACTATTATAACTTACCGTATTTAGCCTCATACTTGGCAAGTGTCCGCTGATGAGCTTCCTTAATCATAAACCATTCGGTATTGTGATCAAGTACTGCTGATGTACAAAATTAGAGAGCTATCCTAAGCCTCCCTAATTTCGCTGCTTCAAAAAAACTGCTCCTCTATCATCAATGTGCTAAATCGTCGGATACTTACTGATCGGATAATTCAAATATTTCATTATCCTGAGTTCATCCTGTGCATCAGTCAAAGCATTATGTATTTCTAAATAATCGCTTTCACCAAACATATGCATGATATCTTCGACTCCATATCCGCGCTTGAGCCTGCCGGTACCACAGCATGGTGCACCGGCAGGGATTGCGGGATTATGCTGCTTATATGCAGCCAATTTCAGAATATCATGCCATTCATAATCCTGCAGTTCAGGAAGACACCTGGCATCAAAAGATGCATTATAAGCAAATATTGAAGACACCTCATTCTGCTTCAGAAAACTCATTAACGCTTTAATAGTCTTTTTGCGCTCCAAATGTTCAGCTTTCTGCCCTTTTACATTCAGCGCATATGCAAACATCCCTCCGGCAACAGTTGCTTCCGGGATAATAAAATATCTGCAATCTAACGAGTTGAATGATCCATCCTCAGCGACAACTATTCCAATAGACATGACTTCATTATTCCAATTTGTTTCTGTATCGATCACTGCAAATTTCATCGTCATGAGTTATATTTCCTTTTTAGATCAATAATCATCTCTTAGATGCCCCATACAGCTGTCAGTAATATATCACAGGCAGAACCTTTGTTTCAATAAATTCGACTCTGTCAAAGATCCTGGGTTTAAATGTGCCGGTAATTCCAACAGACACATTTTTCTCTTTATTGACATAGATTATATTTCCGCTGTCACCTATGGCAGCATAGACCTCCCTGTCATCAAAAGGCTTGTACCAAAGGTATCCGTAATTCATGAACCCAAAGCGCTCGCCAAGTTTTAAGTGCGGGGCTGTCATGTCATTAAGGAATTCCTTTGATATGATCCTCTTTCCATCGTATTCACCATCGTTTAACACAAGAACGCCAAGTTTTGCCAGATCACGTGCCGATGAGCACAGTCCCCATCCTGCCGTCACAGTACCCTGCGGATCTGAATACCATTCATTTTTTCTTGGCTTCTTATTCATGAAAAAGTCAAACTGATCCTCTTTAGAAGAATCACCATGAATAAAATGCTCAGGTATTCCCAATGGCATAAACAGGTTCTTATTGGCAAAGTCTATAAGTTTTTCACCGGACGCATGCTCAATTATACCGGCCAGTATCTGTATTCCAAGCGTTGCATATTTGAACTCTCCGGTTATACCTTTGCGTCCTCCAAGGAAATCAAGTATGGCCAAAGTCCAGTCATCTGAAGTGCAGACCTTTTTCCACGGCTCAGACTTGCACTTATACGGTGCCGTCATTGTAAGAAGATGCTTTACCGTCACCTCATAGATAGTCTTCTCTCCACGTTTCACGCTGTAGTCCGGAAAGAACTCCATGACCTTCTGATCTACGCTTTCAATAAACCCTCTGTCTATCGCGATCCCGGCAAGGAGCGCCATCACACCCTTTGTCACCGAATTGACATTCACAGCATCTTCGGTCTTAAAGCCGCGCCATGAGTCATCATATACATCCCTGCCATCCTTTATGGCATATATCTGACAAATATTGCTTTCATTTCCTGTACTGTCCTTGATAAAACTATGAAGCCTCTCTTTTTCCACTAAATTCGCCTCCTAATGTTATTATTCGGACGTCCTGAAAATAAGGCTAAGTGAATTAAAAATTGTTTTCAAGTACTTTTTTCAAGAAAAAATATCCCTATGTAATTTACATAGGGATCAAACTTCTATATCAATTCGCCGCTAAAATGCTGGATCTCATGCTGGATGATCTGAGCCGTAAATCCGGAGTACTTCCCATGCTGCTTATGAAAGTTCTGATCCAGATAATCGACTTCGATCTCTTTATATCTTATGCAAGGTCTGCTTCCATCCAGAGACAGACAGCTTTCCTCAGTCTCATACTTTCCGTTTTTCTTCGTGATCACCGGATTTATCATCGCAAATTGAAAAGGCCCCGCAGCCACAACAATGATCTGCTTATTCACTCCGATCATGTTTGCCGCCATGCCAACGCATCTATCCTGATTAGCTTTAAGTGTATCAAGAAGATCCTCTATCACCTGCTTATCAGCCTCCGTAGCCGGTTCTGACTTTTGCTGCAGAAACAGCGGATCACGTATGATCTCTTTTACCATATTGTAGTTCCTTATTAATTTGCCGAAAATGTTCCCTCGATCATTCCATAACCTAAAACATTTCCGTTATTTCCATCAGCTGTAACATCCAATCCTTCAATGATAGTTTTTATATCATTGCCTGAACGGTTAAATTTTACTCTAAACTCTGCGGGAGCATCCTGCAATGCCACAACATAGACATTATATGTATGTACCCCATCAGGCGGATAAGGTCCCAGATACCTCGCGTATATATCTTCACCACCGGCATTGGTTCCTATAACGCCACCCGCCTCGCTGCATACGCCTCTATCCAGATGGTCGTCAGATATCCCTTCAGCCTGCCAATGAAGCCAGCCCCAGGCAGATTCATCGATCATATATATATTATATGTTACTGCTCCTTCCACTCCGTCCCAGTGAAGCTCCGGAGAAATATTCTGTCCACGTGAGTTACTTCCGATATCATCGCTCCATACTCCATCTGCAAGATCATCTGAACCCACCTCAAATGTAGAAAGTGCTGTAAGCAGATCAACAGCCTCCGTAGGCTCAGCATCCGTAGATGCTACATCGCTTTCGGCCATCGTACTTTCAGTAACTGTTTCCTCAGTTTCAGTTTCATCCGGCTTTGCGGTCTCTGTGGCCGCACTCTCCGTCACAGTCGCTTCAGTAATCTCGGTCATCTTCACAGCCGCCTCCGGCGCCGCATTATTCTGCGAAGATGCACATCCTCCGAGGATAACCATTCCCGTAAACAACAGCGAACAAATCTCGCCTCTGATCCCTTTATTCATGATCTGATCCCCTCCGTTTTAGATTATAGTATAGGCATCAGCCCCTTTATTTTCTCCACCACCATCACATCTGCGGGCAGCCACTCTACTGAATCAATAGTATCCTTAGTCAGCCACTTGGCTTCCTCCGCCTCCTTTAATACCAGCTGCCCCTTAACCACTTCACAAAAAAAGCAATCCATTGATAAATGGAAAGAAGGATAATCGTATTCAACCGTGCAAATATATTCGCCTACATTTATCTCTGTATCGAGTTCTTCTTCTATCTCGCGTTTCAGCGCCTGCTGCGACGTTTCGCCTTCTTCTATTTTTCCGCCGGGAAATTCCCATTTTCCTTTATATTCACCATACCCTCTGGCTGTTGCAAAAAAACGTTCTCCATCTTTTATTACTGCAGCTGCTACTCTTACTGTTTTCATACAAGCACCATTCAACTAAATGCCTTATATGGCTTCTTGATTATCAGATACAGGATATATCGTACTTGGTATCGCAAGCAAAGACAAGACAATTATTAGTAGCACCTTATTTACCGAAGGCATGTCCTGCAATAGTTACTGCTTAAGTATCAAAAAACTTCCACAGTAAAGTATACTTTATACTTTACTGTGAGAGTCTCTTATTTAATATCTGAACGCTTATATTATAGCATCTTCAAATATACTGACCGCTCCTCTTCCGGAACACCGATCAATTCCAGTGCCTGTTCAGC
>JAEEGL013837476.1_pt1 | contig 22112 bp, 19 predicted proteins | sample 9134231 | NCBI WGS metagenome assembly JAEEGL01 (sample SAMN16246548, study PRJNA631951) | gut metagenome | biome: gut microbiome; feature: rumen; material: fiber-attached | host: Bos | place: Iran: Karaj | collected 2018-10 | reverse complement strand
CTTAACGCCGCTTAGACCCGTAAGTCCGTTAAACTCCGATAAGAGTTCCTCGAGTTTGGCCGCCTTTTCTTCTTTGGACTCAGCGGTCTCCTCCATTGCAGGTTCAACAGGTCTGTATATCTTCTGATCACCCGCATACCAGATTCCGTAGCTCTTGATGAATTTCTCCATCCGCTCGATGTATTCGGTATAGCAGGAAACCTCAAGTTCGTCGGCTTCTTCTTTATGCACGGCCAGTATCGTCTGACCGAACAGTTTGAACGTATCATAAAAGACCATGGCCTTCTGCCCGCGGTACGGGTCGGGACTGATCTTATGCGCGGCATCGGCCAGAACAGGATACTTAAGGACCGAAGGGATCTTCTCTCCGAAGCGCCCTGCTACCACTTCCTTGCGCTTCATCTGAGTCAGTTCCTCGATGGTACTCTCAATTCCGAGGGTCTCCTGGATAACGCTGACTTCTCTTTCGTCCATGTCCCCGTCGGCATCTGCGAGATAAACGGCAAACTTAAGGAGTTCAAAATGAAGCATCTCCTTAAGCGTCATTTTTTCCGCAGCAACGTTACCGACATTGGCCGCCTGTAAGAGCGCCGAAATCTCATCTGATGTAGTTATATATTCCTGTAAGCCTAACTGTTTCATGTTCGTAAATTATAATTTCTCAACAAATGTACGTATTCTGCCCATTGCTTTTTTGAGGTTCTCGATTGAATATGCATAAGATATACGTAAGAACCCTTCGCCGCAGTCGCCGAATGCCGTTCCCGGAACAACCGCAAGTTTCTGGTCTTTTAAAAGAGCGGTGGCAAACTCATCAGAAGTCATACCGAATCTCTGGATTGACGGGAACACATAGAAAGCGCCGAACGGCTCAAAGCAGTCCATTCCTATATCCCTGAACTCATGAACCAGATACCTGCGTCTCTGGTCATAGGCATTTCTCATCTCGTCTACATCATTATCGCCGTTTTTCAAAGCTTCAATGGCGGCATACTGGCTTGTGGTGGGAGCGCACATGATCGCGAACTGGTGGATCTTGGTCATCTGCTCGATGATCTCCACGGGACCGCACGCATATCCCATACGCCATCCGGTCATCGCGTAAGCCTTGGAAAACCCGTTTATCAGAATGGTCCTTTCCTTCATTCCGGGTATCTGGGCTATTGATACATGTTTATCCTTATATGTAAGCTCAGCATAAATCTCATCCGACATTACGATCAGATCATGCTCGATGATCACCTTGGCGATCGCCTCAAGATCGTCTTTTTCCATGATCGCGCCTGTGGGATTATTCGGAAAAGGAAGTATCACAACCTTGGTCTTGGGCGTTATGGCATCCTCGAGTTCTCCGGCGGTCAGCCTGAACTGGTTTTCGGCCTTTAAGTCGACTATTACCGGAGTTCCGCCCGCAAGTATCGTACAAGGTTCATAAGATACATAGCATGGCTGGGGGATGATAACCTCATCACCCGGATCAAGGAGCGCGCGAAGACCTATGTCTATGGCTTCCGAGCCGCCGACCGTGATCAGGACTTCCCTGCGCGGATCGTATGAAAGTTCAAACCTGCGTTCAAGATAATTGCAGATCTCTTTTCTGAGTTCCATGAGTCCGGCATTGGAAGTGTAGAACGTCCTGCCCTTTTCAAGGGAATATATGCCTTCATCACGGATATGCCAGGGTGTGTCAAAATCAGGTTCTCCGACACCCAGCGATATGACCTCGGGATCGTTCATCTCAGCGACTATGTCAAAGAACTTCCTTATCCCGGAGGGCTTTATATTGACTATCGTTTCGGATAGCGGATTTCTCAAGGTGACACCTTCTCTCTGACATCCTCGGTCCTGGTATTCATAATGGTTCCGTGGTCTTTGTATCTCTTAAGTATGAAATGAGTCGCGGTGGATATGACGGTATCAAGTGTGGAAAGCTTCTCTGAAACGAACTGGGAAACTTCCTTTAATGATTTGCCCTCAAGCGATACGAGCAGGTCATATCCTCCGGATATAAGATAAACGCTGGTAACTTCGGGATAGTTGTAGATACGCTCGGCTATCCTGTCAAAACCTTCTTCTCTCTGGGGAGTCACGCGGACTTCAATGAGCGCCGACACCTTTTCGATCGAGGTCTTGTCCCAGTCGATCATTGTGTGATACCCGCATATGATGCCCTCGTTTTCCATGGCTTCAAGGGTATTTGCAACGTCTGTCTCGGCTATTCCCAAACGGATGGCCAGCTCCGCCAGATCAATACGGCTGTTCTTTTCTATAGTTGTAAGTATCGACTCGCGTATATTGTCCATTTTATTTCCCCCGCTATTTCTTTATATTGAAACGGTATATCTCATCCATCACCGGACGGGTAAGGTATCTCTCATCCTCACCGTTTATGATTACACGCTTAAGGTCACTCGTCAAGCACCCAATATCCTCAGCCTCGATATTCCTTTCGCGCAGCTTATCAAGCACAGATTCAGGATCCTCACATACGATGAGAAGGCTCCCGCTTGAGTCTATCATGTATGGATTATAATCCAGAAGGTTGCACACCTCTATCGTTTCCTGACATATCGGGATACTCTTAAGCCTGACACTCAGACCGCTTCGCATCTCTTCTCCCAGATTCCACAGTGCGGCATAAATCCCGCCGGCTCCGGCATGGAATACAGATATGTTCTCTTCACAGGTCATAGTCTGTATGACGGATATGATCTCGTTTTCAAGTTCGGGGCCCGGTACGGGGATGTTCCGTATCCGGTCTGTGTAAGATAAACTGAACCTGTCTGCCAGGATATCAGGATTGGCTTCTGCCAGCAGATGTGTGCCGGCGGCCCCGGCAAGTCCTGTCATGAGAATATGGCGCGCACGCCCGCCGGATGCCTGTTTCATGATCATTGCGCGGGGGGGGCTTCCGGAGGCGCGGGATTTAAGATCGCGGCTGCGGTAGCCGCTGCGCCGGCAGCGGCATCCGCGCTGCCCGTAGCCACTGCTTCCATGAGCATGTTATATATGTCCGGATTGTCGGTAGCAACACCTATGGTAACGCTCCTCGGGGATTTCTTATATGTACTGGAATTGACTTCCACGCGCTCTGTAAGCACTCCGTTTTCGTAGGTGTTCTTCCAAAGACGCGCCTTGTAACCTATATGGGCGGACTGTATTCCCGAGCTGTATCCGGCAGGACGTCCGGCATCCGCATAGATCGCATCAACCTCGGGTACGTCTGTTTCGAGAACCTCGCTCTCATATGTGACCTGATGTGTGGAAGGTCTTGATTCCACTCCGTATATTGTGAATGTTATGGTCTTTTCCGCGGTAGTATAACCATCCACATATATGGGATAGTCCGTATTGTTTACGAAGCGGAAATTCTTGCCCGAAGATTCGGCTATTGCGGCATCCATGCTCGGCTTCACATATCCGATGATCATTGAATGGTTATGCCTCTCCACAACCTCAAGCTCCGAGAGAAGCACAGCGTTGTACAGTGTGGTTGAAACCTGACATATACCTCCGCCCAGACTGTCCACAACCTGGCCGTTTAAGTAGGAGCCGGCCATGAAGTATCCGTTAGCCTCGGAAAAAGGTGTTATCTTCTCAAGTGTTGAAAACTCTTCACCGGGATAAAGAGTGGTACCGTTTATCAGTCCGCATGCATTTGCGATATTGGCAGATCTCGATGATCCGGAGGTGGAATAGCTGGTTGTAAAGGTTCCGAGAACATCTCTGACTTTGGACAGATCCTCATATGTTCCGAGAGGCTCTATCACTTCGGTTGCCATCTCATAAGTATAGGGTTCCCCGTCCCATTCGTCTGTCAGATAGGAAGCCAGACCGTCAACAACCGCATCCTGAACTATCATCCTTCCGGAAGATCCTTCGGTTATATTGAATCCTTCGGCAGTACGGGTAAGAGATGAGTTAACCGCCTCACGGTCATATTCTTCCGCGCAGGAAGCTATGATTGCTGCCAGGGCATCACGGTCCACGGCATATTCAAGTTCATATATCACGGGCTGTCTCTCGAGATCCTTAAGCGACATGTATCTGGTCACGATATCTCCCGACTTGCCCAGCGCCATCGCTTCATCTATCACCGACTGGTTGACCCACTTAAATCCGATATCCGCAGCGGTGAAGGAATGGGAATAATCTCCCTGGTCCGTCACAGTTATAACCGCAGATGAATAAGCCTTAATCTTGGACTTGACCGCAGCCTCGGCTTCATCCCTGCTGAGTCCCGACAGATTTATATCATCCGCAAAAACACCGGCCTCGATATCCGAACCCGGTGCTGCATAGACACTGAGAGTGGTAAACAACCCGGCGCAAACCATCGTCATTATACCGATCATCAGTTTTACAGTATTACGCATTATATGCTCCCAAAGACGCCTTTAAGGCCATCTTATAATGTGCTATGATTAATTCAGCTCGCAAAAGCAAGCACTGTCGGAATGATCATAGCCAACACGATCACGATTATTATGATCGATGAAACTATCTGTTTACGACGTTTTTTCCCACTCTGCTTACGCATGATCTCTCCTGATGTTTTTTTCAGAAAGGATTATAGATGAACCTGATTGTTTTGGCAAGCGCTCTGATAATAAGCTTAATCGTCGCCGTTTCCACCCGCAGGACAAAAAGCGCCTACGAGCAGGCAGAGCAGGATTTCTGGGAAAAAGAACGTGCCGCCAATTCAGTCAGACGTAAGAGTCTGGATGATCTGGAATATCTGACTATTCCGACCGACACACTCCCCTTATCTCTCCACACTGACAATGATACCATATCCTCATGTATAGATACCATAGTCGAACTCTCCAACTCTCCGGTCGTTAACTTAACGGGTATCAGTAATACTGACCTAAAACTGAAATACGGCACGGCAAACATAACCCTGCTTACGCTCTATGACCAGAGATATACCCTGCTGGCATCCACCCTCCAGAAATGGGCGGCCGCGCTCATGGACCTTGACGAAAAAGAAGCTGCCCGCACCGTTTTGGAATACGCGGTATCAACCAAAACAGATGTGAGCAGCACCTATAAAATGCTTGCTTCAATATATGCTTCCGATCACGAGACTGACAAGATCTATTCCCTGATCCCGGTGATCGACGATCTGAACACCCCCCTCAAGGAATCAATAAAAGAATCTGTCAGATCATATATACACAGTTAATCCTTCCTGTTCTTCAGATACAGGATCCTAAGACCCTTGATCAGAAGCTCTGAATCTATCACTATCTCATTCTTGCAGCAGGGGATGACAGTTCTTGCAAAACCGCCCGTAGCAACTACTGCAGTCTTATATCCCAGTTCTTCCCAGATCCTTTCTATCATACCGTCTATACAGCATGCGTGGCCGTATACGCTACCGCTCTGCATGGCTCCGACAGTGGTTCCGTTTATGAATCTGTCCGGAAGTTCTATCGCTATATCGGGAAGATGCGCTGCATTGGCCGTCAGTCCGTTGATAGATACCTTGACGCCCGGCATGATCATACCGCCCATGAAACGCTTCTGATCATCTATGACAGATATTGTCGTAGCAGTTCCCATATCAACAAGGATAAGAGGCGAGCCGTATTCATTAAGGCCTGCCACCGCACCTACCAAAAGGTCGGGACCCAGAGACGCAGGATCGTCAATCTTGATGTCAACGCCGGTCTTTATCCCGGGGCCTACCTCTATTACGGGCATCCTGAGGATCATCTCTGCGGCATTCCTGACCTGTCTGGTTACGGGAGGAACTGATGACGAAAGGATTCCGCCTTTGATATCGGAAACGTTCACTCCGCGGATATCCATGATGGTCTTGATCTGGACCGCATATTCGACAGATGTGTTCTTAAAATCGGTATGTATTCTTTCTTCAAAAAATATCTCTCCGGATTCCTCATCAAGACATCCGAAGACGGTATTGGTATTACCCAGATCAATCGCTAAGATCATTCGGCATCATCCTCTTTGTTTACAGGCTCCGTTGCTACTCCGCTTTTTCTTCCGATCTGAATGATCCGTACGATAACGGTACTTAGGATCAGATTGATCGCAAGCTCAACGAGGAAATTCATTCCTACAAATGCGCTGATCATATAAAGACCTGCATGCTCAAAACCGGCACCTGCTGCCCATTCGCTTACGGTGTCATAGAAGAATATTCTGCAGCCTAACAGGAATATTCCGGTATTTACGACAGGAGCAACCACTCCGGCAATAATGACCGCAAGCAGCGTGTTCTTTTTCTCCAATGCCTTATATGCAAGACCTGCGAGTAATCCGGCTAAGATTCCCTTAAGAAGACAGGTGATTATGGTTCCGGGAATATTGATCGCCAAAAAAACGCCTGCATCGGTAAACAGCACTACAAGCCCGAATACAGCTCCGAGCCAGATGCCTGCTGCGTATCCGTACAGCGCTACTCCCACGATGATCGGAACAAGCACGAGCGTGATGTTAAACATCCCGAATCTGATTCCCAGGGCAAGTGCCTGTAATACAACAACTACGGCGGTCAGCAATCCCAGGCCGACCAGGTTTTTGGTTTTATTGTTCATGAAAGTCTCCTCCTGCTACTGTCCCCTTGTACGGGGTATAGTGCAATTTATTGTAACTTGTGCATTATACATGATATGCGCACAGTGTGCAATCATTTCTGATGGGTGATAAGGCACGAATAGAGCTTGCGTATAAGTTCATCCGGCTTGTACGGCTTGGCGATATAATCATTCATTCCGTGAGCCAGACACTCGTCCCGGTCTTCCGCAAAAGCGTTGGCTGTCATTGCGAGGATCGGAAGATTTGCAAGTTCCGGATCCTCCAGCTCCCTGATCTTGTCGGATGCTTCAAGCCCGTCCATAAACGGCATCTGGACATCCATCAGGATCATGTCATACTCGCCGAATGCCGCATTTTCTATGATCTCAACTGCTTCCGCCCCATTGGTCGCCTCATCCGCCGTCATTCCGCGCATCTTAAATATTCCCTGTGCGAGCAGCCTGTTGGTGGCATTGTCGTCGACCAAAAGAAAATGTCTGCCCTCCAGATATTCGATCATGCTCTCAAGCGATACTTCCGAGAAGTCTTCCTGTTCGGCGCTGATTCCCGCATGCTCATGAACAACCTCCAGCGGTAGCGTGATCGTATATGTGGTACCCTCTCCCTCACGGCTCTCAACATCGATGTTGCCGTCCATCATATCCACCAGATTCTTGGTGATCGTCATTCCGAGACCGGTACCCTGGATCCTGCTGATAGTGGAATTTCTCTCTCTCTCAAAAGGCTCAAACAGGTGTGAAAGGAACTCTTTGCTCATGCCTATTCCTGTATCGGCTATGATGAAAGAAAACTCGTCTTTGTCCGAATCCTCGACCGGCATCCTCTGGACACGAAGCTCCACATATCCGCCGGGAGGAGTAAACTTAACCGAGTTGCCCAGGCAGTTTAACAGGATCTGGTTAACCCTGAGTTTGTCGCACATAACCACACATTCGGAGATGTTTATCAGCTCTTTTGAAAAATGCAGATCTCTCTTGCTGATCTCCGGCTCAACGATCTTCTCAAGATCATTTAACAGCGCAACTATGTCACACTCTGCATTCTCAATATTGATACGTCCGCTCTCGATCTTGCTCATATCAAGAACGTCATTTATAAGCATCAGAAGATGATTGCCCGAAGTCTGTATCTTCTTTAAATATTCCCTGACAGCCTCGGCATCGTCGCTGTTTTCTATTGCAAGCTCCGTAAAACCGATAACGGCGTTCATCGGAGTACGGATATCGTGAGACATATTGTTTAGGAAATCGCTCTTGGCGCTGTTGGCGTGCTGTGCTTCATCAAGCGCAACCTTAAGCGCAGCCTGCGATCTCTCCAGATCTTCAAGCGCCGCAAGTTTCTCCGAATTGAGTTTCTCTTTCAGTTTTTCCTCATGTATATCCTGAATGACGCCTCTGAAAGTTCCCGTCCCGTCTTCTTCCACAGACAGTTCGCCTGTTCCCATATACCATCTGTAAGTCCCGGTCTTATCATTCAACCTGAATTCTTCATAATAGGTTCCTTCTCCGCGGCAGGCTCTGTCTATCGCCGCAAATACACGGTCTCTGTCATCGGGATGTAAGGACTCTGCCCAAAGCTGATAGTCGGGGATCTCCATATCCTCATTGCCGTTCAAAAGATAACGGAACTCCGGTCCGCTCGTAACGCCTATGGTATTGCCGTCTTTGTCCAGATTCAGTCCCCAGGAGGCGGATTTCATCAGTTCATGGACAACCTTGTTGGCTTCTTCCGCTGCCACACGGGCGCTTTCAAGCTGCGCGCGGCTTTCCTCAAGTTCCTTGGTGGTAGCTACAAGTTTCTGGTAATCGGGCGTCTCATATGTAAAAAGCAAAACGATGAGCGCAAGTGCGATCGAGGGAAATCCCAACAGAACATCCCTGAAAAAGAGAAGCTGGAGCGCAGATCCGAATTCTGCCACGAGTATAAAAGCTATGGTCCCGTAGAACTGCTTTTTGGAAAATACCTTCCGCTTGTATATGATCCTGAGAAGAGATGAAGTCATATACAAAACCGGAATGATAAATACAGACAGATACAAAGGTCCGGAGGTATACTCTTTATTCTCATCAAAATAGAAGATCAAATGCGTGAACGGATCCGTGATGATCATAAAAGCATTTATCAGCATGAAACCGATGATGATCTTGTCATAGAGCTGCCTTTTGCCTTCGGGATCCAGCAGAAATCTGATATAAGCCGGGAGCATAATTGTACTGAATGCCGCCGACAAAAAATAAATCACATTAAGGAAATAGTTAAAAGCGACCGGAACAGACGCAGAATAAGAGATCGTTATCGCCGTTGCCGTATCAAGGATATCGGCTATAACGACTGACAGCGCCAGAAGCCTGAAGCATTTGTTGCTCTTCAGCTCCGAGTTGTACTGAACTTTTAGGAAGATATAGTATACGGTCAGAAAGACTGCACTTAAAATGTTAAAATCAATATTGTATTTCATACGCGTATATGACCTATATTACAATAACGATCCTATCTGTCAGTATAACATGAAGGACAGATATCGGACAAAAAACAATCTGAGCACGCGGGTTTACGCGCCGTACATATGGTCCGTCCCAGTCTGATGATATGGATGTTCCAAAGTATCCAGTGATCCTCGGGAAGCACTTCCATAAGGTCGTGTTCCACTTTCACAGGATCCTCATTTTCCGTAAGGCCCAGCTTACGGGATATCCTTCCCACATGCGTATCCACGACTATGCTTGCTATCCCGTAGATATTGCCACGGATAACATTGGCTGTCTTCCTTCCGACTCCGGGCAGGGCTGTAAGTTCATCGATATCCGAAGGGACTTCTCCGTAGTATTTATCCATAAGAGTCTTGCAGCATGCGATTATGTTCTTTGCCTTGTTGTGATAAAACCCGGTTGAATGGATATCGTCTTCAAGCTCCTTAAGATCCGCATCCGCAAACGCCTGAACAGACGGATACTTCTTAAACAGATCCGCCGTCACTATATTTACTCTTGCGTCCGTGCACTGCGCAGACAATATCGTTGCGATCAGAAGCTGCCATGCGCTGTCGTGATCTAAGTAGCATACAAAGTCCGTCCCGTATTGCTCATCCAGTCTTGTAAGTATCTGTGAAATCCGGTTGTTAAGATCCTTCGTTTTTTTCATGTTCTTTCTTTTCATTTCAAAATATGAAACTGTAATGTATAGTATGTATAGAAACAAATCCGGAATCCCTCGAATCACTTCCGGCGCAGGCACGCTTTCGCTAGTGATCGCTCGTCACGTTACTACGCTCGTGGAAAACCTCGCTTAGTAACGACGGCTCTCAACTACCTGCTTTGGAAGCTGATTCGATGTATTCCTGCTTTACTTAATAATATACATTATATCAATATCAATACAGAGAGGGATAATAATATGCAGAAGATCGTATTCGACAAATTTGCGGAATTGTTTGGCGGCGCCGGAGATATCCGGACATACTTTGCACCCGGCCGCGTCAATCTGATCGGTGAGCACACGGACTATAACGGAGGGCATGTCTTTCCGTGCGCGCTTACCATAGGAACATATGCGGCAGCACGAAAACGTGATGACAGAGTCATTCGTTTTTATTCGATCAACCAAGCCGACAAAGGCGTGGTGGAAACATCCCTTGATGATCTTACACCTTCTGATGCCGCAGGATGGACCAACTATCCAAAGGGAGTTGTGTGGGCATTTCTCGGAAAAGGATACAGGATCGATACAGGTTTCGATATGGTCATAACAGGGGACATCCCTGCGGGCAGCGGGCTTTCTTCATCTGCTTCGCTGGAAGTACTTACGGGTTATGTTTTAAGGGATCTGTTCGGGCTGTCTGAAGTGACCAATGTCGAACTGGCGCAGATCGGACAGTACAGTGAGAATAACTATAACGGAATGAACTGCGGCATAATGGACCAGTTTGCTTCCGCAATGGGCAAAAAAGACAATGCGATCTTCCTTGACTGCAATACGCTTAACTACGATTACGCTCCGATCGCGCTTGACGGATATAAGATTGTTGTAACTAACAGCAAGGTTAAGCACTCGCTTGTTGATTCCGCATATAACGACAGAAGATCATCCTGCGAAAAAGCCCTTGAAGAACTTAAAACCGTTACAGATATCTCTGCACTCGGTGATCTGACCGAAAAAGAATTTGAAGTACATAAAGATGCTATCAAAGATCCCGTCAGAATAAAAAGAGCACATCACGCAGTATATGAAAACAGAAGGACGATCAGAGCGGTTGAGGCTCTGAAGAACGGTAATCTTGGGGAGTTTGGAAAACTCATGAACGAAAGCCACATATCCCTTCGCGATGATTATGAGGTTTCATGTCCTGAGATCGATGTTCTGGTCGATGCGGCATGGTCATGTGACGGAGTTATCGGATCCAGGATCACGGGCGGGGGTTTCGGAGGATGTACGGTCAGCATTGTAAGGGACGCTGCCATCGATAATTTCAAAGAAACCCTGACCAAAGTCTATAAAGAAAAATGCGATCTGACACCTGAGTTCTATGTTGTGTCGATCGGTAACGGTCCGGTGAAATTCTAACCACCGATCACTTCAATATGACAAAACAAAAAACGCCCCTGCTTCTGCAGAGGCGTTTTATTATTTGATCATGCAAGGAATCCGCGGTTGGAAGATCCGATCACATCCTCGTTTAAGGTTCCTCGGCCGTAGGTCAATCCGGCATATACGTTCTCGGAATTGCTCATAACAGGTCCTGATGTATTGATGTGTGCGATCTGCGCATATGCATCTCTCAGTCTTGAAATGATCGAACGTATCTCAGATAATGCTTCTTTATCCTCTTTGGTCTGGACTGCCACAAGACGGCGGCTGCCATAGATATACAGGTGCAGCAGTTCTCCGGCAGGTGAATGATCAAAGTTAAGGGAAGCGATCAGCTCATTGATGCATTTACGGATTCCGATAATGCTGTGCATCAGTACGTTTTTATCATGTGAATCAATGGCTGATTCGGCTTCGTCTATGTAGCTCAGTGCTATATCGTATATCACAACTACCATATCAGTGGTGTTGGCCTGTGAGATACGTCTTGTGAATTCCTGTTTTTTTTCATCAGTCATGTTTATTCCCCCGCATTACCGTAACTTACTGCAGAAGCTGCAGTGCAGATGAAGGTCTGTCATTGGCCTGTGCAAGCACTGATGTGGATGCTTCGGTTATGATCTGTGCGGTTGAATATGTAACGGTCTCTTCTGCCATATCGGCATCTACAAGACCTGAATATGCACTCGTTAAAGCTTCATTGGTAACACCAAGGTTAGCGACCGTGTGCTCCAGACGATTCTGATATGCACCCAGGCGGCTTCGTAAATCACTGACATAGGTAAGAGCGGTTTTGGAATCTTCGATCAGTTTGGCTGCGCCTTCCTGTGTACCTACATCTGCGTCATCCACGCTCATGAGTTTGAGCGAGAGCACGGGGATGCGGATACCTATGATCTGGTCTTCGTTTGCGCCTATCTGCATATCCATCGCGCCTAAGCCTGTGATATTTAAGGTTATGGGCTGGCCTGCATTGGTCGTTGACTGAGGTATCGTTGTCTGGCCTTTGATTCCCTCAAGATCGAGAGTTATCGAAAAATCATTGTCTCCCGTAATTGTCAGAAGCGTTCCGTCTACAGCCGTCACTTTGGTATTGGCGGGGTAATCGGGCGTAGGGAATGCCAGAGCGTCATTGGCTGCTATAGTCGCTGAAGCATCAAGATCGTCTCCGTCCCATACCAGAGTTATTGGGTCGGGAAGTTTATACTCGCGGGCAGGTGTATTGTCGCTGTATGTAGCTACTTTTACATCAAGATTATCTGTGTAGCCCTTAAGGTCGAAGCTTCCGTCAAGAAGAGTCTGTCCGTTAAACTCGGTGGTATCGGCAACACGCTTTATCTCATTCTTTAACTGGGCGATCTCGTCCTGGCACAGTTTCCTGTCTTCATCAGTCATAGTGTCGGTAGCTGATTTGACAGCGAGCTCGCTCATACGGTTGATCATATCGGATACTTCCGCCAATGCACCGTCAGCGATACTGATTATATTGATGGAATCGTTGGAAGACTGGATCGCGCGGGATAATCCCTCGATCTGAAGATTCATTCTTTTGGACAATGCATAGCCTGAGGGTTCATCCTTGGCTGCACCGATCTTTAATCCTGAACTGAGTCTTGCTATGGACTGGGACACTCTGTTGTCAGCCTTGTTGAGCGCAAGATTGGCTCTCATGGCCTGAACGTTGTAATTGATCCTCATATGTAACCTCCTGGTGAATCATTTCAGACGTCCCTGTCCGGAATATGGATGATGTCCTTATCATCCGCTGTATCATCAGATGGCTTTAAGGGCTGATATGAAAGTTTTAGCCACTCTGTAAAGCTCTATGTTATTAATATCGGACGAATCGTCTTTTTCCTTAATCGCTTCTTTGTTTTTTTCCGAATTAAAGAATCCGTCCGTGAACTTATCGAGATTGATATGCCCGGAATGTACAAGTTCGGGTTTGAATCCGAGATCGTCTCCCAGGTTCTCAACCAGTTTCATAAGCCTGTCAAATGCATCCGGCTGCTCATACGCGATATAACCTGACATGTTTCCCTTAAGTGAAAACTCAGCTGCAACCACACCGATGCTTACGGTCGTCATCGATACCGATACGCGTCCCGCGCCGCTTTCATGGCGTATGGTCAGTCTGATCGATGTGAATTCGCCGTCTATTTCTGTCGGGAGATCATAGACTTCATCGCGTGCAAGTGACCCGAGGATATTGATCTGCTTCATTGAAACCTGTAAAGCCTTTACGTCCAGATAGCTGTCTGCCTCGAATGTCATGTCGGACAGGTCGGTCTTTACTTCACTTAACATTGATGAATATGCTTCGAGCGCTTCTTCCGGATCTGTAAGGCTGTCTATAACAGAGTCTGACAATGCGGTTATGCTGTCTGACGAACCTGAATATATACCCTTCCTGATCCTGTCGGTCAGAGGCTTAAACCAGTCCCCGCGTTTATTCTTAAGGGCATTTAATGCATCGAGATTATCGGGTGATACCTTTTCGCCTGACATAAGGAGATTCTCTATGACCGTTTCATTTACGGATTCACTCTGGGCAAATCTTCCCGTGGTAAACGCTGCGCTTATCTGTTCGTCTATCGCTGCGCCTTCCCTTAAGGAATCGACTCCGCCGAAATCATCATCGATCGTGTAGTCCATTCCGGATTTGGCCATGCTCCTCATCGCGGATAAAAGACCGGAGAAGCTGGTCTGAAGTCCCATGGTAAGCAGACGTCCCAAGGCTGCATCATCAGTTCTGTCAAGCTTTGAGAGCATCCTGTATATACCTATATAAGAATCTCTTTCAAGATCGGTTATCTCATTCTGTCTCTCCAGCTGCATAAGGAATCTCGCATAATCGGCTGCCTTTCTCTCCGGATCGGAATCCTGTCCGTCCAAATATTCGCTCAGTTCCTGAATGGGCATATTCAGAGGGTTGACCCCATCCCTGATCATTCCGAGAACACGTTCGGGAGTAAGTCTGTTTAAGACACCTCTTAAGTTTAAGTCTGCTTCGCGGACAAGCTCTATCTTCTCAACCGATATCTCTATCGAATTATAACCCAGTATTCTTACAGCTCTTCTGTTGGTTTCATCCGTTTCAAGATTAAGATCATTAAGGATGTCATCAACGTTCCTGAATGCTTTCTGTATGGAATCACCCATATCACGTCTGGGCGCCGTCATCAAAGCTTCGTAGGATTCTTCGGCGCGGATATAGGCTTCTCTTCTTATGCTTCCCGACTCATATACTTCATGAAGGTCGTAGCTTTCGCTTGCCGCAAAGATAAATCTTCCTGATGCGCCGGTCTGGCCGAGGATCGCAGCGGGCATTGAAGGAATCTGCGCCAATTCGTCTTTTACGCGGGTATAGGTCTGCATGCGGGAGAGGCTTACGCTCTCATCCTCATCTGCAAAGAGACGAACTGCAAGAGCATTTTCCGCTTCTTTTAAGGCGTTAACCAGCTCCTCCATCGGCGCTATATCTATCCGGTAATTGTTTCTTAAAAGGAATCGGTTGGCTTCCACGCTCATCGTGATCCTGACTTCTTCCAATACTCTTCGCGCATGGATCTGATCTGCGGAAAGATCGGAAGTATCAACCGCCACGGATGCTTCAGTTTCGGAGATCAGGGTTTTTCCTGCGGCAGTCATATCCTCATAAACTCTTTGAAGGTTTCTTAAGTTTAATATCTCTCCGTTTGCGATAATTTCATCGGCGGCACGTTCCGGAATGGATGAAACCGCATCCATAAGTTCATCGGCGCGGATGTAAATTGATTCATCATATGTCAGATTGGCTTTTGATCCCGTAATGCCTGCGCTCATTGCGATGCTTACCGATGCGGCAAGTCTGTCGGGATCCTGTTCAAGCCTTAATTCCTTAAGATTGTCCAGTTCAAGCAGAGTCTCGGGAGTAAGGGGGATGTTGTGTGATATGAGGAGTTTCGCATCCGAAAGAGTTTCATCATTGACCTCGAGCCCTGCTCTTCTTATCGCGTCCTCTATCTGGGGTTTAAGCGCTTCCAGATCGTCAGTCAGGGCTTCGTTACCTGAAGCAAGGCCAACATATCCGTCCTCAGAATAATATCTGCGTCCGCCCATTGATCCGGATGCGCCTGCGTTCGATGCCTGATATACGTTTTCAACTGTAGGAGATTTGGAGTTTTCAACCAGATAAGCTGCCGCATCATCGCTTAACGGAAGCGCTTCTGTGGCAAGCGATATTGAATCCGCAATCATCTTGAGGTTATCCGCAGTCACGGGAACGTCCTGCGCGCTCATGGTACTAAGCACCTCATCGGCATTTATCCCGCTTTCATCAAATCGCTTAAGAAGTTCTGCAGCCATGGTCTTTGAACCTGTTATGGCTTCAAGTGCTACAGCGTCCACATCATCGGTATATCCGGATACGAGTGTGCCGCCCTTGATGAGAGCAGCTTTGATATCGTCAAGTATGGTAACCGAATCAGAAGCATCCATATCTTCCGGAGCCTGGCCCGTACGTACCATCTCGGCATAATCTTCATCAGACATTGACAGGCTCATGACTGACATATAGTCGGTCTTAAGCTGAACGTCGGTAGCGCTTAATGCAGCTGCCATGTCGGTCACGGGTTCTTTGTCTGAATAAGCCATCGGCATGTCCTGCATGAAACCCTGCGATAACACGGTTGCGCCTGCTGCCACGCTCTGATTCTGCATGGCCTGCTGCTTATAAATATTATTATCGTTATGGATCCTGCTGCCCTGATCGGGCATTCCATTCAGATACTCGGTGTCAAGATTGATCTTCATACAAATCCTCCGTACAGATCTGTCTGCATCCAAGAGCAATCCTTTGCACCCGCATACATATGATTAATACAAAAAAGAGCAGACACCTCCTTGTGTCTACTCTCTATATCGGATATGTATTCCCTAAACTTAAGTTCAGATAGCCTGCGTTTCATCAGGATGCCTGATCCCGAACAAAACTATTCCTTTTGCATAGCCTTCGTTTATCTGGGCTATAAGTTCCGTTATCGATTTGTACGGCCCGCGTATCCTTCCGTCACCGTACAGGTTGTGTACGCTGTATCCCTTATGATCCCGGGTTACGCATACGGTATGGACTTTTTTAAATATGTTGCGCCTGTCATTATACAGTATCAGGATCGATACATCTGAAGCCGCGGCGGTTTCATCATATCTGTCAGGGTCAAACTCGGTATCAACCTTAAGCCCCTTGATCTTTAAATGATCCCTGATCGCATAAGGAGCCGTTCCAAACCTGCCGCTTAAGACCATACCGTCTTTTTCAAAGTCCTGTATCAGGTCCTTGAGGTCGGCCCGCATACCCATACTTATCAGCGCGTTATATACTGCAATAACCTCGCATCCCGCATAAGCCATATCGGACCTGCCGTAAGCTATAGAGCCATAGCTGTTCTGGGATTCCAAAAGCAGATTCCCATCTCCGGCTCTGTCCTCTTTTTCACCGAAGGACCCAAGGATCCTGTCAACCGCAATCCTGTTATCATGGATATGCTTTCTGCAGACTCTTGAAGCTATTCGGAATCTTCTTTGTATCCGCCTGAGGAATTCCAAAAAACCGGCTACGGTCTTTGCGCTTATTTTATTTGGTATAAACGCCTCTATACGCATCTGTTTCTCCGATGCGGATCATTTTACATATTGATCGAGCAGATACTCTACGCGCTTTCTTGTGATCTTTGAGCCGTTGCCGTATTCAAGCATCGACTGCATCGATCCGCCGCTTGCTTCTTCGCCGGCAGCCTTCATTTGAGCTTCCTTTTCCTTGATCCACTCTCTCTGTTCCTCAGTCAGAGCTGTCATGGTATCTTCATCAAGGTTCTCACCCAGGTAAGACCAGATCTGGTTTATAAGCGAATCCCACAGATCATACTCTTCAAATGCGCACTGATTTAAACTGAGCTGATCCATGAACGGATCGTTCTCAACCTTATCATCAATCTCCTGCTGTTTATCGCAGGCCTGATCATAGAGTTTCAAAAGATCATCCGCGCTGGAGACCTCAGTTGCATCAATGATATCGCCGTAGTTGGTGTCGGAAGTACAGTTCTCAACCGTTACCGGACGGTTTGAAAATGCCGAATATTTATTATTGCTGAACGTGCAGTTTCTGAATGTTACGGAATCATATTCGCCTATCTCAACGAAATTCTCATCGTCGTATTCACATACATTGTTCGTAAACTCACAATCCTCAAAGGTAACATCATATGCGGAATAAACGCTTATCATGTCAAATCCGGAAGAATCCCTGAACGTACAGTTCTTAAAGTTTGCCGAACCCATGGAATAAAGATCGAGCAGACCGTAAGTACATTCATAGATATCCGTATCGGTCACGTTGATATCGTATGTGCCGGTAGCTTCGATACCGTAGGTTCCGCTTCCGTACAGATTGCAGTTATTTATTTCAAGGCCGGTAATATACTGGAAATACAGCACGCTTCCGCTGCAGTATCCGGGTTCAACATTATGGCCGACCGTAAGACCGTCAAGAGAGATATTTCTTCCGTTGTCAAACCAGAGTACGGGATCATACGGATCATCCACGCAGATAAGGACATCGGCGCCGTCCGCTGCTTCGAGCCTTAAATTGCTCACACCGTCAAATGAATATGAGCTGTAACCGATTCCGACATTTGAATTGTTGACCTCACTCTCAGCAACTCTTGAAAGATCATATGTGCCGGATTCCAAGATGATCTTTCTGTTATTCTGTATGCTGTTCAAGAGATCCGCGGCGTTCGATACTGTAACGGTATCGAAGTACTTGAGTTCTTCGAGGTCATCCAGTCTCGGTGATCCGGCTTTGAGATAAAATGTGGTATAAGTGCTGTGATACCAGAATTCATCATCGGGTTCAGACCAGTATTCACGGGATTCAACCAGCATATCGTCATCTGTCATGGAAAGCCTGATGGGCGCCATGTCATCATCGGCAAAGGCATCCGTCATTTCCATATACCAGGGATCGTATTCCCATCCCTCATAAGGACTCTTGTCTTTGAATTTCAGTTCGCTCCCGTATATCCTTGTTGATGATTCGTACTGTATGTACTTATAGTCGGCCAGATACCTGTCACCGTCTTTACGGATGATGATGGCTGCTTCAGCCGCATCGGGATCCGTGCACATTTCGCAGTAATCGTAATCCTCTTCATCATCATATTCGGAATGGTACATGGAGCAGACATAGACCCATTCCCCGACCATTTCATCACCGTAGGCTGATTCCTCAGAAGAAGCATGAACGGACGGTTTGGGTGACGCTGCCGTATCCGAAGTATCACTTGAGGAATCCGCGTCCGGAGCCGTTTCCGTGGTCTCGGGAGTCTCAGGTTCCTCGTCTTTATCTTTGGACAAAAAACCAAACATACCGCATCCCGTGACTGCCACGGACATAAATACTGTCATTATTATCGCTGCGTATTTTCTCTTCATATTCTCTTGACCTCGTTTGTTTGAGTCTAAGCCTTTTGAAGTTTACAGTTTGTCAGGTTCTGGATACTCTTCGCCGAATGTTTCTACCGTCACGGTCTTCATGACCTGAGGTGTAACAGGCTTATCCTGATATCCGGTTGCGGTCTCAGCGATCTTGTCCACAATATCCTGACCTTCGATAATGCGCCCGAATGCGGCATACTGTCCGTCAAGATGCGGTGAATCCTTGTGCATGATGAAGAACTGGCTGCCTGCCGAATCGGGATGGGCTGCTCTGGCCATTGATAAAACTCCGGCCGTATGCTTTAAGTCATTGGCAAATCCGTTTATCGCAAATTCACCTTTGATGCTGTATCCGGGGCCTCCGATCCCTATTCCCTCGGGATCGCCGCCCTGGATCATAAAACCTTTTATCACGCGGTGGAAGATCAGCCCGTCATAGAATCCTTTTTTGATAAGACTGATGAAGTTGTAAACCGACTGCGGCGCGATATCCGGATAAAGCTCCGCTTTCATGATATCGCCGTTTTCCATTGTGATTGTTACTATAGGATTCTTTTCGGGCATATTGTCTTCCTCCTGTTTATGTATTATTGCTCATCCTCTGAAGGATCGTCTTTTAAAGCCTGTGCCTGAATTGCCTGAATGTCAGGGAATGCGGACAGCATAGGCTCAATATCGTCTTTTTTACCGATGATACGATGTACGTAGTTGGATGTACATTTCATTACGAGCGGTGAAAGAATGAGCACGCCTATAAGGTTGGGGATCATCATCAGACCGTTAAAGGTATCGGAGATATCCCATGCAAGCTGCGCCTCCATAACAGAACCGCCCAGTACAAGCAGTACAAAGAATATACGATAAGGCCATACACCCTTTTCGCCGAACAGATAACGGCATGCCGTCGTTCCGTAATGGCTCCATCCGAGTACGGTTGAATATGCAAACAGCAGTATGGCGATTGCTATAAATCCCGATCCGACCACGCCGAAGGCCTGACCGAATGCGTAACTCATCAGGTTGGAAGAACCGCCTATCTGCTCAAGGATCGCTTCATCAGCCACACCCGTCGTCAAGTCGATTGCTCCTGAGCTTAATAAGACAAGGGCTGTCAGAGTACATACGATGATGGTATCGGCAAACACTTCAAAGATACCCCACATACCCTGTCTTACAGGTTCCTTTACGTTGGAGCTTGAGTGAACCATAACCGAAGAACCGAGACCTGCCTCGTTTGAGAACACGCCTCGCTTAAATCCCATCTTCATTGCAAGGGCGATGCCCGCGCCGAATCCGCCGCCGGCAACAGCCTTGAGTGAGAATGCACCCTTAAAGATTGCAACGAAGATTGCGGGAATTGATGTTATGTGCATGCAGATGATAACGATCGCGCCTATGAAATAAAGCACAACCATGAAAGGAACCAGTTTCTCGGTAACCATTGCCACACGCTTTAAGCCGCCGATAACAACCAGACCTACTGCGATGACGAGGAAGATGCCTACTGCGATCTTGGGTATTCCAAATGCATTGTTAACATTGGATACCATGGAATTGACCTGGCTCATATTACCTATACCGAAGCTTGCGAGCAGGCAGAAGATCGAGAAAAGGACTGCCAGTACTGCGCCGATGGCTTTGCAGTTCTTCTTGGCTCCGAGGCCGTCTCTTAAGTAGTACATTGCTCCGCCGTGCCACTCGCCTTTTTCGTCTTTTCTTCTGTATAAGATACCTAAAACATTTTCCGAGTAGTTGGTCATCATTCCGAAGAATGCGATGACCCACATCCAGAATACGGCTCCGGGGCCGCCTGTTGCTATGGCTCCCGCAACACCTACTATATTACCTGTTCCTACTGTAGCGGCCAGCGCCGTACAGAGCGACTGAAACTGTGAAATCTGTCTGTCTGATGTGTGAGAAGTTACATGTCTGTCTCTGAAAATAGCGCCGAGAGTGTTGTGCCACCAGTGACCCCAATGGCTGACCTGAAAGAACTTGGTCAGAACAGTCATTATGATCCCGGTAAATCCCAAAAGGATCAGCGCGGGCCAGCCCCATACGGCTCCGTTGATGGCATCATTGACATTGGTGATGATCTCTATCATAATCTCCTCCTCTCAAAAGAGCGCATTTATCCGCAAAATGCGCTATACTAACTGTATAATTATAATTGAAAACAAAGCATGGGGCAAGTTGATGAAAACCAGGACACTAAACAGGATAATCGCTGATATATCGGATCCCGCGGTCAGGGAGTACTTCATCGGCAACTGTGATCCGGCGATACGTTCGCGGATCATCCCTTATGCTGCGGGAATCTACCCTTTTGAAAACTCTCTTTATATAAGCGATTCCCCGGAAAACTGCGCTCTTTTCATAAAGATGGGCTACCCGACAGCCGCCTATATACATGACAATAGCCGCGGCCTCGATTTCTCCGAAGTAAAATACCATCTTGAAGATCCCGAACTTATAGAAGAAGACGATTATGAAAATATCTTCCGCAGATTGGCCGGGATCCCGCTTGACATCCTTGAAACAAAAAGGCTGTTTGTCCGTGAGACTGCCCTGCCCGATATAGAAGCCTTCTATGAACTGTATGAAGATCCCGAAGTTGCAAGCTTTATGGAGCCGCTGTATCCCCCGGATGAAGAAAGAGCATATCAGGAAAGCTATATCCGTAATGTTTACGGATTCTGCGATATCGGAATCTGGACTGTTATATATAAGGAAACCGATGAGATCATCGGACGTATGGGCATCGAATACTGTGATGAAGCCGGATGTGTGGAGCTCGGATTCATGGTGGCAAAAGAACACAGGCGCAAAGGTCTGGCTATGGAAGCCTGCCTTGCGATAATCGACTACGCCCATAATATGGAAGGCATAAACCGGGTGCGAGCACGGGTGAGAAAAGACAATACGGCTTCGCAGAACCTGTGCACCAGGCTTGGAATGAAGCCGGTAAAAGAATTAAACGACGATCTTGTGGAATGGTCCGTTGATATCTGAATAAAGACCCCCATAAAAGGGAGGATGCCAGGCAACTTGGTCAAGTCGCCTGGCATTTATTATGAAAAAGTTTTTTATCTGTAAACCACTTGGGAATTATCTTGTTTACATTTATCATTCTAACGGCAACTTTTGTCGAAAAAATGTGTGTTCAATTAACATGTTTTAAATTAAATGTGAACAATTTGTTAAGAATCCCAAGTTTTTTAAGGTAATTAAGCCTTTCCATCTGAGCCCAGAACGTTAACGATCTTGTGGGCTACCATATCCTTAACTGCCTGACGTGCGGGCTTTAAGTACTGGCGGGGATCGAAGTGATCGGGATGCTCATCGAAGTATTTACGGATATTTCCGGTCATGGCAAGACGGATATCGGAATCGCTATTGATCTTACATACCGCAAGCTTTGCAGCCTGTCTTAACTGCTCCTCGGGGATACCAACGGCATCCGGCATCTTTCCGCCGTACTTGTT
>JAEEGL013073833.1_pt1 | contig 22112 bp, 19 predicted proteins | sample 9134231 | NCBI WGS metagenome assembly JAEEGL01 (sample SAMN16246548, study PRJNA631951) | gut metagenome | biome: gut microbiome; feature: rumen; material: fiber-attached | host: Bos | place: Iran: Karaj | collected 2018-10 | reverse complement strand
TCTTTTTGTTCCAGTTGATTTTCAGAAAGTTGGATTGGTTTCTTTTTGACTTGTTTATTCAACTTTGATTTCTTCGTTTTCATTGATTGTGTTTTCTGCAATGTTAGCTGAATCATGTTCTGGTTCTGTTGCTGGTACATTTTCGCATCCATAGATATTGACGAGTGTTAGTACTGCAATAGCAGCCATTGAGATTTTCCTAATAGATTTTTTTATCATTTTTTCGATATAATATATAAAGTAATTTTTATTATTATATCATAAAATTAGAATATGTCAAATATTCTGTAAAGAAGTGGTTTTATATATATTTTTTTGATTATTTATATTTAATTTGTTTGTCTATTAAGTCTTTGATTAATCAGTCGTAAAGTGCAATGTTTACGTTAATTATTTGATCTATATTCTCATCATATTTTTCTGAAACTACTTTTGTTTCGTATTTTGAAAAGAGGTATTGTACTGTTGAAACTTGGTCGTATGTATAGTTAAGTGATAGTTCTTTTGATATCTCTTTTTGTATTAGAGGAGCGTGTTCTAATGCTTGCTTTGTTCATTCTGTATATGCTTGAATGAGTCATCATACTCCTAGTAATGTTCATCAAAAATATCTTGTTACAACAGCTAATATATCAAAAACTGGCTTTCCTGAAAGAACAGTTAATATTGGTTTTCATGCAGTATTACTTGGCTCTCAATCATCGTTTGCTCTGTCTTGATGTGATGTTATATTCCAATTAAAAAATAGATCTTGATTTGCATCTACTCATAATCTTCGTGCATAACAGTTATGTGTTGCATCAAAATATTTTTTTCTGATTTTTGTTAGTTCATCTTCTATTGTTTCTTTATTGGTTACTGGAATTAAGGTTGTAATAAATCTAGATCCCTTTATTTTTGGGATCTCATATTGAAAAGTATCTGATATTGTTGTGTAAAAAAGTTTTTCCATCATTGAAATGATTATTGATAATTACCATCTTTTCCGACTTGGACAAGCTTGTTGAATGTTTATATGTGAAAATCAATTGTGTTGAATTGCAGCTTTTATTGTTTCTTTCATTAAGTTTAAATCTGTTCATGGTACACATTTTACGAATTTACATCAAGCTGTTTCAACTAGGTTAACTGGATGAAGTGGTGGTAGAGTATTTCATTCTGGTGTTGATTTTGTTTTTGCTCCTATTGGTGTTGTAGCTGATGCTTGTCATGTTGTAAGTGCATAGTTTTCATTATCACATGTGATATGTAAGATTGGAACGTCTCTTCTTGCTGCGTGGATAAGGTGTCAAATACCAATTCCATAAGTATCTCAGTCTCATGATAATGATATTACTGTAAGCTTTGGATTAGCTAATTTTACTCCTATAGCAAAAGGTATTCATCTTCAATGAAGTGATTCTGCTCAATATCATTCTAGGTATTGGCTCATTTTGCTATTACATCCAATTCCTGTAATAACTACTGTATCTTTTGCTTTAATTCCTAGTTCTTGAAGTGCTTGTTTTATTGCAATGTGGACAAGGAAATTTCAGCATCAAGGACATCGTTGGATCTTATTTGTATTATGTCTCATGTGGTGGGGAGTAATTAAATAATATCTTCGTCAAAAATAGGGTAGAGATTATATTTTCTTTGGTGTGTTATTTTATTATTCCAGTTGTTATATAATTCACATTCTTTTCTTACTAAGTCTTCTAGTATTCAACTTTCATTCATTTCTACAAATATAATTCATTTGATATTTTTTTCATTTTCATCAAAGAATGTTTTTAATCTTTTATCAAATGGTTGGAATGATTTAATGATAATCAGTCATAATTCGTCATTATCTTTTATGTGATTTTCTATTGGATAACGATTAATTCACATTGTTACATAGAATGTTTTTGCTTTAGGATTTATGATTTCATATCAATAGAAATCTTTATTAAATTCTTCTTTACTGAATGTTGCTAGTTTTTTTGCTCTTTTATCCATCATTGATTTTTTTGTATTTGGTTCTTCATTAGTGAATCAATATTCATCGTGTTCATATGATGATGCAATGAATGTTGTATTATCATCTCATGGAATGGCGTATGGTGAAATTCAGCTTTCTGTTATTTCATATCTTTTGTAAGTATCTTCTTTTAATTTCCCTATTTTTTCTCATTTATTTATTTTTTCTGATTTTAATGTTTTTTGGTTAATTGATAAGTAACTCTCTGATAGTTGTTTGTCTACTACCAAAATAACAGGATGTTGATATTGATCTGACCAATTTAGTGCTTTTCATGTGAAGGTATATGTTTCTTCAAATGTAGATGGTGCAAAAACTATTGGTTTAGTATCTCAAAAACTTGCATTTAAAGCATAGTTTAAATCTGCTTGTCCAGTAAATGTTGGAGTTCATGTACTTGGTCAATCTCTTTGTGATAAAATATATACTCATCATATTTCTGCTTGATTTGAGAATCAAATTGATTCTGTCATTAAAGCGAATCATCCTCAACTAGTTCAGCACATAGCTCTTTTTCAAGCAAATTTTGCTCATAGCATTGCCATACTAACTGCTATTTCATCTTCTCATTGATAGAATGTTACTTTATCATCTTTTATTATTTCATCAATTATTGTTGATGCAGGAGTCATTGGATATGCGGCATAGAAATCTAGTCAGCTAGCGATTCATCATTTTGCAATTAGTTCATTTCAGTACATAAAATGCTTTTTTTCTCCTATAACTTTGTCAAAATTAATAATTATGCATGCTTCTCATCAGCAATGCATAATGTATTCATATCCATTTTCTAAGTCTTTAAAATTGTTATCTATTACTTCTTTTTTGAGTTTTTTTTCGTTAAATTGTTTTTCTAATACTTGTTTTCATTCTTCTAGTGGTATTCAAAAGAGTCTTATTGCTGCTCAAAATGCAAATGTATTTTTATAAGTGCATTTTTCATCTTTGAACATAAATGTATTTTTAAGGTTGTAGATTTTTTCATTTTTTTCAATTGCATATTGATCATAGGCAAGAAAATAATCTATTTCTTTGCTGATAAATATTTCGTTTCCATCGGAAATATATAGGAAAAAACAATTGTTCTCTCCTTTAATAACTGAAGCATATTCTTTGTCTCAATATACTGTGTATCCTTTATTTGATAATAATTCTGCTAGGAGTAGTCATGATGTATTAACTCATGATCCAGCAGGTCAAGAAAAACCGATACTTACTTGCATAATTTTATTTTAGATAAAAATTCTATCATGATTCTCTTATAGTAATATTTTATTAAAAAAAAAGAGAAAGGCTACGAGTGATTCTCATAGCCTTGTTTTTCTTCCTCATTGTTATTTTTCTTTGAGGTATTTTTTGATGACACTTCTGGTATCGGTATCTACTGGCTTTACCCAGCTCTTGTCCAGAGTATCATAGAAATAGTGGTAACCTAATCCGACGCGGATGATGATTTTTCCGAAATTTTGTGGGTTCTCACTAATTTCTTTGGGAATGTGGTTCTGCTCATGAGCCTCTTTCCAATTCCCCTGAGTTGAAACATTGTTTACAATGATAATGTTAACATCTTTCATCTCGGTGTCGATGTTTAATGCTTCATCCAATGAATCAACTTCGATGATTGTTTCTGAGTTCTTTTTGTATTCTCTCATTTGTATTTGTTTTTTATTGCGATATAAGCTATCGTAGCTATCTTTACATTTTTGAAAAGACAATTATTTTATATTTATCACTTGGATTAAAATCAAGTAAAAACTGGATTATTTTTTATTTAAAAAAGTGCTGAGAAGGGGTTCCTTCTCAGCCTTGTTTTGAAGTACTATTTGAATGCATTGTACAATACAGATGAAACGCTCTTTCCATTTCTTGGGATGTCTCGTTTCTTTGCGATTTTTTCACCTTGAATTGTGATTGTTACCCAAAGTGGGGTAACTTCGATGTAGACACCACGTTCTTTTTCGATGCGTTCACATATTCTCCAAGGAGTTTGTTCTTTCCCACCGTGAACTGGAATTGGAAGCTTCTCATCTTCTTTGGGAATGTACGAATAATAGTTACTTCTGTTTTCTTTGGGGTAGCTAAATGATTTAGCGTCCTCCCAAGTTTTAAATCTTTGATAGTTCATAACGTATTTGTTTATGTTATTATTTTCAAATGATTTTATATTAAAAATATATTAAATGTCAAGACTAAAATAAAAGAACTAGACTATATTTTAGCTAGTTCTTTCTTTGATTTAGTCATTTCTATTAGTGTATTTGCTGTTTCTTTAAGAGGACCTGGTGTCCATAGAGCTCTTTTTGTTGAGAGATCATAGACGTTTACGGTGTAATTTGTAATCCTAACGATTAATGAGCATGGCTCTTCATCGTAGGTTGCACGTACTGATGGTGGCAGTGTTACTGCATCATCATCGACCCACTCTCTTTTTTCTTTGAGCTTTTTAAGTTCTCTTTTTTTCAGCCTAACAATTAGAAATAACTTGGATCCTTTGTCTCTTAATTGTTCAGAGACATCAATCTTTTTTAATGATTCTATTGAATCATAACTTCCAATTAATGTACAATCTTCGTAACTCATTTTATATATTAGTTTTGTTTTGTTCTTTTAAAGAGACTGATTATCCTCAGTCTCTATTGAGTAGATGGTGAAATACACTTTCTGGTGAGCCCATAATGTATTTTGCTTTCTCTTTGCTTGGATTGTAAATGCATATATGATCAGGAGAGATTGATAGTATCCAAATGTTTTTCTTTTGATACTTGTTTCGAATTTCTTCTATAATATTTTGACCATCGCATTCTTTCCATTCAACATCATCTTCCATAGGTGGATGTTTTATAATGATATAATCGACTTCTCTTGGTGCGATTTCTTCGCATTTTGTTAGGTTGTCGATTTTTATATATTTCCACCTTTTGTCCTTTGTTGTTTTGATTTTTTCCATATCTTTTTATTTTAGCAGGGGTTTTATAGTTATTTCTTGTGTTAAAATCAATAAAAATAGTATTTTTTTTAAAAATCCGGATGAAAATCATCCGGATAAGTTGCGACGCAGAGATTTAGGCAGCAGCCTGTTGTACGATAATCTTTGAAAACTCGTGAAATTTTTTTGAAAAAGTACTCTCAATTGGAATGCTAAGTGTGCATTCCTTCTCAAAATCAAAGACTTTGATCTTGTTGTTTCGAAGTTTGATGACAATGGATCTGTCATTCTTGGCTTCTTGCTTGAGATCATACGGAAGTGATGAACCATCACATTCGTTTTTCAGGATACTTCCTTTGATTTTCTTGCTCAGTTCAGATAGGTCAATTTTGCCTGCCTTGAAGAGCTTAACAAGTACTTCTCCTACGAGATTGAAGGTAACTTTTAAGCTTTTGAGTTCTTCCCACTCAATGCTTATCCACTTTGACAGGGGGTCTGCCGGTCCTGTGATCGCTTGTGTTGTGCGATCAGTTGTCTCTTGTTTCATTTAATTGAGATTTTAGTTATCAGTTAACACTGAGTCCCTCACTATGAGGAGGCGAGTACTTTTATAGTAATGTTTTTTTGTTTGTCAAATATAAAATGAAAAATACTGGAATTTTTTTTATATATCATTAATACCTTTATAATTTGTGGTTTATATGATATCTGTAATTTTGAAGTATATTGGTATTATTATAACTTTAGTATTGTTGTTTTGGTTTTGGATTTGGATCTTAAACCAGCTTTTCTCTCAACTAAAATTTGAAGTTAAGTGGAAATCATTGTTATGGTGAGCTTTACTTGTTTTAGCTTTGGCTTTTTATGATTGGATATTTGACGCTGTTTGAGTGGATAAATGACTTTTTTATCTTCGTGATGTTTTTAATTTTAGTTCAGTGTCTTTGTTTGTTGTTTATTGATTGATTATTCTTGTTTTTATAACTATATTGTTTCGTAATATTAAAAATAAGGAACTTCTTTTGGAAATATTAGTAGCTGTTCTTTCTTTGATTATTCTTTCATTTTTTTGATGGAAATTGTGATTGACTGTGCTTGTTTTATACTATATTCTGGCCGCATTTACTGAAGAGATGTTTAAGTTTACGGTTTCAAATAACCAGTCACAAAAGTCTCTTGATAATAAAATTTCTTTGTTGCTATTCTTATCAGTAATCATTTGACTTTCATTTAGTATTTTTGAGAATATTTATTCGTTTGGTTTGCAATTCCTTAATTGATGATTAACCATTTGATTTATTTTAGGTAGAGGAGTAGTCGCTGCTTTAATTCATTGTGTTTCTACTTGAGCTATTGCTGTGATTCTTATGAAGATGAAAAAATGATGATTAATTTTGAGGTATTTTGTGGCACTTTTATTGGGGGCTTTAATTCATATTACTTATAATTTAGCTATAGTTAATAATTATACTTGGGTTATCTTTTTGCTAGTTGTTTTTGCTTTAATTTTCTTGAGTTATTTGTTCTTTAATATGGATGAAATATATAGTAAATAATTTCTTTATTGAATTAATATAGTTTTTATGGATTTATTTAAGGATTTAGCACGTAAGAATTTTTCGCAAAAGTTTCAATGAAATCGTATGTTATGAACGATAGCTTTGTGAGTTGTTAAATCTATGTATGATATTGAAGCTCCTGATGAAAATATCGTTAGAGAGGATGAAATAATTTCATGATATTTGAAATATAATGTTCTTTTTTTAAAGACAAGTGATCAGTCTTTAAAGATATCTATTTTTAGAGATAAAAAGAAAGTGATTACTGAGATTAATAATCACTTTCATAATTTATGATATAATCAAGAAGTTTCTGAAATTCGTTTCACATCTTAGTTAATAAAGTTTGCTATATTAACTAGATTTGAATAATTGTAATGAACCATGAATCATTGGTCTCGAAGTCTTGCTCTTACTTGATCATCTTTTTGTAATGTGTTACTGTAATCTGCAAATTGACAAGGACATTGATTACAAATTGGATTTACAAGAGGACAATCTCCATCAGGACATAGTGTTTCAGGAGGTCCAGGAGGAAGCTCAGGACAACATTTGTATGTTCAATTAGGATCTCATGGAAGGTCAGGACATGGATCTTCATCATCAAGACATCCGTCACAGTCTTTATCTATAGATTTATTACAAACAGTATCACATTCTCAGTTGAGGCATTCTGGTTTTGTAATGCTACATGTTTCACTACATTGAACACCTTCTCAATTATCTGCTTTTGGATCACATTGTTCATATGGTTCTGTAATTATTCAGTCTCAACATTTTGCTTTACATTTTTCTCATAGATCCGTATCACAATCTTCACAAGTTTCTCATTCATCTTCTTTACCGTTTCAACAATTAGGTTTCTCTGGATCAAATTCAGTACAATTAACTGTACATCCTTTTTCAAATATTCAGTTGTCTTTTCATTTATCACATTTTTCTTTAGGGGTATCAACTACTCAATTTCAGCAGTAATGTTCAGGATCAACAATCATACAGTCTGCTGAACATGATCAATCTACTCAATTACCTGTTCAGTTATCACATTGTTCATTTCATTCTGGAACCCCATTTCAACATGATCCTGTACATTTTCATGTATCTTTAGGGCAATTAGTACATTTTTCGTTTCAATCTACTTTTCAGTTTGGACAAGTTTCTCATTTATCTATACAAATGTCTTTTAAGTCTTTAGAACATGTTCTACAAGTTTCTCATTCATCGATTTCATCATTTCAACATGAATCAACTCGTTTACATTTGTATGTACAAATTTTGTTTTTACCATTTTTATCACCATAATCACATTGTTCTCCTTCACCTACTTCATCATTACCACAATAGTCCAAACATTTTACTCCTAAATCTTCAGGACAGTTATTACAATTTTCATCGCTTTCAATTTTTCAGTTACCACAGTTAGGTCTTGTTACATTCTTACAATTTAAACTACATTGTCAGTTAATTCAATTTTGTTCTCAATCATCACATTCTTCTCATTCATCTTCATTTGTATAACCATTTCAACAAAGTTTGTTAGGATCGATGTTTCTACAATCTTTGTCACAAAGATTATCTTTTCCATTATTATCTGATCAATGGTCACATTCTTCAGCAGCTTCAAGAACACCATTTCAACAAGATCAGACACATAATCCAACATCTTCAGGACAATTTCTACAGTTTTCATCGCTATCAACAATTCAATTTCAACAATTTGGATGTCTTGAATTATATAATGTACATTTTTTTGTACATTGTTTATCTTTTCAATTTTCTGGTCCATTATCACAGGCTTCTCATTCTTCAGGTACTCAATTTCAACATACTGTAATTGGTTGTGTCTTACATTGTGTTGTACATTTTCAGTCTCTACCGTTTCTCGTTCAATTGTCACACTGTTCTCGGTTACTTTCTAGTATTTTATTACCACATTTTGTTTGACATTTGAATCAAAGATCAAGAGGACAGATGGCACATGTTTCTCACAAATCAATTATTCCATTACCACAAGTAGTTGGCCAATATACATTTGTACAAATGTATGAACATTCACTTGCTCCATTATCTTCTCAATTGTCACATTGTTCTCGTTCAGTATTTTTTTCTCAATCTCAACAGTATGGTTTATCTTTATTAACTACATATTCACACTTTTTTGAACAAATTCAGTCTTTACCATTTTTATCTCCATTATCACATTGTTCACCTGCTTCAAGGATTCCATTTCAACAAGAAGCAGTACATTCACCAACATCTTCAGGACAGTTTAAACATGTTTCAGCTTCTTCAATAACTCAGTTTCAACATTTTGCTGTACATTTTCAAACATCTCTTTCACATGTTTGACAAGTTTCTCATTCATCGATTTTTTTATTTCAACATTTATCTAATTTTTTACATTTTTTATCACAGTTTTTATTAACGCCGTTCCATCTTCAATCATCGCATTCTTCTCCATCTTCTAGGATTCAGTTTCAACATACATTTTTAGCAATACATCTATCTCCTAGATCAGCGGCACATGATTGGCAAGTTTCATTCTTTTGAATTTCTCCATCTGGGCATGTTTTTACTTTTTTACAATCTGTTCAACAGATACTTGTTTTAAGTCAGTTTCTGTTTCAGTAATCACATTCTTCTCAGAATTCTTTTTTACCATTTCAACATTTAGGAGGAGTAATTAATTTACATCTTTCTGTACAAATATCTCAAACTCAATTTCCTGTACCTTCATCACATTGTTCTTTACCTTCTATAACTCCATTTCAACAGATTGCTTTTGTCTTTTTACAATCGAATCAACATACTCAATCTATTCAGTTGCCAGTTCAATTATCACATTCTTCTCGTTGAGTATTGATTTTTCAGTCTCAACAAACGTGTAAACATTTTGTTCCAAGATCAAAAGGACAACTGTTACATGTTTCTCCTGGATCTATAACTCCATTTCAACAATTGGGTCTTAATTGATCTTTTCTAACACACATTACTGTACATATACTTCCTATTGTTCAATTTGCTTCTCAATCATCACATTTTTCTGTTCATTCTGTTTTTTCATTTCAACATTTTTGGTTCGGATTAACTGATTTACAATCAAGGCCACATAGTCAATCATATCAGTTATTGTTTGAGCCATTATCACAATCTTCTCCTGGTTCAACGATTCCGTTTCAACATGATCCTGTACATTTTCAAACGTCTCTAGGACAGTTTTTACAGTCCTCAGCTTCTTCAATTATGTTGTTTCAACAATATGCACTACATTTTCAAACGTCTTTTTCACATGTTGTACAATTTTCTTCACCATCTGCTATATCATTTCAACATCATGTTTTTGTTCAATCGTCTACACATTTATCTTTTAAGTCTTGAGGACATTTTGTACAATCTTCTCAGACATCAATTCTATTATTCGGACAAAGTTCTTTTTCTTTACAATCTTTTGTACAAATATATTTAGGTTTTCAGTTCTTTTTACTTCAAAGATCACATTCTTCATCTCATTCTTTAACACCATTTCAACATATAGGTTTTGGTGATATATTAGTAGTACATTTTATTGAACAGTTGTTTTCACTGCTTGCTGTTCAATTTGCACCTCAATCATCACAGTCTTCTCATGTTTCTTTTGTCCCATTTCAACAGATTGTTTTAGTTTTTTTACAATCGAAAGAACATTTTCAATCGTATCCATTATTTTCTCAATTATCGCATTCTTCTCAGATTTGTTTTATTCAATTTCAACAAACTACTGTACATTTGCTTCCTAAATCAACAGGACATGTTGTACATGTTTCTCCTGGATCAATTTCTCAGTTTCCACACTTTGGTTTCTTTGAATTATAATTAGTACACATTAGAGTACATAAACTAGAAGGATTTCAGTTATCTTCTCCTTTGTCACATTCTTCGTACTCATCTTTTGTACCGTCTCAACATTCATGTGTTGAATCAACTATTTTACAATCATCAGAACATTTACCGTCAAATCAATTTCTTTTTCCACTGTCACATTCTTCTCCTGGTTCAACTTTTCCATTTCAACACGATCACCTACAACTTTTTACATCTTTTGGACAGTTCAAACAATCTTCTGCATCACCAACGATTCAGTCTCAACAGAAGCTTGTACATTTTCATACATCTTTTTCACAGTTCTTACAATCTTCATTTCCTTCAACGATATTATTTCAACATTCTCATGGATTTTTTCATTCAGTGATACAGATTTTTCCTAGATCAGTTGGACATGTTTCACATGTTTCATCTTTATCAATTTTGCTGTTAGGACAAAGTTCTTTTTCTTTACAGTCTTTAGTACAGTTGTATTTTTTGTTTCAGTTCTTCTTTTTTCAAAGATCACATTGTTCGTCTCATTCTGGAACACCATTTCAACATACTGGGGAAGTTGAAATTAATTTTGTACATTTTTCGCTACATTTATTTGGACTTTCTGTAGTTCAGTTAAGGTCTCAATCATCACATTTTTCATTTCATTCTGGTTTTCCATTTCAACAAATTGCTGTGGTCTTTTCGCATTCAAATGAACATTTTCAGTTGTATCAGTTGTATAATCAATCATCACATTCTTCTCATACTTCTTTTTCTCCGTTTCAACAAACTACGCTACATTTATTTCCTAAATCAACAGGACATGTTTTACAATTCTCTCCTGGATCTATTTTTCAGTTTCAACACTTTGGTTTCAATGGATTATATGTTGTACACATTAGTGTACATGCACTTCCTAATGTTCAATTACTAGTTCATAAATCACATTCTTCATAATCATCTTTTGTACCATCTCAGCATTCATGATTTGAATCAACTATTTTACAATCTTCAGAACATTTACCGTCTAATCAGTTTGATGCTCAGTTATCACATTCTTCTCCTGGTTCAACTTTTTTGTTTCAACAAGAACTTGTACAACTTCCAACATCTTTTGGACAGCTGCTACAATTTTCAGCATCTTCTACTTCTCCATTTCAACAGAAACCTGTACATTTTCATACGTCTTGTTCACAATTTGAACAAGTTTCTCATGGTTCTATTACTTTATTTCAACATTCTCATGGTTTCTCTCAATTATTTATACAGATATCTTTTAAATCTGTAGAACAATTTTGACATTTTTCTTTTTCATCTAATTGATGGTTAGGACAAGTTTCTCTTTCTTTACAATCTTTTGAACAGATGTTTTTACCTTTTCAGTTCTTGCTTGTTCATAAATCACATTCTTCATTTCATTCAACGATAGCATTTCAACATATAGTATTATTATTGTTAATACTTATTGTACATTTTTTTGTACAATTATTCTTACTATTTTTTGTTCAATTATCAGTTCAATCATCACATTCTTCTCCTAATTCAACTGTTCCATTTCAACATTTTGAAGTTGTTTTTTTACATTCAAAAGAACATTTTCAATCATATCAGTTTTTATCTCAATTATCACATACTTCTCAAATTTCTATCTTTCCATTTCAACAAGTTGCAGAACATTTTTCTCATAGATCAACAGGACAAGTTTTACAAGTTTCTCCTGGATCTATTTTTCAGTTTCCACAATTTGGTTTTAATGGATTATATATTGTACACATTACTGTACATCGACTACTTATTTTTCAGTTTTTACTTCATTTATCACATTGTTCGTATTCATCTTTTGTACCATCTCAACATTTGTGATTTGGATCGACAATACTACAGTATTCTGAACATTTTCAGTCTAATCAATTCTTTTTTCAATTATCACATTCTTCTCCTGGCTCAACTTTACCATTTCAACAAGAACTAGTACATATTCAAACATCTTTTACACAGTTTGAACAACTTTCTGCTTCTTCTACAATTCCATTTCAACAAAATGCTGTACAATCTCCAACATCTTGTGGACAGTTAATACATGTTTCTCCTGGATCTATTTTTTTATCTCAACATGTCTTTAATCATTCATCTATACAGATATCTCATAGATCAACAGGGCAGCTAACACAATCTTCTCATTCATCATATATACCGTTTCAACAATTTGGATTTTGGTAATCAAAGTTTTTACATGCAATTGTGCATTCTCAATCTTTTCAGTTTTTATCTCAATGATCACATTGTTCTCAAGAATCAATTAATCCATTTCCACATAAACTAGGACAAACTTTTATATCTTGAGGACAGTTTTTACAGTTTTCTGCAGGTTCTTGTGTCCCATTTCAACAGAATGCTGTACATGGTCCAACATCTTCTTTACATGTTCTACAATTCTCTCAAAGGTCTATAATGTTATTTCAACATTCTCAACTTCATTCACAAATATCTCAAATTCAATTTACATTAAGATCCATTTGATCTGAATTTGCACGGAATGGACAGTTGTCTAAACTACAAATTCAGAAGTGTTTATTATAAATTGTTTCATCAACATTTTCTCAAACAACTAATCTACAGTCTTCTCTTTCCTTTAATACTAGTCCTAAAAGATTTGGTATTCCATCTCAATCAACATCACTATCATATATATCTGGAACTCAATCTTTATCTAGATCACATTTTAATCAAGAAAATAGTTTATCAATATCTTTTAAATTTAATGCTGTTTCATCTTTTAATCAGAATGTAATTACACCATTATTCTCTAGAATTAAACTTCAATGCTTCAATTTTACAGTAACTTTAACTACACCTTGTTTGTCAGCTAATTCTAAGAATGAAGCATTTTCTTTTGGCTTATTAAGGGTGATTTCCTGTTGATTATTAATAACAGCATTTAATGTGTCTCAATCATTTATACTTAGTCATTTGTTATTGAAAATAAGTTTTACTGATTTTTTTCAAAATGATGGAATAACATTATATGTTTGATTTCATATGTTGTTAGGATTTTGAATATTTAGAGTAGATGTAGCAAACAAGCGTTCTCAGTTTTCTAAATCTATTCTTTCTACAACTATTTTTTTTCATTCAACTAGGTATGTGTGTTTATTTGAAATTTTTGTATCCATAAATGCTGTTTCATCTCAGAAATTCCATGCAATATTTTCAATTGATTTTAATGGTATATTTATGAGTTTTAATGAAGCTGTGATACTTGTATCGATTGATTTTAGTTGTGGAGCAAAATTTGGTATAAAAGTGTAAAACTTTCACTCGTTGTCGTAAACATCTGCTGATGCAGATGCAACCATTATATCGTTTACATATCCCTTAATAATAATGTTATTTCTTACTCATGGAATAAGTTTTGTTGTGAATTTAAATGCTCATTTTGTTTGTATTCTTTCTCATGTTGCTTTATTCTCTCGTTCGAAATAATCATATTTTCATTGTGAATTTGCTTGAAATGTTGCAGAATCTTTATTGATACTTGCTGAATCAATATATAAACTATATGAAGTATTTGTTGTTTGTCCTAGATATATTTGTGTTGATAATACGTGTTTTTTACCTTGTTTTGTGGATATTTTTGCTGCAACTGTATAAACTCATTGTCCGTTAAATGTATGAGTTGCAGTTTTTCAATTTCATTTTCACAAATCTCAAAAATCCCATTCAACTGATGCTGGTTCTTCTGGTCATGCTATACCAAATTGTACTGTTGCTGGAGAACCTTGGCTAATGCTATTAACTTGAATGAAAAATGCTGTATCTTCTTTTTGCTCTCCAAATGGTGTTTGATCTGTTGTTGGATATTTCTTTAGTAATCAGTAGTTGATAGTTCCATTATCATCTACAAATCATGCTGGATTATATACTCAATCTCAGTCTATATCATCGTCACATACATCTCACATTGAATCTCCATCAAAATCATTTTGAGTTGGGTTATAGTCATAAGGACAATTATCATTATGGTTAGGAATTCAATCACAATCATAATCGCTATCAAATTCACATTTAATATGACGATCATAAGTAATCCACATCTTTTCTAGTGCATCTGCTGGAGTTATTGCACTGTTTAATGCGTACACATCATCTGTTGTAATAATTCATGCTCTTATAAGTACATTTGTTTCTGCAATAGGCCATTGTCCGGCTCAAAGTTCTGGAAATGTTTGGAATCAACAAGCTCATGGATTGAATGTACAGAATGCAAGATAAGTAGTATATTCAAGTCTTGATGTTATTTGATCTGTTGTTTCATCTTTAGTTTTTATTAATGCAATTTGCGCAGTGTTAAGATATTTGTATCATGGTTCATTAGTTTTTAATTTATTATACCATTTTTTAATTTCTCATCGTGGAGCTGCATAATTGAACATATTCCTATCCATGAGAAAGTTACTTAGTGTTTGGAAGAATTCTGCTTTTGATACATTTCGTTGTCAACAGAATTTTCATCAACATACTGAAGTACCTCTAGGATATCAGTTCATGATATCATCGCTTCATATGTTTGCAACACAATAATAATAGTTGGTTCAGTTATGGTTTCAGCTTAAATATTCTATATCATCAAAGTATTTTCATGGTAATTGTTGGAATAGGCCCCATCTTTCTTCATCATATTTAGAAACCATTGTTGCATCAGGCATAATACAATCCTGACATTCAATAGCATTTAAAAGTCTAGTAAAATCATAACGGGTTAGCGTATTTCATAGTAGAATATTTCATACAGGGATTTCTAGTTGTTGTATTTTTTTATATAAACTAGAGTTCTTGAATTCATCGCTAGTTTGTGCTGTTGTTATAGTTCAAAGAAGAATTAATAATAACAGTGGAATTGTAAATAAAATTTTGTTTCGTTTTTTCATATTTTAGAAGGCCTATAAATAAACTTTTTTCAAAGTATTTTTTAGTTTTTTTTCTTATATAGAAATGAATCAATTTTTGAACCTTTTTTATAAACTTGACCTTGCTTTTTTAGAAAAAACTTATTGAGTATTTTTTTCTCGTTTTTGACTAAAATATTGTTTCCATTCATCTCGTGGAGAATCTTCTTTTTGTACCTCGATTATCTCAGCTTTTTCTTCGTTTTTTATTCATTGAAAATCTATAACAGTTTCACCATCTTTTAGAATATTATTTTCATGTGCAAGAAAATTTTTTGCATGATTTGAATCAAGATACTTTAATTGGTAGTTGTTTATATAATCAATTTCTTCTTGTACTTTAACGTTCTGTTTTTTGATTAATTCTGTACTTTCTATAATTGTAACATAGTTCATATATATTTGAATTGCCATTAGCATAAATACTAATGAAGCAATAAAAAATCACCGTTTAAGAAGTGAGTTGTGAGCTTTAATAAAATGTTTTATTTCATCTTTTATATTATTCATTTGGGATTAATAAATTGCTTGATAAAAATCTCAAACTTATTATAACTTTCTTACTATGAATTTTTGCTATAAAAAAGCAAGTGAGTTTTTTATTCTTTTTGTTCTTCTATGGGCATCCATAAGTTACCAGATTATGTTATCAATAGGTTGAAGGCTTGAGAAATTGTTCAAAGACCATCATCTTTGTTGAAAGAATTGGTAGAGAATTCTTTGGATGCTTGAGCAACTAAAATAGAGGTAGATATTGTTGATTGATGAAAAACTCTTCTTTCTGTACAAGATAATTGATCAGGTATTGAATTGTCTGATATGGATTTGTTATTAGAAAGATATGCAACTTCTAAGATAGATACCGAAAAAGACTTATATTCATTGGAGTCTTATTGATTTCGTTGAGAGGCTTTAGCTAGTATTGCTGAAGTTAGTAAAATCACTGTTTTAACAAAGACTCAATATGCTGAAATAGGAACTAAATTAGTTAGAAGATGAAATGAAAATGTTATTAGACATATGTGAGTTCCTTTTGAACATTGAACATTAATTACTGTCGAAGAATTATTCTATAATGTTCCTGCAAGATTAAAATTTTTAAAGTCTTCTCAAACAGAATTCTATTATTGTTATAACTATTTTGTTGATGTTGCTTTATATAATTTTGATAAAGCTTTTGTTTTAAAGAAGAATAATAAAGTTGTTTTTGATCTTGAACCTGTTGATTGATTAAATCAAAGAATACTTGATATTTATAAGAAGGATTGGTGAGAAAAAATTATTCCTTTTAAGAATAAATGAGATACTGTTTCAGTATGATGAGTGTTATCTGATGCATCACTTCGCTTTTGATCAGCAGAGAACATAAAGATTTTTGTTAATTGACGTCCTGTTCAAGATAGAGTAGTGAGAAGAGCTTTATTGGATGCTTACACAAGGCAATTAGCTCCTGGTGAATTTCCAATGGCTATTTTAATGATAGAGGTTGATCCTTCTTTTGTTGATGTTAATGTACATCCTTGAAAATTGGAAGTGAAATTCTCTGATTCACAATTAGTATATCAGTTTGTGCATGATAGTATTGCGTCAGTTTTGTGAGAGCATAAAATATGAGCAGTTGGTACTCAATTCTTTGCTAATCAGTGAAGTTCTTGATCGTCTAAATCTAGTTATACTTTTTGAAAAGTTCCATATTATAATCCATCAAATAATTTACCATCAACTAGTACTGCAAAACTTGATTTCTCAAATGTAGTTGATGCTGTTACTTTATGATGATCTGTCGTTGATTCACCAAGAACTACAACTCAACAATGATTATTATGATTAGATTCAGTTGGTGGTCAAGTTACACATTTTTGATCTTTTGATCAAGCAGATAAGAGCTGAGAATTCTTATTCCATCCTGATTTATGAGAATATCAAATTCTATGACAAGCATGGAATAGTTATATTGTTTTACAATCTGATAAGGCACTTTATTGGATTGATCAGCATGCATTAGCTGAAAGAATTGCTTTTGAAAAAATGAAAGTTTCTCAAGATCATTCTCCTGAAACCTTATTACAACCATTGAAGTTTGAAATAACTCAGATTCCAAATTTAGAAGAAAAGATTGAAGAGTTGAATTGATTATGATTTGAGATTTCTATGTTATCAGAATCTGTGGTTGTTATCTATTCAATTCCAAAAGTATTTGTTCAATATCCTATTGATATGCAATCTTTATTGAATCATGTTTTGTATTTAGAGAAGATAACATTTGAACATTTATTGGATTGAATTTATGCAACTAAAGCTTGTAAATCATCAATAAAAGCGTGACATAAATTATCTTATTCACAAATGCAACAGCTTATTCAAGATGGTTTTGATCATATTCCATGAATGTTTGTGTGTCAACATTGAAGACCATTCTTTGTTAAAATGAACAAGGATGATATAGATAAATTATTTGATAGATAGTTTATATTAATAGTAAAAAGATGTTAATTCGTTCTCCTGAAGAAATGTATAATTATTGAAAATCTTTATCAAAAAAAAATAAAGTTCTTTTGTTGAAATGAGAACTTTGAGCATGAAAGACAACACTTATAAAATGATTTGCTGAATGATTGTGAATTAATCCTGAAAAGGTTCAAAGTCCTACGTATGCATATGTAAATATCTATGATGATAAATTATTACATATAGACATGTATAGACTCTCTTCATATGATGAATTAATAGAAAAGGGCATTCTAAACCAGATTTCCGATTTTGACAATGTTGTCATTGAGTGGCCTAAATGGGAAAACGAGCTTGATTTAGAAAACCCTTTAACAATTCAGATAGATAAAATTTCTGCACAAGATAGGGAAGTGTCTGAAAAATAATTTTCTATTTTTTAATTTTTTTATTTCATTTTTTTGAATATTTTTTTATTAGTATAATCATTGTTAATGAACAAATAACTGCGACACTATTAAAGAATTCCATTTGCCATGAATTTAAATAGTATCAGTATGCTATCCAACAAACACCTCAAAATACCCGTAACCAAAACATTCAAGTAGACAATCATTCAACATCTTTTGTTTTGATTGTACGGAAGATTTGTGGTATAGATGGAATAGCTGTAACTGCTCATGCGATTGTTCCAATGATTTCAAAAAATAGATTTCCCATGTTTATTATTAGAGTATAAATTAGTATTCGATTTTGTCTGATTTTTCTTTCCATTCATTAAATACTTCGATAGCTTCTTGTTTATCTAATGTATGAATTGGAAGACTTCTTTCTTCTAGTTCTTTTTTTAATTCTTGATAGATGAAATCATCATCAAATCAAATGTCTGCAGCATCTTTTCTGGTATTAGCAAAGTAAATTGCTTTTGGTCTTGCCCAATAAATTGCTCAAAGACACATAGGACATGGTTCACATGATGTGTAAATAATACAATCATCTAGTTGAAACGTTCATAAGTTTTTACAAGCATCTCTAATTGCAACAACTTCTGCGTGTGCTGTTGGGTCGTTTTCTGATGTTACATGATTTGCTCATCTTCAAACAATTTCTCAATTTTTAACGATGACGGCTCAGAATGGTCAACCTTTTCATGCTCTCATGTTTTCTAGAGAAAGTTTTACTGCTTCTTTCATGAAGTATTCGTGATTTTTTTCCATAGTTTATTTTTATTTATAAAACGTTCTTATTATATGAAAATTTTTTTAAAAAACAAAAAACAGCTAAGTAAGTTAGCTGTTTTTATTGTATGTATTTTTTAGTACATTCCTCACATTCAACCCATACCTCACATTCCTCACATTCATGCTTCAGCTCCATGGTCATGATGACAACATTCTTTAGCTGGAGCATCAACAACAACAGTTTCAGTAGTTAAGAACATTGCTGCAGTTGATACTGCATTTTCAAGAGCAACTCTTAATACTTTTGCAGGGTCAATAATTCATGCTTCGAAAAGATCCTTAAATGTTCATTCTCTAGCATCGAATCCGTAATTGATATCTTCTGATTCTTTAACTTTTTCAACAACCCAGTCACCTTTAAATCAGGCATTGTTAGCGATTTGTCTAACAGGGTATTGGATAGCATCTCTTACAATGTTAACAGCAACTTGTTCATCTGCATCTTCTAGTTTGAAGTCTTCTAGTACTTTTGAAAGTTGTAATAATACACTTCCTCATCCAGCAACGATTCCTTCTTCGATTGCAGCTCTTGTTGCGTTTAGAGCATCTTCAATCTTGTATTTCTTATTTTTCATTTCCATTTCTGTTGCAGCTCATACTTGGATTACAGCAACTCATCCTACTAATTTAGCTAATCTTTCAATTAATTTTTCTTTGTCATAATCTGATGTTGTCATTCAGATTTGAGCTTTAATTTGATCAGCTCTTTCATTAATTTCATCTTGATTTCATTTACCATCAACGATTACAGTATTATCTTTAGTTGAAATAACTTTATCAGCTTTACCTAACATATCAATTGTAGCTTCTTCAAGTTTAATTCAAAGTTCTTCTGTAATTAATGTAGCTCATGTTACAGTAGCGATATCACGAAGCATTTCCTTTTTTCTATCACCAAATCCAGGAGCTTTAACTGTTAATACGTTAAGCATACCTCTGATTCTATTAAGTACTAGTGATGCTAAAGCTTCACCATCTACATCTTCAGCAATAATTACGATATCTTTTTTACCAGAACTTGCGATTGCTTCAAGAACTTGGAGAATTTCTTTAATAGAAGAAATCTTTTTATCTGTTACAAGAATGTATGGCTTTTCGATAACAGCTTCCATTCTTTGTGTATCTGTTACGAAGTATGGAGAAGAATATCCTTGGTCAAATTGCATACCTGTTTTAATTTCTTTTGTAAGTCCAAGAGATTTTCATTCTTCAACAGTAATTGTTCCATCTTTACCAATTTCTTCAAATACGTCAGCGATAAGGTCTCCAACTTCTTCATCTTGTGCAGAAATTGTTGCAACTTGTCTGATTTTTTCTTTACTATCTCCGATTTTTCTTGCTTTCTTTTCAATTTCTTCTACTAATTTGTCTACAGCTTTGTGTAGTCATTTTCATAGAGAGAATGGATTTACTCAAGATCTAATATATCTTAATCATTCTTTTGACATAGCTTCTGCAAGTACAACAGTTGTAGTTGTTCCATCTCAAGCTTCTTTGTTAGTTTTTTCAGCAGCTTCTTTAATCATGCTTGCTCAAATATTTTCTGTCTTTCATTCAAGATCAATTTCTTTTGCAACTGTAACTCAGTCGTTAGTTACGATAGGTCCTCAAAACCCTCTTTCAAGGATAACATTTCTTCATTTAGGTCCCATAGTTACTTTTACTGCATCAGCGACCATTTCCATTCAAGAAAATATTTCTTTTCTTGCGTCATCACCGTATTTAATTTGTTTTGCCATTTTTTTAAATTTAATGATATAAAATTATCTTTCTTTTAGGATTTCTGTCAATCTAAGTAGAGCATCATCAGAGGTCCTAAACTCTCATAATGAATTATATTGAACAGTTCTTGTATCTCTTGTTACAGTTTCAAATGGATGTTTTGTACTGTATAAGAATATAATGAATTCTTCAATAGTTATATTTGGCTTATCGCTTTTTGTAATATCAGGTACACCATAGTATCATAGATCTCTAGCTCTTATATAATAGTTGTAAGCCCAATATCAATTATTCTTCTCTTTTTGCTCTCAATCGATTATTCTCATAACAAGAGCAACAGCTTCTTGTTTTGTTAATGTTCTTTTTGGAGCAATTTTTTTATTGTTTCAACGTAGAATTCAGAATTCACATAAAGCTCTTAAATCGTCTTCATAGTATGGATCAGCAATTTCAATATCTTTTGCTTCACATACATTTCATCTGTATTCTTTTCTTGCTACATATTGTATGTAGTTCATGAGTAGAGGAGCAACTGTTTCTCTTGTGAGATAGTCGCTTTTTGTTTCTTTGATTCTAAGTGTCGTTATCACTCCTTCATCAAATGCTCGTTGAAAAGCTTCAGAGCTTTGAACACTTGCTGAAGTAAGGCATGGTAAAGTGAAGGTGAGTCATAGTAGTATAAAACTTCATAATACTTTTTTCATCTTCATATTATCTAGTGAGATAAATTAGCCTTCTTTGGCCATTATATAACTTTGTTTCATGACAAGGTAAGTTTCTTTTTTTCAATCTTCTTCTACTTCTAATTCGTCGATTGAATACTTTGCGAAATAAACAATGTCTCCTACTTTTACATCTATTGGAGCTCTTGTTCCGTTTTCTAGAATTTTTCCGTTACCAACAGCAACAACTTCTCATTTGCTTGGCTTTTCTTTGCTTTCTGGAAGAATAATTCCTGACTTTGTTGTTGTCTCTTGATTGAGAGGCTTCACAACAATGTGGTCTTCCAACGGAATTAACTTTTTCATGTTTGTTTTTATATATTAGGATATAAAGCTGCATCTTTTGTATGTATCACATACATTGATTAGGTGCTATATTGTTATATACAACTTTTTTTTAAATGCAAGTTTTTGTTAATTATTATTAATCATCTGAATCATCGTAGTCTTCGATTCATGGAATGTCTTCCATTCATTCGATTCTTTTTTCATCAGCTCTGAATCCTCGTACTATAAGTAGGATTCATAGGAATATTAAAGCCAATCCCAATAATACATTAATAACGAGAACTGTTAGGAATGCATTTGCTGCGAGGAACATTCAAAATAAGATAGCAATTATTCAAATTGCTGGGAACATCCATCGATTACTTACTCATGCTTCTTTTGCTTTAAATCAGTCTATAAATAGGAAGACTCATTTAATTAT
>JAEEGL012832496.1_pt1 | contig 22112 bp, 22 predicted proteins | sample 9134231 | NCBI WGS metagenome assembly JAEEGL01 (sample SAMN16246548, study PRJNA631951) | gut metagenome | biome: gut microbiome; feature: rumen; material: fiber-attached | host: Bos | place: Iran: Karaj | collected 2018-10 | reverse complement strand
TGGGCCGGTCTTTCACTTTTAGGACCGGCATTCCCGCATTTGCGCACAACTGTTCCAATACATCTTTGGGACGGATGACTGACACCACCTGATGACCATCCTTCTGCAGATTGTCAATGGTATACCGGAACATATGGAAATGCGCCGGATGACTGATCATGAACAGTACTTTCATTTTAGTAGTTAAATTAATAGGTTGGCACCATCAACAGGTGGCGCACAAGAAACTCTGTCCGAGGGCAGGCGCCCTCTTCATAGCCAAAAGCTTTGGCCCAGTCTATACAGTGTCCAAAATGGGTTTCTGTTTCGATCCCCTGCTGCTGCATACGCATTTTGACAAGATTGAGATCCTCACATTCAACAACGGCCATAAAACCATTGATACTTGCTCCCAAAACTCGATTAACACCAGGCAGGCCACACAAAAAAGCGCTTATTTCGGACCATCCCTCTTTTCGCTTTGCGATATCTCCCGGGATTGTATTCAAAGCCCTGGAATACAAAGCCCGGATTCCTTTGCTCATTTGGCGGGGCACAACATCCTCCACCCCGGAGAAAGGCTTCCGGCGACTCTTTATGAAACGGGTCACCGAAGAATAGACGAAAGGAATATAAGACAAGGATTTTATCCACATGACAAGACCCTGTTTGAGTCTGCCTAGCCGTGAATAGGCGGGCAAGTCCGAATAAAGGCGGGCAATCGTTTCATCGTATTTGCGGTTCTTGACCAAAAGAATCCCGCCATCACCCAGTGAGGGCAGTTTCCCCTGCCCGATGCTGAAAACGGCGAAATCGCCTGAAACCTGCTCCAAGCCGTAAGCATGCGCACAATCTTCGATGATAGGCAGGTCCGGATAGTTCTTCCGGATAGAATCCACATCATTGAGAATACCGAACAGATGGGTGACCACTAAAGCCCGTAAGGATTCTCTCTTCCTGGCCAAATCATCCTTGTCAAGGACAAGCATATCTGTAACATCCAGGAAAACAGGCTGATAACCGGCTTGACGCACAGCATTGAACACGGTATGGCAGTTATAAGTCATGACACCAACTCCGCTACCTGCAGGAAGGTCAAGAGCCTGTAGGGCAAGCAATATGCCACTGCGCGCATGGTTTAATAAAAACTCTCCCTGGGCGGGTTCATATGGCCTGCCTGTCCAAAAGGTCCATTGGCTCTTCAACGGGAATCTGATCTCAAGACGAGGTTTCATTTTTTCTTCAAAATGGCAACCCCCAGTTTCCCGATGGCATACAAAACGGGATTGCAGACGTATTTGAAACGACCGTATTCAACAAGTTCTCCACCGAACTTGGCCTTGAAGTCCCGAACACCATATCCGCCATCTCCGGGGGCTCCCGCACCCATCATGTCGAATCGTTTCCGCCCGCTTTCCGCAGCGAAACGAATACCGGACCATGTCGCAAGGGTCGAGGGGAAAATATTCTTGTAAATACCGTCTTTCCCGCAGGCGAACCACTCGTAAACAGTCTCATCGTCATAAACACACACAGTTCCGCCGATAATTTCGTCCTTATACCGGACCAACAAGAATTTACTGAATCCGGAATGATAAAGCTTCAGAAAGAAATCGTACGGGAAAAGAGGGGTTCCAATCTTGTTTTCATACAAATCTTTCAGAATGTCGTAATACGCTCTGATCTGCACTTCCATCGGGTTCTCTACGACATCAGCTCCGTCTCGAAGGGAAGTCCGAATATCCCTTTTGCGGCTCTTGCCAAGATTCGCCTCGGCGATTTCCAAACTATCCGTTTTGATGATGAAATCGTAATGAGGTTCATAGACAAAACCACAACGCTCGAACAACTCCCTATACTTGGAATAATCTCTGAAATTCCTGGTCTCTATATAAATCACCTGTTTATGCAGGGAACCCTTACATTTCTCCAAAAGCGCATTTACATCTTGATCCGTCGCATCATCTGCAATAAATGGTCCTCCATTCACGATGGCGCGCCTGGAGAAAAAACGTTTGAGCCGTCCACCATCTTTCTGCACATACCCCTGGAGAATGGCAATCTCCTTCGAATCTTTCACTACGGAGTATCTGAAAGGCTCCAGAAAACCCGTCTCTTGTAAAAAAGCGTTATATTTTACCGATTGAAACAGATCGATCATCTTCTCTCCCTAACTCTTTGATAAATATCCAAAATCCTCCCGGCTATCACATCATTGGACAGCCTCTTCTCTACGATAACAAACCGTCCTTCAGTTCTTCCACCTGACTCCAATACGCTTTGAAGGGCATTCGCTATCAAAACAGAATCCCTTTCCACCACGAGGCAGCCGGAAACACCGTCCGTCAATTCTTTGACATCGCCGACATCCACACTGACGATCGGACATCCGCAAGCAAGGGCTTCCTTGACGACTTGCGGGGAGCCTTCCGTCAAAGAAGTCATTAACAAGGCATCCGCCGCATACATTAAAGCAGCGACCTCCGCTCGAGAATACCCCTTGAGTTCAATCAGTTTCACAGACTCAAGACGAGAAATAGCATCCTCTGCAAGCGGTGCATTCTTGACGGCATTGTCAAAGGCGCCGGCAAAGAGGACATACTTTCCTGTTGCAGATAAATGCATTTGGAGACGCGCCAGACTCTTTTCCATTTCCGGATAATCATCCAGATTGATTCCGCAGGGAATCAGCGCAGATTTGTCTTTCGGAGAAATGATCTCGAGAATCTTCCGGGATACAAAAATGTTGAAGGCCGAAAAATGAATGGAAAGACGGGACAAAGGACGAACTTTCCGGTCATTGATATCGCTGCCATGATAGGTCGTTACTACAGGGACTCTGCGCTGCAGATTTGCAAAGAGGCCGCTCAACCCATAATGGGCATGGATCAAGTCGGGGCGAAAATCATAAATGGCCCGCTTCAGTCCCCTCAAATGCATTAAATAGCCCCAAATACCGCTTTTATTCACAGGGAAAAAACGGCACTCAACACCAAGCCCTTCCAGTGCTTTAACCTGCTCCGTAACAAACGGAGCATACCGTCCGTCCTTACACCGAGCTACAACCAGTACTTTCATTCCCCTAGAACAATCCGCGGCTGCCAAGTTTAAAGAACGCCCAGGCGAACTCCATGGCTACGACAACCACACACCAGGGAGTGAGCAACTTGAAAGTTTGTCTTCGCAAAGTTGATACGCCATACGCCCACATCATAATGAGACACGGAAGACCAGGAAGAAGGAATCGTTCTGAATTACTGAATCCACTTAACGATACAATACCCAGATAGGCAATGACAAATGCCCCGATTAAAGAAAAGTCTCTCCATTTTTTACGACGCAATGCCTCATAGACAGCCATGATGGCAAAAAAGCCCATGAAATTCCGGACAAAGTTTCCACCGTGTTTTGTTTGCTGGGCATACTGCTGATCTACATCCACCATGGTCGCAAAGGGAAGGACGAACACCATGGGGGCCATGACGGCTCCGGTCGCATATTGGGCCCACTGGTTGCCTGCCAATGTCTGGTCTAATCTTTTATTGGTTACATTATCATTTCTTCCTTCCCAATAACTCTCAATCTCCGTAATGATAGTCCCGCCACTGGCAATCAACAGGCAAAGGATTCCCCAGCCGACAAGTGCCGTTCTTTTCCATCCTTTCTTCATCGTCGGAGTAGATGAGAATAAAATGGCGGTAACAAATGCAAAAATAGCAGCGGCGCCAAGGACGGTCCTGAAGAAAAACAGACTTATGGCAAGGAGCGAAGCAACCAAAACATTTCCAAAAGTCATCCGCGGGCTTCTCAGAAGATAATCTGTCCTTTCCAGAAATGCCACCGACAGGAATATCATTTCTATCTCTTTCAGATGATAGCCACAGTAGATAATCAAATTGGGCATTAAAGCGGCCATGATTCCAGCCATTCTTCCTGTGGAATCGTCAAAGGTTCTCGCCGAAAGCCGATAAATCAATACACATGTATAAGCACCTATGAATGCCTTGAAGATTCGTGGAATCATGATACTCGGGCCAAAGATGCTGTAAATCAATGTCAAGTACAGAGGATACCCTACATCGGAGATTCCGCGAAAGGCGCTGCCGAAATAATAATCCCATGTATAAGACCATCCTTCTTCAAGCAGCCATTGAGCCTCTTCATGATAACCGAGGGCATCTCCCGTATCAATCTCAAAAGGCCTCCCCGTCACTTGGATGTAATAGAAATAAGACGCGATCACCCAAACAATACGGAGTGAAACCGCAAGAAAAAACACATACTTTACGTACTGTTTCTCTGAGATGCTTCTCCAATCGCGGCTCCATGTACTTGTCAATAAAAAGAACCCTAGCACACAAGTCATTCCCAGTGCCATATACCCAATTTTCATTGCGAATGACACATAGAACACACTGACAACAGCAAGTGCAACAAAATAAGTCGCAATTGCACGATAGGAAATCTGTTTAGGAAAAAAGGGAACCATATCTTATCCCAGTATTTTGCGTTTCAGTTTAATCAACGATGTCATTACCTTGGGTCCGAGCAGTCTCCTGATCGGGCCAGTCTTTTTTGTATCGTCCCAGGATCCCAGAAAATGATGGTCACAATACGTGTTTTCGGTAATCAGGACCTCTCCCGTTGTCTGCCGGGGACAGAAATACTCCACAGGGAAAACATGCATATCCTTATAAACCTGCTTCTTCCCGTCAGGGACGAACCCGCCCGCCTTCATAATTCGAGTAATACGGACGGTATTGGTGGTGGTGTCCATAGACCCATCCTGAAGAAGAAAGTGGGCTCCTTGATAAGAATCGAGTTGTTCTTTTACCCATGCGTTCCCCGGCTCACTCGCCATCGTTCCGGTCACAGGAGGCAAGAACTTGCTGCCTTCATATCCGGTAAATCCAGATAGTTCAAGCAGATCATCATAGGGTTTAAGAACCTCGACGTCCGTGTCCATATAGATCCCGCCTTCCGTGTATAAAGCATAGAGACGGACATAATCCGTGACGAAAGCAAACTTACGGGCCTCATACGCCTCTTTGACATAAGGAACGCTAGTGACATCAAAGGAATCCTCATCCCACAATCTATATTCATAGTTCGGCATGAACTTATGCCAGGACTCAAGACATTTCAATGCCAATTCCGGCATCGCTCCTCGGCCGAACCAACAGTAATGTATTATTCTTGGAATCATCTTATCTTACTCTTCAAATGAATCATCCGGCAGTACAACGACGGATTCAAATTAATCAGAGACAGTTTCACTTTATTGGCCACGGAACACTTTGACTTTGAAAGAGGGAAAACTCCACTTGTTCTCAATTCCTGAAAATACTCGTCTCTATTCTCATAATCAGCCTGGCCTACCAATGTCAATAAAGACAAAACGCAATGGGAGACCATTCTGTCATACCACTTGGATGCCTCATCATTCCCCAGGGCTCGCTTCTGTCGAAGCAGTTCGTTGACTAAAAAGCGATGCCCCTCCATTTTTCTGACGATGCTCCGGTTAGAAGCCGACTGAACCAGTGAATTCATTCGAATCAGGTAAAAATACCTTTTAAAGTCCATTGAATCCACCCTGTCCGCTAACGAAAGAACCCGGGGCAGCCACGGCGTATCATCGAAGTAATCACCCTCATAGAAGAAAAGGTCATTCTCCTTCAACAAGGCCGTCCTGTACAGGAAAGTCCAGACATAACAAGCAATTCCAAGTCTTTCCGCCATGAATGTACACCCATCCATCACTCGGGATGAATAGTCCGGAGACTCCGGAATCTTACAGGACGTTGTCGGCTGGTATTGCTCATCAACCTCGCTATATCCGAACCGCAGGACATCCAGATTCTCTTCCTCCATTCTCTGGAGAAGTGCCGAAAAACTCTTTTCAAGAACAAAGTCATCCGGATCCACAAAGCACAGATACTTTCCTCCAGCCCGACGGATTCCGGTATTACGAGCGCCGGATGTCCCTTTGTTGGGCTGAGTCAAGACAACGATATTGGAATGCCGTAAAGCATACTCTTCCGCTATCCTGCGGCTGTCGTCCGGGCTGCCGTCATCGACAAGGATCAATTCGTAGTCCTGTTCCGGAATATCCTGGCGCAAGAGCGAGTCAAGACATTTCGGCAGATATTTCTCCGAATTGTATAACGGGACGATGATACTAAGCTTCAACATCTTCACCAATCACAACGCAAATGATTTCCCTGATTGCATGGGATGACGGCTCCCGTAATGCAATTCGACGCATCCGAAAGAATGAAAGAGGCCACTTCGGCCACCTCCTCGGGCATGATAAACCGCTGTCCGCAAGAATATTTCCTGTACAAATCATCCTTTGTCACATCGGAGGCCTCGTTGGACAGGACACCCGGTGCAATTGCATTCACCCGAATACCGTCATTGACATACCTCCGTGCAAGACCCTCTACGAGGCTGTTGAGGGAAGCCTTCCCCAATCCATAAGGAACATCGCTGCAGTACAACCCCATCTCGGACGAAATAAACAGCAGATTCGCCGGCTTTATGCTTGCATCCATCAGGTACTTGATAAAACACTGCGACAGGAAAAACGGGGCTTTCAGGTTCGTCTCAAACTGACGGTCGAAACCTTCCTGCGTCACTTCCATTCCATTATGCTCATGAAGATACAGCGATGCATTGTACACAAGACTGTCCGAATGTTGTCCACCCAGCAGAGAATCCACCTGGTCGATAAGCCCCTGCAAATTCCCGAAGTCGGTGATATCGTACCGGATATACTTGCAATTGCCCAACTGCGAAGACGCTTTCTGAAGCGTCTCTTCATTCCGTCCGATGATGACGATCTCCGCACCGCAATCCTGGCATTTTCTGGCAATCTGGAAACCGACACCTCTCGTTCCTCCGACAATGACGATCCGCTTCCCCTTCAACCTTTCCGAATCAGTAGTGAAAGCGATTTGGGGCGTAACCTTAATTACGGGAACACCCTTATACAGCCACTGGAATAATCTGTAAAGTCTTTTTCTCATAGCTTGACAACTTCCTTACCCTTCCGTTTGTCAATCTGGAACAGGCATCTTTCAATAAACCGGACCATCTTGTACACTATCGGATACTTCTTCAACCGTTTAACCATGTCAACGGACGAATACCACTTGTCATAGTCTGCCAGGATTCCGGCAGGTATCATCTCCTTCAACAAAGATGTCCGTTCAGATTCAAGCAGGTCCTTGTTGGTTTCGCTGATGCCCGTCATGTCAAATAATGTCACATCCATATCCACATACACCGGCCTTTCATCTCCCAGCACTATGGATGTAACATACCACTTCCAATCCGAGCAAATGCGAAGCGTCTCGTCATACAAGCCATATTTCTCGAACAAGGCCCTTCCGATGTAAGCGGGAGAATGGTTCAAGCATCCATGATACATCCCCTGGAGGGTAATGTCCTCACCGGCAAAACAACGGTCTCTGAGTATCCGCCCATCGGACATGCTTTTAAGCATATTCCCATAAAGGATTGAGGGATTCCCTAGCTTATTCAGCTCTCCAACCATCCTTTCAACCACGTTGTCGTCAACCAGGCAATCGCCACTGTTCAGGAATTCGAGATACTCTCCACGAGCCTTCACGATTCCTTTGTTCATCGCATTATAAATCCCCTTGTCCGGTTCCGAAGTCCAGCGTAACCGCTCGCCAAAACCTTTTTCAAAGCGTTTGATGACATCCGTGCTGCCATCTTTACTTCCCCCATCGACAACGACATATTCAAAGTCTCCGCAGGTCTGGGTCAAGACGCTCTGCATCGTTTTCTCCAGGCCGGCGGCATTGTTGTAATTGATCGTGATGATTGTAAGAATCATATGCCCACAAAACTTATTCGTGCAAGAACTTATCCGGTTCCCAGAAAAACCTTTCAACTCGTTTATACTCGTCGATGCCCTTATCCCACCATCGGGATTCCAGCAGTTCAGCGATGGTTTTTTCGTCAAAACGATACCTCTTTACCTCGGCAGGAACCCCAACGGCCACCGCATAAGGAGGAATGTCCTTCGTTACGACGGCGCCGGCACCGATGACTGCACCGTCTCCAATCTGCACACCGTCAAGGACCGTCACATTGGCCCCGATGAAAACGTCGTTGCCAACAAACGTTTTCTTTGATTCGGAGATTTTGTTCTCCGTACACAAGGTCATTCCATTCTGCCTGGCCGTCGAATAAAACATCGGAGAAGTGGAGATGCCGTCCGTCGGATGAATTCCCAATCCGCAACAGAAATTCGGGCCGATGGAGCAGAACTTGCCGATCGAACAATGGCTGATGATGCTGTTTTTCGCGATATAGGAATAGTCTCCTAATACCACTTCGTGCAAATAAAACGGCGGATAAACTCGCGTAGAAGCCCCCTGTTTCACACGGGACCTGTCCGAACGATTCATCGAATAACCCACCGTTTTCCCATCCGGAATAACGGGAGTATCAAAGATTCCTCCCAAGAGTTTATACAGGTAATACTTGAAACGATTCATCGGGAAATGAACAAACTCTTGATGGCGTTAAGCAGTTTTCTTCTATTGCGTTTGCTATACCAATAACCCTGATAGAAATGCCGGATCGCATTCCGCCCCTTGTGGTCTTCCTTAAGCGGAATGCGTCTTACCTGAACATAGTCGGCTAGGCTGCCATTGGAAAAACTGCCGCTCGAAGAACAATGCACTCCTGTTCCATCCATACCGATATTGTCAACCAGTGAAACACCCGGGAAAAGAGCCAGGCCATCATGGAACAATACACTTGAATGCCACTTTACAAACCAAGTACGGATAACTCCCTTAGCATTGTCTATCAACTGTTTTTGAAGGATATCCCCGCCAAAAACATTAAACCGGTCCCAAAGCCCATTCTTTTCATAATAGTCAATCCACTTCTGAGCGTCATCTTCAAAGAAGCTCCAGGCCCGCTTCCAGGTAGCCCAACCCCAGCATAAAGGGAGTGCACAGAAAAAAGTCTCGGGCAGATTACCCTTATGCGGATACATATAGCCCGATACATGCATGACACGCTCGTCGGACTCGTACATATCCAAGGCGTCATTCATATAATTCAGAAAGCCTCGTGATGTGACGATGTCATCCTCGAGAACGATGACACGGCCAAATTGTTCGACGACGGAAGTCACTCCGGCGATGATTGAGTTCGCAAGGCCTTTATTACATTCTGACTCAATGACAGTAACATTCTTGCACCATTGTTTCTCGTGTGCGACACGCCGGACCTCTTGGATCGCAGCCAGTTGCACATCCGACGCCCCTTCTTTGGGGCCGTCACAGAACACTGTCAATTCACTCTGTTCGGCAAGATCGTTTTTCGACAAAGCCTCCAAAGTGTTCCGAAGATGGTCGGGACGGTTATAGGCGAATACGATGATGGGTGCAAGCATTTTAATTCTCTTTGTATTTCTTCAACAACTCCTTCAAAAGCCAGGGCCTGTAATTGGTCATGATATTGCCCGCAGGCGTGAAAGTCATCTCACTGAAAACAGGCTCATTATCTATTTCGAACAGATCAACGCGCACATAGTCAATCCCACGGCTCAAATCCTCTGCAATACGCAACATCCTGTCGAGTGACGCCGGCCTTGGAATAGGTCTGCGATGCATATGGGCGCGGGGGTTAATCCCTTCTGTCAAAACCCAGTCGGGGGTGTAATAATCCAAATTCGCATGATGGGATTCTAGATTCCTGTCATAGCAAACCAAAATTCCGGCAACTTTCCCATGAAGACAGTGGAACTTGTAGTCTATCAAAGAAACGTTCTCCCCCAACGAACTCAAATACTTTTCGGCTATAATCCGAGGCCTGATGGCGGAATAATGCCATTCTGCCGCCTTCAACCCAAATTGAGAAGAATCCAAGAGCCACCCCTTGAGCATACTCCTCAATGCAGCATAATCAAGGCAAGTCTTATCCTTGCAAATATAATTCTGGCCACATCCGTTTGTCAACTTGAGGACAAACTGCATCGGCAACTTGTCGAAGTCGATATCCTCCGCCGACTCATAGACGCCATAGCACTCATTCAAGATTGACCCCAGGCCCCTTTCTTCCACATAACTCCTAACCTCATACTTATCGGCACAGCGGATTCGGACTGCCCTGTCCTTTTCGTCACCATATGCATGAAGATTAATGGAGAGCAACTGTTCATTGAAATTCCTGGGATGTCTTAGATGTGGAAATGATCCGATACGAGAAAGATACCACAATACAGTCACCCATTTCGGATAATCATAAAATGAATCAGGTTTCATCCGCGCCAGAATCCAGGAAGAAAAATGCCTGGTCTGAGACCTGACTGCCCTTTTTATTCTGCCGGTAATACCTATAGCCATGCCGTACCTTTCTTCTGATTCTGCTTTCTATGCTTTTTGATTTCACCTGCATTCTTCAGCATAAAAACCAGATCGTCCCACAAGCAGGCGCACTCTTTTGTCCTTAAACGTAAAAGATTCCGAACCCACTTCCAACAATAATGACGAAGATACTCGCCCACGCGAAACGGGTGGTTCAAGTCCATATAATCCGCCAACATGGATTGATGATGACGATACCTGACAGCTTCGGGTGACTGAACACGATTATGATGGTCATGAACAATCCGGGCGGCAGGGCATACACCGATTTTCATCCGATGATACCGAAGCCTGTTCAAATAATCATCATCTTCCGCATAGTGATGAAAAATCGGGTCGAAACCACCTATGGTCTGCAGCGTTTGCTTTGGGAGCAGCCACGCGGCAGCATGAATATACTGCGTATCATAAACATCTGACAACTGGTTCAGATACAAATCCGTTATCAGTTTCTCATTGTTGGGCTGCCTGCAAAAAAACTTCATGACAAGCCCTGTTCTGTCCACATTCAGATGCATGGGGCTCAACAACCCATAATGGGGATAATTTTGGTGGATAGAGACCAGTATTTCCAACGCATCCGGATCAATCCACGCATCTTGATTCAGCAGAAAAACAAAATCCGCACCATGGTCCAACGCATACCGGATGCCAATGTTATTGGCTTTCCCGAAGCCCAGATTCTCAGGCGACCTGATGATGATGATTTCGGGGAACTCCCTTTGGATATAATCAACGGTTCCGTCATGGGAGTCATTATCAACGACGACGGTTGTAACTGGAATGGTGGATGACCGGAAAGAGGAGAAACACCTTTCATACCACTCCATCCCGTTGTAAGTAACAACGATGATAAAGACCCTATCCATTCTTGATCAGTTTTCTAAAAGGTTTCAAGAGTGCGCTTCCAAGCCGATAGGATTTCGACGACCGGGCTTTCTTGATTTCCCTTCGGTAATCGTTAACTCCCCGAGCCAGATTACAGATGTCATCGAAACATGCTCCCTTTGACGAAAAGAACTCCTCTGCTTCTCTAAGGAAATCCTGATTCCCGACACGCAACGCAAAGGGAAGAAGAGACAGGAACTTGTCGAACTTAATTCTAGTAGCTAATGGTTCTTCCCCATACTTTTCCGCAAAGAAAACCTGTTCTTTAAAGACCCGATATTCGTACAAAAACTTTTTCTTTGGATTAGTTTGATGACTTGCACTACCAGGATGGATGACATGTACCGCGGTGTCAAAATCAAGATAACCGATTTTCGAATGCCAGAAAAACTCCAAAGCTATGGCGAATGTCCCATCAACGAATCCTCTAGGGATTCTCATCTGCCGAAGAATTTCGTTTCTGAAGACCCAAGTCATAGGCGCAATATAGCCCAAAGACAGCAGGTGGTCTTCAAAACTCCCCGGCCGCTTCATACCATTAGAAAAACAAGCATGGCTAATAATTCTCAGATCCTTATTCGCCCTGCTGTAATCGGTATAACAAAGCCCAATATCCGGATTTTCTTCCAAGTACTCAACTTGCTTTTGCAACTTACAAGGATCCGTCCAATAATCATCCCCTTCACAGAATGCGATATACTTTGCGCTCGCATCATAAGGTTCGAAAAAATGTGTTTTGTCTTTTCGTAGCGTGTGATAATTCTCTTCAAGACAAATCGCTTTAATAATATCAGGATACCTATTCTCATACTCACGAAGAATGGTCGCCGTCTTGTCCGAAGAACAGTCATCAATCACAACTGCAACAAAAGGGAAGGTAGTCTTTTGCATGACAAACCCCTCAAGAGCACGCCTTATCCATTGTTCATGATTGAATGTCAAGCAATGGATGCAAACAAAAATGGAATTTGGAATCCCGTCCAAAACTTATAATTTCTTTTCAATAAAATCAAATTTGGGAGTAATATCGCCTGGCTCTCGACCCATATATCCACCGATCGCGACTTGTCTGTTTCCGACCGTAAAAGAAATCAGGTCGCTCTCGTTCGCCAACGGGACTAGATGGTGTCCCCTTGTAAAGGCCAAAAAATCAATAGAGAAATTTCCCCAATTCAGAAAATTGGCAGGAATCATACATGATTGTTCATACTCTCCCGCTTCATGACGATATGCATAGCAACGACCAGCACCACCAAAAGAGAAAACCCTATTTCCTTGGTCATTTTTCAAATGCATAGTTATCCAGAAACGATCAAAATCACTCGTCAATCTATAACGTATTATTATTTCCATGTCGTTGTCCATTCGGATCGTATCCGTAAAGGAGCCACCTTTTTTTCGAATACCAAGCTCCAACAATTCAAAACCATGCACTCCAATCTCCGGTGATGCCCATGATTTATAATTATCCATGGTACTGTTCCCTCTCAGATATGTGGTGACAATCGGATCTATTTCTCCTTGATCAACCAACAGTCCATTCTGAAGGATAATACCATGTTTACATAACGATCTGATGCTGGTCATATTATGGCTGACAAAAAGGACAGTTCGTCCCTCTGAGGAACTGACATCCCGCATTTTGCCGATCGCTTTTTTTTGGAACTCCGCATCTCCGACAGCCAAAACCTCGTCAACAACAAGGATTTCCGGTTCTAAGTGAGCAGCCACTGCAAAACCAAGCCGGACTTTCATACCACTGGAATACCGTTTGACGGGGGTATCGATATAGCGTTCACAACCGGAAAAATCTATAATCTCATCAAGCTTTGATGTAATCTCCTGCTTGTTCATACCCATAATGGCACCGTTCATATAGATATTCTCTCGACCGGTCAGTTCAGAATGGAAACCGGTTCCCACTTCGAGTAAGGCGCCAATTCTTCCACGGGCTCGAATAGTTCCCACCGTAGGTCCTGTAACCTTGGAGAGGAGCTTCAGAAGCGTACTTTTTCCTGCGCCATTCTTGCCAATGATACCAAGCACATCCCCCTGCTCCACTTTAAAATCTATGTCTTGCAATGCCCAGACATATTCGCTGTCTCCCGCGACAGAACGGTCATTCGTGTCACCTATCAAAAGATAAGGATCCTCTTTTTTCAGCACGGCGGTCTGCCACCATCGGTCCAAATCGTGTGATAACGTTCTTGTGGACACCAAGCCCAGCCTATATTGTTTCCCTACGTGATTAAACTCAATTGCTGTTGACATACACTAAAAAACTATGAAAAACTATTTAATTATTATCTTTTCCCTGAACCACATGAATCAGCCTTTTTATTGTATAGGCTGGGTACCTAAAGAAACAAACAAGCAGTGATGACATCATCTTGAACCACTTTCTTTCTTTTCGGTAAGCCATAAAAACCGAAAAATACATCCAACCTGCTTTTTTGAGATACGGCGAATACTCCGCTGGCAAAACCTCAGATAGCGATTGGCATATTGACAAATTTGCTTTCGCTCGCTCAACCCTATCAACAGAATGAGTTAAACTCGTCGGGTTGATACGATACGCACTTGTGACTTCATCTAAATAATAAAAATCTCCAAAAGAATGAAGAATTGCCCAGAGGGTCCAATCCCCTAAGAATTTATTCTTGGTATGCTTCCTCATTCTATTCACCTCGGAGCGATAATCGTTCCGATATAAAATCGTTGCTGTCGGATAATGATGGACGTTCTTAAAATAATCGTGCAGCGAATAGCGTCCCTCCTGGTTATGGGGGACAATGTTATCCATATGAGCCGAAATAGTCTTCCCTTCTTTGTCAACAATCATAGAGTTGGTTACAACGCCCATGAGTTCATTGTTCTTACTCAAGAGATCAACCTCTTTTTGAAGTTTATAAGGATCAATCCAAAAATCATCGCCTTCACACAACGCAATAAACTTAGCATTCCCCACCCACTCTTTAATATGCTCTCCTTTTGAAGATTTCCCAAACTGATTAATTTTCAATAAAAGAATAGCAAAATAACAATTGGCATTCTCCCGATGCCGAGCAAAAAAATACCTGGCATACTCATCTTCTTTCTTCCAAGAGGCCCCCTCTTCCTCCAAATTAAAATGCTGACAATAATAAGCCATGATATGAGCCTGATTTGAATCCGTGGAAGCATCGTCTACAATCACAGCTACAAAAGGGAAATCTGTCACTTGGCTTGAAAAGCCAGCCAGCGCATCCTCGATATATCGTGCATGATTATAGGTCATACACTTTATAGCAACAGTATAATTCGTACTTGTATTATCCATTAAAAAGGACCTACGTCTCAAGAAAAAAGTTAGTCAAGAAATACACTCGCCCTTCTAGGCTCAAAACAGCAACATGGCCGCAAGGCGACAATCCTGACCCCGCTGGCCCGCTGTGGTCCCACCTTGGCAAATGTCGCCAACACGCTGGTCTGTCCACCAAGTCCCAGAGCTCCAATTCCGGCCTCATTCACTTTTTCTGTAATCGTCCGCTCGAAATCAGACTGAATATCATAGTTCCCCTTCGCCATCGCTTCCATCATCATCGAGGTCGCCTCGAATTGAGACCGGCCGATACCGACCGCAAGTGTACAGGGGCTGCATCCGAGTTTGGCCACGGCCTCCTTGGCACGAGCCACAATCTCGTCAATCACGACATCCACACTATGCTTATGGAAAACCCGATGGGTTATTCCACGGATGGCGGGGCCGCCACCCAGCATCAGCACTGTAAGGCGAAGGACATCCTCTTCAACAGGTTTGATTACGATCGGGGCTGGTTTCAACGCCCCCGGATCTTCATCCAAACCACCCGACTGATCCAGACGGGCATCATCGTCTCCTTTGATAGCCATCGGACGGCCGGGAAGTGTCCGAAGTCCCAGTTCCACGCCTTCAATAATCAGCTGCATCAATTCGCCGGAGACAGTCCGATGGGGGCCAACCTCCAGGAACAGATGAGGAATACCCGTATCATCACAAAGCGGGCTACGACGATCTTCCGCGACCAATGCATTCGCTAGCACCTGCTTCATGACCCAGCAAGTACGCCCATTCGTCTCAGAGCCGATAGCGCGACGATAGGCTTCTTTCTGATCCTCACGGAAAGAGGATCCGGCACGGACAAGGCAATCCGCAACCTTCTGTATGATTTCGTTAGTCATAGATACTCTCTCCATGGGCTGCGGCAATGATTGCCTGGTAATTCTCTATGCGAATACGGTGGAAGGCTTCCATCCCAAGTTCAGGGAAAGCCACTACTTCCCTCTCCAAGGTCTGACTCTCAAGCAGTGCGGTCACCGGGGGAATTACGGCAAATACCGCATTGTTTTCCTTCAATGCCCGGACAGTGGCCGGGGAGATCGCGCCTTTCCCCAGATGGATTTTCACTCCCACCTTGGATAGTGGTTCGAAACTGCTTTCTATCTCCAGTTTATTGCTGGAAGTCGGACCAACACCAGCCGGGGATACGGCCGTATGGAAGATGACAGAACCTTGAAGGTCAATGCCGAGTTCAGAAAGTCTTCCCTCCGCAACGGCCTTAACAATCTTGGGAAGAACGGCATCGCGACCGGTATAGATGTATCCGGAGAGAGAAATGACATCACCAATGTGAAGAGTCGCTATCAACTCCTCTGGGCAGGGTGTTTCAATCACGATGTGATCCATAATCGGTTCTTTTCAATAATCTCTGATTCTGTGATGGGATTCTCTGGTTCACCCTTGGGGTACTCGACACAAGTCGTGAACGATCCACCAGCAGACACAATTGTAACCCGGGCCGCACGTTTACCGGGAAGCCAGGAGGAAATCTCCGGATCCTCGACAATGCGAATCAAACCCATTAGGCGATGAATCTCTTCATCCGCCAGATTCTTTTCTTTATAGTCCACCAGTCCGGCATGCCCAGTTTTCAATGCAAGGGCGACACTGAACGGTATGCTCATTTTCGCAGATTGGATACCCTTGATTTCCTTATGGTCATGCCCCTTAATCGCCATTCCGTAAGTCTCAATGAGAATGCTGGAGATGGATGCGGGATCAATGCTGTATCCATTTTTCAGAGTAATGGCCGCCTCAATGGCGGAATGAGCATGACGGCAGGCCGCATACAATTTACGGTAAACCGTCTCAATTTGAAGATAATTCTCCTTGAATTCAGTTAGATACTGAATCCGCGGATTCTCCGTCAATACCGAGAGAAACCCGCGCTTTCCGCCGATAGCATCATCCGGTCCTTTGAATCCGGCCAAAGCGCAATAAGCAGCAGTAATACCCCCGACAGCCGCATTTGCGAGGTTATATGGCTTCAACTCCGATTCATCTTCTTGCATTTCAAGCAGTCCGGAAGCACTGGCCGTTGCGGCAGAGACCGCCACTTTCATCTGCTCACGAGTGAACTTCAGTGCCACAGCTATAGCGACAGCAACGCCGATTGTCCCGCAGGTTCCAGAAGTATGAAATCCCTGTAACTTATGAGCAGGATTGACAGCCATGGCAAGTCTGATTGCGGCCTCATAACCGACAACGATTCCTCTCAGAACTGCATCTTCCGATAGACCCTCAACCTCAGAAACCGGCAGAAGAGCAGAGATAATCGATGCCCCCAAATGGATTTGGCCGGCACGGTGACCATCATCCAATTCGGCCATATGGGCACTCATCGCATTGATAAAAGCCGCATTATGAAGTGTCGTTTTCTCCTTAAACCCGATAACACTTACATTTCCACCCTGCTTCAAGACACGGTCCAAGAAAGCATTGCCTTGCTTCTGCAGCATCTTTGCCCCAGCGGCGGTCACTCCCTTATAATCAAGAAAACAGAGCCGGGCCTGTTCAACCGCCTCCGCCCGAAGATCAGAAACGGATAATCCATAGAGATAGTCGACAAATATGTCCGTGATATTCATCAATAATCCAATCTTTTCCCCTCAATTCGATCCAACTGACCGGATTCAAAGGCGACGATATTGTCCATCGCCCCTTTCATCATGGAGTGGAATGCTTCATACGACACCCCACCGATATGAGGCGTCAGAATGACATTATCCAGTTCCAACAGCCTGTTACCCTCTCTAAGCGGCTCTTCGTAATGCGTATCAAGTCCCGCGGAAAGAATCCGACCGGATAGGATAGCGTCGTACAAGTCATCCGGATTGATCAGTTTCCCTCGAGCAGTGTTAATCACAACTGCGCCAGGCTTCATCAACGACAAAGTACAGACATTGAGTATCTCAACATTGTCTGGAGTAAGCGGGCAGTGAAAACTTAGGATATCAACTTTGGGGAGCATCTCACCAAATGTCGGGAAATAAGTCAATCCAAGTTCCTTTTCGACCGTCTCCGGCTGACGGAAGACATCCGTATATAAGACAACTGCACCGAACGCATTCAACAAGCGGGCAACCATTCTTCCGATATTCCCCATCCCGACGAGCCCGACAGTCTTTCCGTGCAGTTCCCGGGTCTGGAGGCCCGATGCCTGCTTGGCCCATACTCCGGAATGAGTCTGCTTGTTGATTCGGGGCAACTGCTTCAGACAAGCGAGAATCAAAGTGAGGGTATGCTCTGCGACACTCTGGGCATTCACCCCTGCATTCACATAAACGGGAATCCCCCGCTGTTTAATCGCAGCCAGATCCAACATCTCTGTACCCACCCCTGTTCTTTGGATCATCTTGAGATGGGGGGCGGCATCCAGTACTTCGGAATCGATTGGCAGCCGGCCGCTCACCAAGAAGTAATCTACGTCTGCAGCCTGACGAATCAAAGACTCCCTGTTGAGAGAGTCCAACGTCTCGACAGAAAAGCCATCAGGAACAACCGAACGGAGGATGTCCCAAGGAAGCCCGGAATAGGAAGCCGTATGCAGAATCTTTTTCATGCTGCCGTTTTCATCTTGTCCCGATGAAGGATAGCATAGCAAATACTCGATAATATCAGCGTAATGATGACAGTAACGATCGGCCTGAACCATTGTACTAATGCAACAGTATCAACGGCCCAATGATGGTAGAATTTATCCATCGACCGGAAGACAAAAGGGTGTAAGATATAAACCCACATTGAGTAACGTTTGCCGATTTCCTGTATGACGCCACGATGCCTGTCAGGGTTCTTTACTGCATAAATGAACAAAGCGAATACCTGAGGAAAAGTCATAATGTTCACCCCAAAGTCACGCCCCATAATCTTTCGTTCTACCAAACACAACAAGGTCGAGACAAGAATAATAAGGATTAGCATATTGTCTGAGACCTTGATCTTATCTTGGTTCGCATGAATCCAATGACCGGCGAAGAAGAAAGGCAAACCCTCAATCAACCAGTTCCGATAATACATATTCGGAATCTTAATCCCACAGAGATGAGCACCTTGTGCCAGGCTTACATATAGGACAAATAGGACAGCCGATATATAGTAGAAGAGTTTTATCTTATCGCCCTTTGAAACCAACCCAAATGCAAAATAATCGTAAAGAAGAGCAAATAGAAACCATAAATGGCCTACGATGATGAATGGTTGGTTGAAGACTCCAAACGCCAACATCTTATACCTTGTAATCACATACTCTCTATTCAACGCAAATGCGAACAACACATAAAACATAGTTGACCATAATATAATGTTCAATATGTGTGTTGTTTTTCTTCGAATTATGACACGATCGTATCCCTCCGGATAAAAGCAGAAATACCCTGATACCATAAAGAAGAAAGGAACAGAAAAACGACTAACAGCTTGCGCGATGGTTCCAGCCACTCCCGGGAACTCACAGTGCATAAAAACAACGCAAAGGCTTGCTAATCCCTTAATAAAATCCAAACAAAGATTATAATGCTTATCTGCTCCCATTCAGTAAGGACACGAATTCATTTTTAAATCCCTTCTTAAGCGAAACTTGCTGCAAAATCCAATCGCCCCAATTACCTTCCACAATACACCATCCTTTATCCGAGAGAGCAAAATCAAAGGCTACATATACTTGATCGTCCGGAAGAGCAAGATGCGCTTTCTTGACCAGTTCTATCAAGTTCGCCCATTGAGGGATACGGAAACCGCGAAAAGCCACCTTTGAGTCTGGATGTAAGATAAAGACATTGCCCCTCTCATCATATGCATCAGAAATAATCTCTCCGGTTTTCTGATCAATCGAGACAAACACCCCCCCCTGACCGGCATTATCAACTATGCTTCCTACTCTTCCAAACCGCATACAAGGGTAAACACATTCTACAACACCATTCTTTTTAAATGAGGGGAAGCGAACGGTATTGATTGATGAAGAGTTAAATGCAGAAAGTGTAGACTCTTGTACAATCAGTTCCTCAATAATCCACTCTCCGGACCGAATCAATTCATCAAATACCTTGTTTGCATGCTCATCATTACTAATGGAAAACGATCTGGCTCCATTACCACAGTTTCCTCTGTTCAGTTTTGCAAAAATGCTATGATGAAGAGCACAAAAAGACAAGAAAGACAGACGATCCTCATTGCTTTTAATATATGTTACATCTCTTTTAAAAAAACTTTTCAGATAGGTATAGAAAACATATTTATCCTTCAGGACACGCAATATCTCACGCCATTTTGATCCATAGAATGAAATAAGAATCTGGTCTTTCTTCTGTCTGGACAAAAACAAATTACGCTCTCTCTTGCTCAGAAACTCTAAACCATACAAGGAAAACTCATCCGGTCGAAACCCGTCTTTTATAAAGGCTCTTTTAACCTTCGCACGCAATCTGACATTGGAGATGAAAGAACGATTATGATTCCCATAGGCTCCTTCCCAATACGAAGCATAGGATTTTCCATTGTAAATAACACGAGATTCATCGAAACAAAACACTCGTTCGATTCGGGTAATAAAGCTGGTAGCTTTTCTCTTCAACGATGAAAAAACACCTATACTCATCCTCTAAACAAATCAAAATAAGCAGTTTCATTTTCTATTACCCCATAGGCGGCCGATCTTCGGATAATTCTCTCCGCCCATGCCTTATGCGGACCAACTTCGTTCATCCCTTTCGTCCCCTTCACAACTCCGCCATGGGTATGCATAATCTGATAAGCGTCATCATATTCATCTTTTGTGACGGCTAACATGCCATTGATATAGTTAAGATGAGAAGGGTGAATGCACGTTTTCCCCATAAATCCGTTAGCTTGGTCCAACACAAGTTCCCTCATTAAACCGTCAACGGCATCGTTCACAATCGCTTTCCGCTTCAGAAGTGTCTGCTGAAGATCCACCTTGGGAAGTTCAGCCATTGCCTTCATGCTCTTGTTCGCTTTGAAATACTCCCACACTGGGCCGGAAACCGTGTAATCGTTGTCGCGGGTGAACACATTGAGGATATCCATCAGGCAATTGCTTACCGTCAGGATATCGTAAATGGTGTAGTTGATTCCCCGGCGCACGCCGAAGCAGGACGAGAAATCAGTTCCTCCCACCCGAATATTCAAGACAAGGTCCTTATGTTTATCCAGCACAGACTTGATGGCGATGAGTTCATCCAGACGCGATTCCTTGTACGCAACACGGCGGTCCTCGATGATCGGCATGCCATAGATCACCTCCCCGAACCGGTCATTCAACTCTTTCAGGTGGCACATATAACCTTCCGCTGTCACGCTGTTAAACTTTGGGAAGTTGATGCCGGTGATGAACTTGATGTGCTCCGGCTTCAGCATGGAACTGAAGTGGTGGAACTGCTCAAGATTACGGACACGGAAGAAAATCAAGGGAATATCCTTGTATTCCAACGCTCCCTCTTTGACAAGCCTGTCCAACTCATCCAGCAGATGAATCGAATTCAGTTCCGCGGCGGGAACGTCTTGCTCCGGGCAGGCATCCTCGAAGCACATCACCATCGATGTGAGGCCCGGGTAACTCCTGTCAACAATCTTTTGTACGAAATCCTTCGTTCCGGGCATATACATCGTGGCGCCCAGACAATACTGAAGCAACGCGCGGTCCGTGTACTTGTCAAAGTTTACAGGATCCTTAACGAAGGTGAAATGAGGATTATACTGATGATGCTTCATTTCTCTCAAACAAGTTCATAAATATCCTTCCGCATGATGGACTCTCCCCGATCATCCAAGACATCCATCGTTTGAAGGATATGTCTCATCTTTTCGTCCACTTCCCGATAAGAACCTGCCCGGACGGTGAAAGAGACGATTCGCTCACTCGACGACATGTCGCCGGAGCACATCATGCCTGTTGGTTTATTGGCATACAACGTATCAATGCTCCCATCAGCTTTCAATTCCTCGCATCCGACCAATGCCGAAAAGACCCCTTTACGAGGAAAGACATGATATGTCGCATAAACGGGGAGTGAGGGCTGCTGTATTCTCAACTCAGGCTTCATCCCAAGGAAGGCATCCGCCGAAGTGGTTATGATATCCACCCCGGTCATATCCTGGACGATCCGGAAACTCAGATTGCCACCGAACCGAATCCCGAACTCGATGACGGACACGTCACTGTCTGTCACGATCGCCTGAATGTATAAAGGTCCGTTTTCAATGCCTAAAGCAGTCGCAATCCGATTGCTGATGGCATGACAACGCCGTTTCATTTCATCGGATATCCGGGCGGGAATCAATGAGCCGTAAGAAAGTGTCAGGATGTCGCCGTTGTATTTTCTTTTCTCCTTGATATCCAATACGACGGCCTCTCCGTCGGCCACGAAACAATCTATCTGGATTTCGGGCCCCTGGACGAATTCCTCCACGATGGCCTGCTGATTGCGACTCAACGACAAGGCCTTCTCCAC
>JAEEGL011101824.1_pt1 | contig 22112 bp, 20 predicted proteins | sample 9134231 | NCBI WGS metagenome assembly JAEEGL01 (sample SAMN16246548, study PRJNA631951) | gut metagenome | biome: gut microbiome; feature: rumen; material: fiber-attached | host: Bos | place: Iran: Karaj | collected 2018-10 | reverse complement strand
GTGCCGGCAGCAGCGTGCATGCTCCATTCAGGACTCATGATGGCCTGCTCGTTGTGCAGCCACACCACACGACTCTCCTGAGGCTGTCCCATAATATGGGCAATGGTCTGCTTCTCAGGCAGGTTGAAATAGTAGTACGCCTCGATGCGACGACCGTGGGTGTGAGGAGGCATTGTGTTCCAGGCAGCACCTGGGTTGAGCTGAGTGAGACCAGGCTGCAACTGGCAGGGACCTTCTTCCAGTACATCATTCACAATCAGCTTATAGACGGTGCGGTTGTTGCACTCCTCCTGCGAACCTACGGGTCCCCACACGGCGGCCTTCAGCGAACCTTTGCGGCCATCAAGGGTAATCCACTGCGTCTTGAAATGCTGATGGGCAGTGGCTGAGTTCAGATAGAACTTAGCAGGCTTAGAGGCATCCTTCGAACGGAAGAGCACCTCTTTGTTCACGTCGATAGGCTGTCCCTTTTTGTCCTTGCCGATATGGCCACGACCAATATAGAGGGCCTCTTTGGGTGAGAGGGCAAACTCCTGGCCATCGACAATGACCACGCCATCGCCTTCACCGCAGTTCACCACACCCAACTCACGATTATACATAAAGTACTTCTCCTTGATGTTCTTATCAACATCAAGGCCCAGCTCCCAGAAGTTCTCCAGTTTCAAGGTCTTTGTCACTGGCATCGCACCGCCAAAGATAAAGCGGTCGTAGTGGGAATAGGTGAGCAGAATGGAGTCTGCTGCCATCACCTTCTCCATCACGAAGCGCTCACGGAGCAACGGCGTGTCGTAGTGTTTCACATCTTCTGGATGGCAGGCGGTCTGAAACTTCACGTGCTGAGCGCCTACATACCTGTCAGCTTCCTGCGCCTGAACGGCAGAAAGCGAGAGGGCGAATGCCCCTGCAATGGTAAGAATTGTTTTTTTCATCATATAAACTTTTTAAATTAACATCATTTATTTGGACTGACGTTCCTCAGCCACGATGCGGCGTCGGTTCCACACCACCATGCCCAGCGTGATGAGTGTGAGGACGCCCATGCCAATCCACTTCAAGTATTTCACACAGGCAAAGATGACATAGCCGAAGAGCGACGAGGCGAAGTCGAGCGCGCCACCCTCAAAGCCCTCTGGAATCTTGGCTGCAGAAGCCGTGGGATCAGTCTTATACACCTGATCAGCTGCCAACGTAAATGCTGGTGCCATGTCGGTAACGAAGTAAAGACCCACGATGAGTGCCACCAGTCCGATGATAAGACTCTTCACCACATTGCCCTTCGTATAAGGCAGAATCATAGGGAAGAGATAGAACATGCCAGCCAGCGAGGCTAACGGCAGGAACTGGTTGCCAGGCAGGAACACGGCAATGGCCAGAATGACAGGAATCAGAATGACTGAGCATACCAGCGTCGTGGGATGACCGATGACCAAGGCGGGCGACATGCCGATATGCACCTTCATGCCTCCAAAACGCTTCTTCGCCACCTCCTGTGTTTTCTCAGCGATGGGTTTCAAACCGTCGATAAACAGCGAGGTGATACGTGGAATCAGTTCCATCACTGCTCCCATCGTCACACCCAGAAACAGCACTTTCTTGATATCAAGCTGAGCTGCCCAGCCAATGAGGGCACCCACAATGACGCCCAAGACGAGCGGCTCGCCCAGCACACCGAACTTCTTCTTCAAGCCTTCGGCATCGATATCGAGTTTCGAGAAACCAGGGATGCGGTCGAGCAACCAGTTGATGGCTACGGCGAAAACGGTAAAGCTCTGGCAGAACGGCTGAGGGATGCTGATGCCCTGCAGGTCGTAGTGCTCCTGGAACTTATCAGCTGTGAGGTCGGCCATCACGAGGGTGATGATATAGCACACGATAGCAGCAAAATAACCCCACAACAGGCTCTCATCCATCACGAAATAGGCCACGGCACCGATAAAGGCAAAATGCCAGTAGTTCCACAAGTCAATATTAACGGTTCGCGTGAGCTTGAGAACCAGCATCAACAAATTGACGCCCAGACAGATGGGGATAATCAGCGCTCCTACGGCAGTACCGTAGGCCACAGCTGCCGCAGCAGGCCAACCCATGTCAAACACCTTCAGTTGCAGGTAGTAAAGCTCAGAGATGGTTTTCAGAGGGCTGTCGAAGTTGGTAGTGAGCAGTGACGTGACAATGCCCAAGCCAACGAAGCCAACACCCACATAGAGTCCCGACTTCAACGATTTTCCAAACTTCATACCGATACACAGACCGATAATCGTAAAGAGTATTGGCATCATGACCGATGCACCCAAACTGATAATGTAACTAAATACTTGCTCCATTGTTGATTTTTTATCTATAATAAAATTTGTTTTAGCGTAGATTGAGTGCAAAAGTACACATTTTCTTTCAATTACACATGCAAAATGACAGAAAACTTTACTTAAACGATTACAAAAAGGGCAAAAAACTTTGTCACTCAAACTTTTTTGCCTAATTTTGCATCGTATTCTTAACAAGCAATGGATACTATTAACGACCTTTTCATCCTTCTCAGCAAGTATCTCTGGGGGTGGCCGATGATTGTGCTGCTCCTGGGTACCCACATTTTCCTCACCTTCCGTCTGCGTGTTCCCCAACGTAAGTTGCTTACTGGCATCCGACTCTCCGTAAAGAAAGACGACAAAGCCAAAGGCGACGTCAGCCAGTTTGGGGCTTTGGCCACCGCACTGGCCGCCACCATCGGCACGGGCAACATTGTGGGTGTGGCCACTGCTGTGGCTTTGGGCGGCCCAGGCGCTGTGCTGTGGTGCTGGCTGACAGGCATCTTCGGCATGTCAACGAAATATGCTGAAGGACTATTAGCTGTGAAATACAGGGTAAAAGGGGAAGACGGGCGCACCTATGGCGGTCCGATGTATGCTTTGGAGCGCGGTCTTGGCATGAAATGGCTGGGTGTGCTCTTTGCCATTTTCACGGCACTGGCATCCTTCGGCATCGGCTGTGCGGTACAAGCGAACAGCATCGCCCTGCTTGCTAACGAGACCTTTGGCGTGCCCACATGGATCATTGGCATCGTGGTGTGCGTGCTGACAGCAGCCGTCATCTTAGGTGGAGTGAAAAAGATTGCTAAGGTGTGTACAATCCTGGTGCCGTTCATGGCCGTGTTCTATGTGTTGGGGTGCATCGCCATCCTCTGCATGAACAGCGACTATGTGTGGCCTGCCATCAAACTCATCGTGCAGTCGGCCTTCAATCCCTCAGCCGCTGGAGGCGGCTTCGTGGGTGCATCAGTGATGATGGCTGCCCGCTACGGCATCGCCCGTGGCTTGTTCTCCAATGAGAGCGGCATGGGTTCGGCTCCCATCGTGGCAGCTGCCGCCCAGACGCGCAACCCCGTCCGACAGGCGCTGGTCAGCAGCACGGGCACCTTCTGGGACACGGTGGTCATCTGTGCCCTCACGGGTCTGGTCTTGGTGAGTAGCATCCTCGCCTACCCCGACATCACCTATGCCGACGGTGCCGCACTGACCAAGGTGGCCTTCTCAAAGATTCCGTTTATCGGTGCCCCACTGCTCACGTTCGGCATCCTCACCTTCGCCTTCAGCACCATCCTGGGTTGGAGCTACTATGGCGAGAGTGCCGTGAACTATATTGAGGGCCGTCGCAAGAATCGCTTCTACCGCATTCTCTATATCGTCGTGCTGTTCTTCGGCAGCATCATCAACCTCGACATTATCTGGAACATTGCCGACTGCATGAATGCGCTGATGGCCATTCCCAACCTCATAGCCCTGCTCCTGCTCAGCGGCGTTGCCGCACGGGAGACGAAGAAATATCTCTGGGCAGGAAGGCTGGATGAGGAGATGGATGAGAATGACCTTTAATCCGTTCTTTTTAGAAAGAGAGCTTTTTCCTTTCAGAACGAGAGTGTCTTTCCCTGATAGAACTGGATGAGCGCCTTCTGGTAGAGATACTCGTAACGGGCCTGCGTGAGGTCACTCTCTGCTTTCAGGTAGATATTCTTCTGCTCATTGAATTCCGTAATCGAAGCCTTGCCCTGCTCATATTTGGCCGTGGTCAGACGGAAGGCATCGGCTGTGCTCTGACAGGCCTGCTCACTGCTTTTCAGTTTCTGCTGGGCTGCCACCGTATTATAATAAACCTGCTGAATCTCCTTGTAGAGTGTCTTCTTTGCATTATCAAGCGACAGCTGCTGGTTCTCGTAGTCAATACGGGCTGAACGGATGCTGTTGCGAGTCTGGAAGCGGCTGAAAATCGGGATATTCAGATTAAAACCCAGATACTGGCTGAAATTGTTCTTCATCTGCGTTGAAAAGTCATCTGCAGGGAAACCGGAGGTCTTGTAGTAGTTGGTACCGAGACCTGCTGAGAACGACAGCGAGGGATAGAGGTCGGCCTTGGCCAGCGAGATGTTCTTCTCGGCAATCTTCAGACGCAGGTTGCCCGCCTCAATCTCTGGTTTCACGCCCAAAGCCTCATTATAAATCTGGTCTGGGGTGGATAGAACAGAAGAGAACATAGAAAGTTCTAGTTGATCCGGACGTTTCACGGAGAAGCCATCGGGCGTGGGCAGTTCCAGCAACTGGCTCAGCGTGAGCAATGCCAGTTGTCGATTGTTCTCAGCCTGTGTGAGGGTCAGCTGACTCTGTGCCAGCGTGGCTTTCTGCTGCGACAACTGTGCCTCACTGGCCTTGCCCAGCTGCAGCAGCGCCTGCAGACGTGCCACCTGTGCCGAGTCAATCGTAATCTGTCGCCGTGCCACATCTTCCAGTTCCAAGGCATAGAGAATCTGTACATACCCCTGTGCCACCTGCATGCAGATATCGTTCTTGGCCTTCTCCAGGTCAGCAGTGGCCGCCTGAAGGTTCAAACGGTTCACGGCAATGGTATTAGGGATTCGCATACCCGTGAACAAGGGTACACTCGTGCCCAGTGAGAACGAGGTCGAACTGGTGCTCTTGTTCGTATAGGTGTTATCGGCGGTAAGGCCGCGTCCGAACGAGAAGTTCTGACTGGCTGAGCCACTCAGGTCTGGCAGTCGCTGGTTACGAGCCGTAGAAAGCTGTACCTCACGCTGTCGCAGTTGGTTCTCATACTGCTTCACGCTGATGTTATGCTCCAGCGCATATTCGCAACACTGCAGCAGTGTCCAAGGCTGTGTTTGCGCACCTGCGTAGCTGAATGACAAATGAAAAACGAGAAATGATAAAGCAATTTTCTTCATATCCTCTATGTATTAATCATTGTTGTTGTCATCGGCAATCACCTCTGGGCCGCGCACTTTGTCACCCTCGGTTACGCCCTCCTTGATCTCAATGCTCACACCGTCGCTCAGTCCTGTCTGCACAGCCTGACGCTGGTAACTCTTCTCCTTGCCTTCACCCTTCACGATATAGACAAAGGTGCTGTCGCCACTGAACTCAATAGCACTCTCAGGCACACTGAGTACCTGCTTGGCCTCAGCCAGCACAATCTCAGCATTGGCCGAATAGCCGCTGCGCAGCATGCCAGCCTTCTCCGACTTCACAGAACTCAGACTGACGGCTGCCTTGATCTCAAACTGGTTGGCACCGTTGTTCTGCGTGGCCTTGGGCGAGATATATTCGAGCGAAGCGTCGAACGAGAGATCCTGTAGCGCACCAATGGTAATCTTCATGGGGATGCCGATAGTCAGCTGCCCCACCTCCGTCTCGTCGATATTGCCACGGAAGATGAGATCCTGCATATTGGCCACGGTGGCAATGGTCGTACCATCATTGAACGTATTGGAGTTGATGACCGAGTTACCCACCTTCACAGGGATGTCAAGAATCACGCCGCTGATGGTAGAACGGATGAGTGTGCTGGAAGCCGAGGCATTCGACTTCGACACACCTTCACGCACCACCTGCAGGGCATCATCGGCTGCGGCTTTCTCCTCACGGGCCTGCTTCAGCTGCTGGCGACTCTTCTCATACTCCTCATCGCTCACCAACTTCTGCTCATGCAGGTTCTCCATACGCTGATAGTCGGTTTCCACCTGCCGCAGGTTGATTTCCGACAGACGCACACGGCTCTCAGCACTCGACAACTGTCCCATGTCGGGAATCACCTTCACCTTGGCAATCACCTCACCAGCCTGCACCGTCTGACCAGGTTCCTTCAGCAGCTCGGCAATGATGCCGGAGATTTGTGGTTTCACGTTCACCTCATTGCGCGGTTCGATGGTGCCTGTGATGATGGTCATCTTCTGCAGGTCTTTCTTCTCAGGCGTAAACTCAGAGTAAACGACCTCCTTGGGCTGGCTCTTCTGCCAGAGGAACACGAAGGTTCCGATGAAAATCATTGCCACAATGGCGGCAACAATCAGTTTACTGTACTTTTTCATCTTTTTATATTTTTTGTTTTCTCTTTTTCTTCTAGTTTTTCTAGAGATTCTAGATACTCTAGAGCATCTAGTTTCTCTAGTCTTTACTCATCCCTCATCGCATCGACGGGCTTGATGGCCATCGCCCTTGCAGCAGGCGCCAAGCCTGCCAGCACGCCCATCATACTGACGGCCAGCGCAGCGATGATAGCCGTCCAGAAGCCCACCTGGAAGTGGGCGGTAAGGATGCCGTCTTCCGTATTGCCCAGCTCGAGCATCTGCAAGATCATTACGGCGAAAAGAATGCCGCTCATGCCTGCCACCAGCGTGAGCACAATACTCTCGCTGATAATCTGCCCCAGAATCATGCGGGGCGTGGCTCCGATGGCACGACGGATGCCTATCTCCGTGGTGCGCTCACGCACGGTCACCATCATGATGTTCGACACGCCGATGGCACCAGCCAGCAATGTGCCCAGCCCTACCAACCAGATGAGGAAGTTGACACCGCGGAACAGTGAATCGAGCAACTGAAACAGCACCTCCGTATTGAAAACCACTACACCACGTTCGTCATTCGGATCCACATAGTGGGCACGGGCAATGGTCTCACGGATGCGCGGTGTAATCTTCGACATCACCACGCCCGGCTTACCCGTCAGGGCAATCATATCGATATAGTTGCCACGGTTATAGGCCTGCTGCATGAGCGTCAGCGGCAGGAACACCGTGGTGCCCTCATCGCCACCGAACGAGATGCCTTCCGACATATTATAATCCACACCCACAATCTGGTAGTAAATGTTGTCAATACGGATGCGCTTACCACAAGGGTCGCCACCACCGGGAAAGAGTTCCTTGTAGGTCTTCTTTTGGATGACGCACACCTTCCGGTGGTCACGGATGTCGGCCTCATCGATGAAGCGGCCGTAGTACATTTTTGTCTCTACCACCCGCTGATAGTCGGGCAAGACACCATTCATACCGACGGTAGCCTTACGATCCCCGAAATAGGCTGTGCCACCATTGGAGAAGAGCACAGGGGTGATTACGTCCAGTTCCGAAACGCGCTGCCGCAACCGCTCCACGTCTTTGTAGTCCATCTGCCAGTAGCGTCCCTTACGGAAGCCCTTGTAGGCCTTGGTCGTAGGCTGCGACCAGACCACAGCGCTGTTGGTGGCAAAGCCTGCAAAGTTCTTCTGCAGTAGTTCCTTCAGTCCATTGCCGCCGCCCATCAGTGCCACGAGCATAAACACGCCCCAGAACACGCCAAATCCCGTGAGGAACGAGCGCGACTTATTGCGTGTCAAGGTGTCGAGCACCTCTCTATAAGCATCAATATCTATTCTCATAATCAATCTGCTCTTAGCGCCTCTATCGGTCGTATGCGACTGGCCTTGAAGGCGGGAATCAATCCTGCAATGGTGCCTGCGATGATCATGACCATCGTGGCTTCGATGCAGACATCGATACCCACGGTAGGATTGAGGAACATCGTGGCCTTGAAGAGTCCGGTGTCGATCACCTCATGACCCAGGGTCGCGTCCATGTATTCGTTGGCAGCCACACCAAGCACCATGCCGATATATCCGAAGAAGGTGGTGATAATGATACTCTCCACGATGATGAGCCGCAACACGTTCCACGGCTTGGCACCAATAGCTTTGCGGATGCCGAACTCATGGGTGCGCTCCTTCACAGTGATGAGCATGATATTGCTGACACCCACGATGCCGCTCAGCAAAGTAAACAGGCCCACAAGCCAAAGCGCCGTGCGCACATAACCGATGCCTTGTTCCATCTGGAGCGACTGGGTGAAACGGTTCCATAGCCACACGGCATCCTCATCGTCAGGATGTGCCAGATGCGCTGCGTTCAGGCGCTGTCGATATTCCTTTTCGAAAGCCTCGTTAGCCGCCTCTGTGGGCAGGCCGTGGAAGGTGAACTCAATACGGCCGGCATCATCGGTATTAGCTCCGTAGATACGCTTGATGGCCGTGTAGGAAGAAAAGGCATTGCCTCGGCCGTTCTCCTGTTCCTTGTAGATGCCCACCACCTTGAAGGTAAACGACCCTACGTTCACATAGCGACCGATCAGGGAACTTGTACGCTGCGTCTTTGCCGTAGCGTCGCCTTGAATTCCCAGCAGTTCCAGCGCCTGCTTGTTGCCCAGCACCAGTACCTTTCTGCTTTCGCGGATATCAATTTCATTGATGAAGCGACCATACAGGATCTCGACCTTGTCAATCTGCGTATGGTTGGGATAGACGCCCGCAATGGAACCAGCCCAATACTGCTGTCCCAGACTGATGGTGGCTGAGGTATAGTACTGCGCACCCACCTCATCCACATGGTCGGCAAACTCGGTAGAGGTGAGCTGGATGTCGCTCTCATGCAAACGGATATCCCTACCCTCCTTCAGTCCCTGGTAGGGTTTGGAAGTCCAGCCGCCAAAGACAACCATCGAACTATTCAGGAAACGCTGGTTTTGATCCAGCTGTGCGTTGATCAGTCCGTTGCCTGCGCCCAACAGCACAATAAGCATGAAAATGCCCCACGCCACAGCAAAGCCCGTGAGCGAGGTGCGGAGCTTGTTGCGCCGCGCGGTCTGCCATATTTCATTCAATAACTCCATCCTTGATTCTGATGATTCGGTTGGTTTGTTCAGCCACGGTCGGGTCGTGGGTCACGATAATCTGGGTGATATGCTCGTCGCGGTTCAGGTCTTTCAGCAGCTGCATCACCTCTACCGAGGTCTTGGAATCCAAGGCACCCGTTGGCTCATCGGCCAGGATAATCTTGGGTTTGGTGATGAGCGCACGGGCAATGGCCACACGTTGGCGCTGGCCACCCGACAGTTCGTTGGGATAGTGCTCAGCCCAGTCCAGAAGTCCTAAACGTTCCAGATACTCCAAGGCCAACTGGTGGCGCTTCTTCCGGCTCACACCCTGATAGAACAGCGGCAGTTCCACGTTTTCCACCGCATTCTTAAACGAGATGAGATTAAAAGACTGGAAGATGAAGCCGATCATACGGTTGCGATAGTCGGCAGCTTTGGTCTCCGAAAGGTTCCAGATGCGCACGCCAGCCAACTCATACAGTCCTGAGTCGTAGTTGTCGAGAATGCCCAGGATGTTCAGCAGCGTGGATTTGCCTGAGCCTGAGGCACCCATGATAGAGACGAACTCACCTTCAGCAATGTCGAGGTTGATGCCTTTCAGCACATGTAGGGGCTGTGCACCAAAGTAAGTCTTGTTTACGTTTTCTAAATGTATCACCTTTGAGAATTGTTATTTCAGATTTGCCGAATAAATATCCTTACACATATATATTACGCACGTGTTAGACTTTTTCTTGCGAATCATACGCAACTTTAACATCTTCTAACGTAATGCCCAGCAATTGCATCTGTCGGAACAGCTCAGGCAGGCGCTCTTTCATGAATTCTTTCTTACGTTCCTTCATGATCTGCTTCTTCGCTCCCTTGGTCACAAAGTAGCCCAAACCGCGCTTATTATAAATAATGTTTGCACGCGCCAGCTCGTCGTAGGCCTTCACCGCTGTATTAGTGTTCACCTCCAGCAGCACCGAGTACTCACGGACGCTCGGTATGCGGTCGTCGTCCTTGTACTTGTCGGCCAGGATTTCATCCATCAACCTATCGGCCATCTGGATGTAAATGGGTTTATCATTTGTAAATGTCATACGTTCAACCATTTGTTATTAATCACCTGCATGCGGCAGAACAGTTTAAACGAAGCCCAATAGTGGAAGGCGATGATGAGCCAACCAGCAAGGAGGGCAACATAGAAGGAAGGATTATACACGGGACGGAAGGTCTGATAAGGCGAACCATCTGCTGGCTGGTTCACGGGTACGTAGTCCACAAAATGGAAATCGACATGGTTCAGACCCGTCTGATTTACGAACATCACAAACAGGATGATAACGATGGCAATGATGGCACTGGTCGAAAGGAACTGATAGCGACGGAACAGCGTACCCCCCACAATATAGAGCGAGTGGAAGTAGAACAGCCCAAACAAAAGAACTGCATTGACCTGCCATTCTATAACCGAGAAAGCTGACATTGCCTGATTATAATATAGTGGTATTCCCCACACGATAATACGCCCCGTCGTGACATCGACCAACACGCGCAGGGCATCAGCCATGATAAAGGACAGGACGGCGAGGACAGCCATCAGGACGATGGAGTGAAGCAGACCGACCACATATTTCTCGCTGTTGGATACTGGCCAAAGCAAATAGGCAGAGCGCTTACGCGTGTCTTTCATCTGAGCGAACAGATAGCTGGCACCAAACAGCATCGAGAAGCAGAAGAAGATGATACCAAAGCTGGCAGAATCTTTCACAACATGACCATATTCTTTAAACAGCATGTCTCCAGGATAGTGTTCTATGAGATAGGAATAGCTTGCATTTGCTATACGGGTAAAGAACAGGCCGGCGAAAAACATCACCATCGTGTAGATGCCGAAGATACGAATCCATGTCTTGCGTGACACCAGGAAATAGCACTTCAGTGCCTGACCAAATCTATTTAATTCAAATGAACTCATAATACTTAATTCGTTTAATTCGTGATATTCGTGGTTTAAATTAATGATAGTACTTAACCTATCTTTGAGGTTGTTTTGTAGTTGAACAGGAGTTCAAGGTTCACCTGCGTCTCGGCAGTGCCCTCCTTGCGCTTGGTGATGACCGCATTGCCTTGGAGCGTAGGCTCGGCATAGAGCACGTCGCCATCCATCTGCTGCGGGGTGCGATACTCAAAAGCATACTGGTCGATGATATCCTGCATCGAGGCATTCAGCAGCACGCTGCGCTGGTCGAGAATCAGGATATGGTCGAGCATTTGCTCCACGTCATGCACTTGATGGGTACTGATGATTACGGTGCGGTCGTCGGTCATGTGACGGGCGATGACCTTACGGAACTGTGACTTTGAGGGGATGTCCAGTCCGTTGGTGGGCTCGTCCATGAAGAGATACTTTGTGTTGGTGGCCATGGCAAAGGCGATGTATGCCTTTTTGCGCTGCCCCATCGAGAGTTGGCCAAGGTGTACGTCGTCAGGCAGTTCGAAATCGGCCAGACACTCTTTCAACACCTCGTCAGAGAAGTGAGGATAGAACGGCCTGTAGAGTTTTACGTATTCTGAGAGACAGATGGCAGGCATCTCAAACTCCTCCGTCACGAGGAAGATGCTGAAAAGCATTTCGGGACTGCGCTTGTATGTGGCGACTGAATCGCAACAGACCGTTCCCTTCGACGGTCGCAACAGCCCCGCAATCAAATACAGCAGCGTCGATTTGCCCGTACCGTTCTTGCCTAAAAGACCATAAATGTTGTTTTCCTCCAGTCGAAGACTGAAATCATCGAATACCAGATGTTTCCCTCCGGCATACTTGAAACTGATGTTGTTTACTTCTATCATAACCGTTAAGTGTTTTGGTGTACTACTTCAATAGAACACTGCAAAAGTAGTACTTTTCTGAATACCCTCCAAATTTTCACTCAAGTTTTTTCATTTTTTGGCTCTAATTTAACATTTAGCAGCATTTCGCTATACGTGGCAGATAAAACTTTTTCGCAAATAATCTTGCTTGATGATAAAATAATGTGTAACTTTGCAAGCAGATTGGAAAAAGTTCACAAAACAAAGGCACAATGATAAACCTAAAACCTACCCGACTGTTTACAGCATTCCTGTTTCTAGGGCTGCTGACCACTATGGCTACGCCAACTCTGGCAGCCGACACAGAGACCATTAACGATCAGGTGACACGACAGAAAGATGTAGATGACGGCGGCAGCGGACGCTACCGTGCCATCGTGGTCAGCGAGAAAACGCTGCCCGACTTCACCATCTATCGTCCCCGCAACATTCAGTATGCTGCCCGTCGCGAGGGGCCGTTGCCCATATTGATCTGGTGCAACGGTGCCTGTTCAGGCTCGTCCATCGGCTATGAGCGCATGCTCAACGAGATGGCCTCCCACGGCTATGTGGTCGTGGGCATCGGTGCCTTTGAGATGACCGACAGCGAGCGCGACGACGGTGGATCCGACGAGAAGATGGTGGTCACGGCCATCAACTGGCTGGTGAAGCAGGAGAAGCTGAAGACAAGCGACTACTACCACGCCATCAACGTGAAGAATATCGCCCTTTCAGGCCACTCCTGCGGTGGTGCACAGGCCATCGCCAACTGTGCCAACTCGCGAGTGAAGACGCTGCTGATCATGAACGCAGGCATGGGCGGCATGTCGATGGGAGGTGCTTCTCCACAGACGCTCAACTCGCTCCACTGCCCTATCATCTACATGACGGGCGGCACAGGCGATGTGGCCTACGATAATGCGAAGACCGACTATGCCAACGTGAAGAAACCCGTAGCTTGGGCTGACCTGTCGAATGCCGGTCACGGTGGTACCTATTGGGACAAGTACGGAGGCGAGTTCGGAAAGATTGCGCTGAAATGGATGGACTGGCACCTGAAGGGCTACCAGCAGAACGCCCGCATCTTCCTCAAGCCTGACCTGAAAGGTTTTTCAAGCAACTGGAGCGTGCAGACCCGCAATTTCACCGCTGCACAGAAAGACTATGATGCGCCCTACGCTGACATCGAGACCCACACCGACAGCATGTTTGACCGCGCTGCCCTCGACACGCTCTTCGACTTCGGTGCGGACATCAGTTCGCTGACGCTGGAAACGAAACAGAGCAAGGTATTCTATAATAAAGAAGGTAAGAAGAAAACGCTCATGCCCATTCTGAAGGAGCAGGGCATCAACAGCGTCCGACTGCGCGTGCTGGTTTCTCCTACCGGTGGCACTTTCAACCTCACCTACGCCAAGAACATGGCCAATACGGCTAAGACCAACGGTCTGGGCATCCTGCTCGACCTGCACTACTGCGACTGGTGGGGTGACTATGTGAAGCCCAAGAATTGGAAGACGCATGCACCAGAAAAGCTGGTGACCGACGTAGCCAACCACACAGGCTCTGCCGTAAAGAGCATGAACGGCACGGGTATGCTGCGCTGGGTACAGATTGGCAACGAGGCAGACAACGGCTTCTTATGGGAGGACGGCCGGGATACCAAGACCTTCGTCAGCTACATCAATGCGGCCTACGACACCATCAAGGCCATCAACCCCGACGTGCAGACCATCATCCACGTCAGCGAATATGAGGACACCCAGTGGCTGACCGACTACTTTGATACGCTGCAGGTGGCTGGTGCCAAATGGGACGCCATCGGTCTGTCCGTCCATGTGAAAGCATCCTCGCTGAAGCCTAATGCACTGGTAGATAAGGTGGTGGAGAACGTAAAGACCCTGCGCGAACGCTATGGAAAACCTGTGCTTATCGTGGAGACAGGCTACTACAACGACCGTGCGCTGGAGGCAAACCAATGGCTCAGCACCTTCCTGAAGAAGCTGATCGATGCTGGTGCAGCCGGTCTATACTACTGGGAGCCCGAACTGGCCGATGACTATGACCTCGGTGCCTGGAATCCACGCACACGCAAGCCTTCCATCGCTATGGATGCTTTCCTCGGACTGCGCCACGAAGAGGGTGCCGTCGATGCTATCCATCAGCTACAGGGTGAAGGAACGGACGGTGCTATACAATACTTCACGCCCAATGGTATCCGTATCTCCCATCCACAGCGAGGGTTGAACATCATCCGCCAACAGATAAACGGCAGTGTCAAAACTTATAAGATCTACAAGAATTGATGATTATGAAATTTCTACAAAGTACTTTTTTTCGTGCACTCACAGCCATTGCCGTGGGTGTGCTCCTCATCAAATTTCCCGACAACACCGTGACGGGCATCACCATCGCTATCGGTGTACTGTTTCTCATTTCCGGATTGGTTTCGGTGCTCACCTACTGGAATGCGCGCCGCCATGCGAGCGAATACAAGATATATGATGCTGAAGGGCGACAGGTGGCAAGTCAGACGCCCATGTTCCCCATTGTAGGCATTGGCAGCATCATCTTGGGTGGAATCCTGGCATTAATGCCCACCACATTTGTTTCGTTGCTGATGTACGTGATTGGTGCCATTCTCGTTCTCGGCGCTGTCAACCAGTTTTTTAGTCTAATAGCAGCCCGTCGCTATGGCCGTCTGTCATTATTCTATTGGGTATGTCCCACCCTCATTCTTCTGGCCGGGCTATATCTCATGATCTATCCCTTCGACTCACTGAGCAACACGCTCTTTTTCTTCGGCTGGCTCACCTTGTTCTATGGTCTGGTAGAAGCTGTTAACAGCCTGGTATTCTACTTCAACCGTCGCCGCTGGGAGAAAGAACAGGAAGTCATCATCAGCGAAGAGACCGTCAGTCTTTCCAACACCGGGAACAACAACGACGATGAGCAGGAAACCTCCATCACTCAGTAGTGGAGTGCTTTTTAAATAAGGTAAAGTTGACGCTACCGTAGGAACGATGCTCCACGAAATGAGGATGAGTGGAGAAGTCGTGGTCTTTGCCATGCTCGAAAACAAAAATGCCTTCGGGCTTCAACAGGTCACGTTCAAAGATGAGGTCGGGTATGGTGGGTAGCTCTTTAAGTGCGTAAGGAGGATCGGCAAAGATGAGATCGAACTGCTGGCGACAACTCTTCAGGAAGCGGAACACGTCGCCGCGCAGGGGAATGCAGGCCCGCGTGTTGAGCTTCTTCAGGCAGTCGCTGATGAAACGATGATGATCGCGGTCGGCCTCCACGCTGATGACCTGTGCGCAACCACGCGAGAGCAGTTCGAGCGAGATGCTGCCCGTGCCTGAGAAGAGGTCGAGGGCCGTGGCACCTTCGAAGTCGAGATACTGCACCAGCACATTAAAAATGTTCTCCTTGGCAAAATCGGTAGTAGGCCGCGCCTTGAAGGTGCGCGGTATGTCGAAATGACGTCCCTTGTAAATTCCTGTAATGATACGCATAATCGTTTTTCCTTCTTTTAACAGCTACCCCCCTAACACCTAACACCTAACACCCAACACCTAACACCCAACACCCAACGCCCTATCTCCCCTTGACAAACAGCGTCTGCAGATCATAGGGCATACCCTTGATCTCAGTGACCTGTGCATTGTTGAAGTCGGCAGCAGGATTGATAAGATAGGTCTTCTGTAGATATTTGTGAAGTTGTTCAAGCAGGCTATCCTTGTCAGGGATATCGCCTACGATGTGCAGTTCGTCATGAACAGAGTCGAGTTGCAATTGGTTCCACACGTAGAGCAGGAAGAACAGCGAGTCGTTAGGGTGCTGTGTCAGGAAGGAGTTGCAGAACTTGAAACGGTTCTGCTGGAAGGAGAACACCTCCAACTGCTTCTCGTGGAAATAGCCGTAGAGTTTGTGACGATTGCCCGTGTAGCTGCGCTGATGCAGGTGACGCCAAACGGGAGCCATCGCCACGATGACCTTCACGGTAGAGAAGTGGTCATCAACCACGAGCTTCAGGTCTCGGTTCATGGGGAACACAGCCACGGCATTCAGGTCGGGCAGCACATTGAAGAACACGCCATCCTGCTCGTTGCGGGTGAAAGCGTGGTCGTAGAGTTCTTCCATCTCATCCTGATCGAACACCTCGACCGGCACCATCAGCACAGGTGAGTCAATCACTACCCTGACACGCTGCGGACGGTTCTGCAGCAAGTCGGCCGTCTTGAAGGCCTCACGCAGATTGGCTGCCATCGACACGCCACTCTTCACCACGTAGGGTTCGAAAATCACCTGTCCCGACTCGTCGGGCATTGCAAACGACAGGGTACCACGGCCCACGCGCATCGTGAGCCATTGCGTCTTATTTGTTGCTGTTTCCTGCATATTCCTGTAGATTTTTAGGGCTGGAAGCCTTCATCTGTCCGCCAATGGTCAGCACGCAGACCACCAGCAGCATGGCCGCCAGCAGCGCAAGTATCACATTTGTCCATTTATCTAACCTTGGCATGATGATATTGTTTTGGGCTACAAAGGTACGACTAAGCGAGCAAAAAACCAAAAGAATTTTGAGTTTTTTCGAGCGTGAGTACCTTAGAGCGTAGCTCAGAGGTACGACTTTTTAGCCAAAAAAGCAAGAATCTGCGTTAATCTTCCGAAAATGCTCGTCGATTACGGCATTTTTTTGTACTTTTGCACCTTAATAAACCCAACAACCCAATATTATGGCCGTTGCAAGCATCATCAAGAAAGACGATACGCCCCGCCGCTTCTCGTTTGAAGTGCTGCCCCCACTGAAGGGGACTGGCACCGACAGGCTTTTTGCCGACATTAAGAAGCTGTGCCAGTTCAACCCTGCCTTCATCAATATCACGACCCATCATAGCGAGTATGTTTATAAGGAGACCAGCGACGGACGCTATGAGCGCCAACAGATGCGCCGCCGTCCTGGCACGATAGCCGTGGCCGCTGCCATCCAGCAGCGTTTTGGCGTGACGGTGCAACCTCACGTCATCTGTAGTGGTGCCACCATCGAAGACATCGAGTATGAGTTGCTCGACCTGCAGTTCCTGGGCATCACCGACCTGCTCCTGCTACGCGGTGACAAGGCGAAGGAAGACTCGATGTTCAAGCCTACACCCGGCGGCCATGCTCATACCACTGACCTCATTCGTCAGGTGCAGCGGTTCAATGAGGGTTTCTTTGCCGACGGCACCCCCATCAAGAATCCTGGCAGCAAGTTTGACATCGGCGTGGCCTGCTATCCTGAGAAGCACGAGGAGGCTCCCAATCTGGAGATGGACATGCAGTATCTGAAAGAGAAGCAGGATCTGGGCGCACAGTATGCCGTGACCCAGCTGTTTTTTGACAACGAGAAATACTTTGCCTTCGTAGAGCGGGCACGTCAGATGGGCATCACCATCCCCATCATCCCCGGCATCAAGCCACTGGCCAAGCTAAGCCAGCTCACCGTGGTGCCCCGCACGTTCCATTGTGACATTCCCGAGGCACTCGCTCGCGAGATTGTGAAATGCAAGACCGACGAGGATGCCCGCCAGTTAGGTATTGAGTGGACCACTCAGCAGTGCCGTGAGCTCTATGAGCACGGCATCCACAATATTCACTTCTACACCGTCTCAGCTGTCGATTCGGTGGTTGAAATCACGAAACGACTGTTATGAAGTTCAGCGAGGTGATAGGGCAAGACGAGGTGAAAGAGCGCCTCAAGCAGATGGTCAGCGAAGAGCGTCTGCCACATGCCATCATGCTTTGCGGCCCTTCGGGCGTGGGCAAGAAGGCGTTGGCAATGGCTTTTGCCAGCTATCTGTTAGGCGAGAACAATGCGATGGTGCAGAAGCTGGAGCATCCTGACCTTCACTTCACCTACCCTACCATCAAACTGCCATCGATGGGTGCAGAGCACAAGCCCGTGAGCGATGACTTTGCCCGCGACTGGCATGAGCTGATCAAGCAGGGGCCCTACTTCAGTCTCGACCAATGGCTCACCGCTATGGGAGCTGAGAACCAGCAAGCCATCATCACCGCCGGTGAGAGCGATGCGCTGGTGAGGAAGCTGTCGCTGAAGTCAAGCCAGGGTGGCTATAAGGTGAGCATCATCTGGCTGCCGGAGCGCATGAACATCGAATGTGCCAACAAACTGCTGAAGCTCATTGAGGAGCCACCGCAGCAGACGGTGTTTATCATGGTGTGTGAAGAGCCCGACCAGTTGCTGGAGACTATCCGCAGCCGTGTGCAGCGCATCGACGTGAAGAAGATTGAACAGGAGGCCATACGCAAGGCACTGGTGGAGCAGCGCGGCATCGACGAGGAGCAGGCGCGCCGCATCAGCCGACTAGCCAACGGCTCTTGGCTCAAAGCGCTCGAAGAGTTGCAGGTGGGTTCTGAGAACGAACAGTTCCTCGACCTTTTCATCTCGCTGATGCGACTGGCCTACCAGCGAAAGGTGAAAGACCTGCGTAAGTGGAGCGAGACGATGGCAGGCTTCGGACGTGAGAAGCAGAAGCGCTTTCTGACCTACTTCCTGCGCCTCATCCGTGAGAATTTCATGTACAATTTCCAGCAGCAGGACTTGTGCTACATGACGCAACAGGAAGAGGACTTTGCCCGCAACTTCGCCCGTTTCGTCAATGAGGCAAACGTGATTGCCATCTACGAGCTGACCAACAAGTGCATTCGTGACATCGGTCAGAACGCTAACGCGAAAATCGTGTTTTTCGATTTCGCCCTCCAAATGATTGTGCTGCTGATTCAGAAATAAAGAAAATCTCGAAATAACGATAAAACGATAGAACAAGACGTCATAACGTAATAACGTCAAAACGTAATAACGTAATAACGTCATAACGAAATAACGAGACTTCGAAATAACGTCATAACGAAATAACGTAATAACGACCCCATAATAATTAGAATAATGATAGAACAGACAAAAGATTTAGAGATACGCATCGGCTGCGACCGTGGTCTCTGCCATCAGGCCATTGGCCGACAGGATCGCCAGCTGAACACCTACGACTGGCTGGCCGACGTGCCGGGCAACGCACAGACCACCGACCTGGTGGAGGTACAGTTCAAGCACACCCGCAAGGGCTACTACCACAACGTGAACAACCTGCCGCTGAAGAAGGGCGACATCGTTGCCGTCGAGGCCAACCCCGGTCACGACATCGGTGTGGTGACGCTCACTGGCCGACTGGTGAAGATGCAGATCAAGAAAGCCAACCTCAAGTCGGCTGAAGACATCAAGCGCATCTACCGCATCGCCCGCCAGATCGACATGGACAAATATCGTGAAGCCAAGGCCCGCGAACATGAGACCATGATTGAAAGCCGCGAGATTGCCAAAGGTCTGGGATTGAAGATGAAGATTGGCGACGTGGAGTATCAGGGTGACGGACAGAAGGCCATCTTCTACTATATTGCCGACGAGCGTGTGGACTTTCGTCAGCTCATCAAGGACCTGGCTGCCGCCTTCCACGTGCGCATCGAGATGAAGCAGATTGGTGCCCGTCAGGAGGCTGGCCGCATCGGCGGCACGGGTCCCTGCGGTCGTGAACTGTGCTGTGCCACCTGGATGAAGAACTTCGTCTCTGTCTCTACGGGAGCCGCCCGCTATCAGGACATCTCACTCAATCCGCAGAAGCTGGCTGGCATGTGTGCCAAGCTGAAGTGCTGCCTGAACTACGAGGTGGACAACTATATGGAGGCTGGCCGCAAGTTCCCTGGCCACGACATCGTCCTACAGACGCTCGACTCCGACTACTACATGTTCAAGCGCGACATCCTCGCCGGGCTGCTCACCTACTCTACCGACAAGCGCTTAGCCGCCAACCTTGAGACTATCACCGCCGAGCGCGCCAAGGAGATCATTGAGATGAACCGTCGCGGCGAGAAGCCCGAGTCGCTGCAGCCCAGCGACCAGCAGCGCGAGCCCGAAGGTCCCGTGGATCTGCTGGCAGGCGACAGCATCACCCGCTTCGACAAGGCGAAGAAGAAAAAGAAGAAAAAGAAGCAGCCCGGCAACAACAAGCCTCAGGAGGCGCAGGGCGGCAACCGTCAGCCTAAAGACGCTGACAGCAAGAAGACACATGACGACAACAAGAAGAAGCATGATGACAGCAAGAAGCAACATGAGCCTCAGCAGTAAGAATCATCGCATCGTGGCACTGACCACGCTGTTCCTCACATTTACGGTTGCACTGGCATTGTCCAGCTGCAACCGTAAAACCATCTACAGCCATTACGAGCCCGTATCCCTCGACGGCTGGGACGCTGAAGACTACCTCTATTTCGACATCGACCCCATTGCTGCCGACGGCATCTACAGCCAGCGGGTGGGTCTGCGTCACAATGGCGACTATCCCTTCATGCGCTTCACCATCGTCGTTGACCAGCACGTCACGCCCTCCGGTTTCCATTCTGTCGATACCATCAATATCGGCCTGGTGGATCAGGACGGGAACATGACGGCACAAGGCATCAACTACCACATATTCGACTTTGAGCTGCGCCGTTTGGAGCTGCATGCCGGCGACAGTCTCCACTTAAGCGTGCATCACATCATGACTCGCGAGGTCATCCCAGGCATCAGCGATGTCGGCATCACGCTGGTTCGCGAAGACTCATAAGCGGTTTCTGCCTGCATCGATGCGCAGGAAAATGAAAAGCAGGAAGGTGAAGCCCCAGAGCGAGGAGCCTCCATAGCTGAAGAAAGGCAGCGGGATGCCGATAACGGGAGTCAGTCCCAGCACCATACCTACATTGATAAACACATGAATCAGGAATACGGAAAGCACACAATAGCCATAGACTCGCCCGAAACGTGATGACTGCCGCTCAGCCAAGTGGATGAGCCGCAGGATCAGTGCCAGGAAGAGCAGCAGCACGCCTGCCGACCCCAGAAATCCTTCTTCCTCGCCCACGGTACAGAAGATGAAGTCGGTGTCCTGTTCCGGCACATACTTCAACTTGGTCTGCGTGCCATTAAGAAAACCCTTGCCCTCAAGGCCGCCTGAGCCGATGGCTATCTCACTCTGATGTACATTATAGCCGGCACCCTTCAGGTCTTCTTCCAGTCCCAGAAGGACATTGATTCGTGTGCGCTGGTGTTTTTCCAATACATGGTTCAGCGCATAGTCGGCCACGCTGAAAAATGCCACCGACCCGAAGGTGAAGGCAGCAATCCAGAAATACTGCTTCATGCGGGTGCCCAGTCCCTGAAGAATCAGATAGCCCATTAGCAACACGCAGATGGTCACCTGTATCCAGTAAAGGTCGAATGGAATGACATAGACTGAGAACAAGAGGCAGGCCAGCGAGATACCCAGCGAAACGCCCAGCATGCGGATGCCACTTTCCCGGTCACGGCAGTAGTTCCACACCATCAAGCTGGAGAAGATTTGTATGAGCAGAAGCACGACGAACTTTCCCACAGAGGTAGGGGTATAGAACAATGCCGTCTCGGCAAAGCGGATGCCAATGACGAAATAGATGACCATAGCCACGCCCGTCAGCAGCACCGATCCCGTCATGCCTTCGCGATAGAGCATGAGGAAGAAGCACAGATAGACCAGCGCCGAGCCCGTCTCACGCTGCATGACGATGAAGAACATAGGCACGAGGATGATGGCCAGCGTGGTCAGGAAGTCTTTCCATCGGTTGATGTCATAGCCATACTTGCTCATGAACTTCGCCAGCGCCAAGGCCGTGGCAAACTTCGCGAACTCAGCAGGCTGTAGTCGGAGCGGCCCCAGCACGAGCCACGACCGCGAGCCTTTGATCGTGTGCGTATTAAATATGGTGGCAAAGAGCAGCAGCAACAGTAGGCCGAAGAGCACGTAGGCGAAGGTCTCATAGAACCGTTCGTCGAGCAGCAGCAGCGTTAGTCCCAAGAGAAACGACGTACCAATCCAGATGATCTGCATGCCCGAACGGGTGGAAAGCGAGAAGAGGTCGGTGTCACCATAGGTATAGCTGGCGCCACACACGCTGATCCATCCGAAGGTGAGCAGCGCCACATAGATGGCGATAGTCCACCAGTCGAGCGATCGCAGGACGCTTTTCTCTGCGTCGCGCACGAAATTCTTTGTATTGGTATAATTGCCTGTCGTCATGTTCAATCTTTTCAAGTTTCGTATGTTTCACATTCTCAACTTTCAGAGGTAAGAGATAAGAGGTGAGAGGTAAGAGGATACCTCGTCCGCTTCCATTCTACCCCGATTTTCGTTCGTTTAACCATCTATCCTCTCACCTCCCACCTCTCAC